>Ga0193726_1001835_pt1 | contig 15568 bp, 14 predicted proteins | sample H2c1metaG_FD_144928 | JGI IMG/M metagenome (GOLD analysis project Ga0193726, IMG submission 144928) | Soil microbial communities from a riparian zone of the East river system, Colorado, United States - H2c1 | ecosystem: Environmental > Terrestrial > Soil > Riparian zone | place: USA: East River... | reverse complement strand
TCATCTGCAATAAATGATGCGCCATTTCAGGTTGCGTATAGCAAAAGGCCTTCGCTTCATCAAAAGTCTTGGAACCTTTGCCCTGGACCATGTAACACAAAATTGTCCATGGCGCCCCGGCAAAACCGATCAAGGGAACCCGGGAGTTCAATTTTTCCTTGGTTAATGTAATGGCATCAAAAACATACTGCAAGGTTTCATGCACCTCGGGAATCCTTATCCGGTCAAAGTCTTTAAGACATTTTATGGGCTCTGGCAGAATTGGACCTTTCGTTTCTATTAATTGAACTTCTAAACCCATGGCCTGGGGCACTACCAAAATATCCGAAAACAAAATCGCGGCATCCACACCAATGATATCAACCGGCTGCATCGTGATCTCGGAAGCAAGTTCAGGATTCTGGCAACGGTCAAAAAATGAATACTTTTCCCTCAAGGCCATATATTCTGGCAGGTATCGCCCTGCCTGCCGCATCATCCAAACGGGCGGTCGATCCACTGGTTCTCCCCGGAGAACTCTAAGTAACAGGTCATTTTTTATCTGGCTCATACTATCGTTAATGGTGATTCCTTTAATCGGGAGTCAAAGGTGAATTGGGTTTGTATGGAAATAGTTCACAGCCTTTTCTAAAAGACTTTTTTGTTCAGGTTCATCACTAACTATTATTTTATTCTTTAAAAGTTTCTTCCCGGCAGTACGGGACTTCTTTATTTCGCGAGCGGTCGTATTTCCTAACGCAAATAAAACAGTTTGATCATCCAAATCGTTGCGCTGAAAAAAACTTTTCACGGCACTTGGGCTAAAAAATAAAATGCCCTTGTAATGTTTTTCGGTCCTGGTGGGCGTAGCAATTGACTGGTATACCACAACCTCTCTTAATTCAATATTATTTTGTTTTAGTATAGCCGGTAATTCCTTCCTCCGCCGATCGCCACAAAAGAAAATAAGCCGGTCAACATGGGCTTCTATAATTATTTTAGCAAGAGCTTCTGCATGGTCAGCCATTCCTGAAATCGAATTTTTTCCAAAATGTTTCTCAGCCGATTCGCGTGTTGCATGCCCAATACAGAAAATTTGCCAGTTCGGTTTTTGTTCCCGAATTCCTGCCGCTACAATTTCAACAGCATTGGTGCTTGTAAAAACAATTTTTGCGGGTAGCATCAATGCCTTTTTGATCTCTGCCTTTATTTCCTTTGTTGAAACAGGTATTATCCTGATAAATGGAATCACGTCAACAAAAATATTCTTTGATGCAGCATCTTTTATCAACGATTCATCGATATTCCTGGTGCACAATATGGTTATTTCATTCTGTGCCATCGTGTATGCTTTCTACAAGTTTTCTCCCTCCGTTTTCCAGGATCTCCAGGGCGGCTAGTCTTCCGAGGTCAACTGCATCTTCAATGCCAACGGATTTTTCAATTTCAATCTTTTCAGCTCCATCCAACGATAAAATGTTTCCATTAAAATAGACCTGGCTCCTTCCGCCTTCGATCAATGGAGGATTGATCCGGGCCAGTGCGCTGATAGGTGTGGAGCAACCGCCAAGCAGCTCCCGCAAAAAATCTCTTTCTATTTTAGTACAAAGTTCAGTGCTACGATCATTAAAATGCTGGCAGGCATCAAAAGTAAAGTGATCCCCTTCCCTGGCTGCCACTACGATCGCTCCCTGAGCCGGTGCGGGCAACATCCATTCGATCACAATGCTATTCGGAGGTCGCAGGTTAATTCTCTCCAATCCTGCCTGCGCAAAGATCGCTGCATCCCAATTTTCTTCTTTTAGTTTTTTGAGCCTTGTATTTACATTCCCCCTAAGGTTATAAATCCTGTGTTCCGGAAATTTATTTAACCACTGGGCTTTTCTCCGGATGCTGCTGGTAGCAACGATAAATCCAGTGTCGTGAGAGGTGAGAGAAGCATACTTGATTTGGGCCTCTTCATTCTTAAAAACAAGCAGATCACTTGCCGGTCCCCTTTGCAGCACTGCAACCTGTGCGATCCCGGCAGGCAATTGAGTAGGGACATCTTTCATTGAATGAACCGCCACATCAATTTTATGATTCAGAAGCGCCGCATCCAGGCTTCTTGTAAAAATTCCTTTTACGCCCATTTCATATAAAGGAGTGATAAGGTCAATATCTCCTTCGCTTTTGATGAATATTAACTCGCTTTTAAAACCAAATCGGGCAAGCAATTCTTTTACCTGGGTTGCCTGCCAGGTAGCCAATTGACTTTCCCTCGTACCAATCCTGATTTTCCCCATTAATGATTAATTAGTACCTATCTCAATGAATTCATTGATAGCCTCGATAAACTGACAACCTTTTTGGTTTTGTTCTTTCATTTTAAAAGCCATGCCATTGATGACCCGCTGAATTTTTTCTTCGGTGTGAGCAGTGTGATTATATAAAGGTATAAATAATGGGCTGTTGTGAATTTCTTTCAATTTTGTTTTCATTGCCTTTAAAACGGGCACCTGCTTACGCATTTCGTACCATTCTACAAAGTCAGCAATGTGTGTAGCAATGATGATCCTGGCTTTTGGAATTTCTGATTCACGCTTACTCAGGGTTTCATCTTTTAATTTAGAGAGGTCGTCGACGTTAATTAAGGTAATGTGTGAAAGATGCTGTGATGCAACTTCTACATTATAAGGGATGGAGAGATCAAGGATCAGTTTATGACCCTGCTCAACAAGGTGAGAGCGCAATATGATTGGTTCCGCAGCATCCGTCGCCACAAGAATAATATCGGACTGAGTGATTTGTTTTTGCAGTTCACTCATAGGAGCATGATGCAAACCCAACTCTTTTGATAATGCTGAGGCCTTTTCAGCCGTGCGATTTATAAGAGTAATGTTTTTTGTTTTGAGATAGTGCACCAGGTTCTTGCAGGTACTTCTGCCGATCTTTCCTGCACCAAGAAGAAGAATTTTTTTGCCAGCGATCGCTTTAACATTCTCACGGATATATTGTATTGCGGCAAAGGAAACAGATACAGTTCCGCTGCTCAATTCGGTTTGATTTTTTACTGCTTTTGATGACTGCAAAACGGTATTTGTCAATCTTTCAAGGATGATGTCGACACCATGATGCTCTTTTGAAAATTTCACTGCAGTTTTTATCTGGCCAATAATTTCATAATCTCCTAAAAGTTGTGAGTCTAATCCTGCGCTCACATTGAAAAGATGTTCAATAGCAACATAGCCGTTTTTTATGTATGCTGATGAGAGAAATGTTTCTTTGGTGCCCTGGGTCTGTTCGCATAATAAATCGATAAGTTGCCCTGCAGAATCTGCAAATCCATAAATTTCAGTGCGATTGCATGTGGAGAGTACAAATAGTTCATTCAAACCCTTTGCCCTGGCTTCTTCCAGGATCCTGGCATACTGCTCATCCTGGATAGCGAAGAGCCCCCTCGTTGAAACGTCGGCTTTTTTATAGTTGATTCCAGCGACCCAGAATTTTGATATGTCTTTTAAAATGTTTGTCGGCATCAGGTTTCGGTGATATAACGTGCGCAAAAATAAATTCGGAAGCCTCCACTACCTAAAAACTCTGTCATTACACTGTCATTTCAACTAATGATTGTTCTCAACTGTATAAATGACAACCTCAACTGCTATTTTCAATGTTTGAATAACAGGAGATTGATTAAGGTAGTGAAAAACATTGAAGAGGAACCCTGTATGTATTTACATTTGCGATTTATTTTTGATTTACCAATATGAATCGTGGAATTATATTAATGAACCTGGGTTCACCCGACTCTACAAGTGTTAGAGATGTGAAGCGTTACCTCGAAGAATTTCTGATGGACAAAAGAGTTATTGATTCTCCCTATTTATCCAGGTTATTGCTGGTAAAAGGGATTATTGTTCCATTCAGGGCGCCAAAAACTGCTAAGGCTTATAAATCGATCTGGACAAATCAAGGTTCACCGCTGATCGTACTTACAGGACAACTACAACGAACCGTACAGACTCAATTCGACGAACCCGTAGAAATAGCGATGCGTTATGGCAATCCCACTCCGGATGCGGCTTATCGTTCTTTGCTTAGAAAAGTTCCTTCACTTGAAGAAGTGATCCTGGTGCCCCTTTATCCCCATTATGCCATGAGCAGCTATGAGACAGCTGTTGAGCAAATGAAGGAGGTTCACAAGAAAAATAAATACTCTTTCAGCTTAAAAATAATAGAGCCCTTTTATAATAATGAAGGCTATATCGATGCATTGTCGGAAAAAATAAGACCTTTTTTGAACCAGGATTATGATAAAATTCTGTTCAGCTATCACGGCATTCCAGAGCGTCATATTTTAAAAGGAGATATAACAGGCAATCATTGTTTAAAAAGCCCCGATTGTTGCCAGGTGGAATCTCCTGCGCATAAATATTGTTATCGCCATCAATGTAACAAAACAACAGCCCTGGTGGTGGAAAGGCTAAAGATCCCAAAGGATAAATATGAGTTAACCTTTCAATCACGCCTGGGAAGAGATCCATGGCTCACTCCTTACACAGCCAAAAGATTGACTGAATTGCCTGATGAAGGGATAAAAAAATTACTCATAGTGTGCCCTGCCTTTGTTAGCGATTGTTTGGAAACACTCCAGGAAATTTCCGGGGAAGGATCAGGCATCTTCATGAATGCAGGCGGTACTTCATTAACGATGATCCCTTGCTTAAATACGGATCAGTTGTGGATAAAGGCATTGGTAACTATGGTGAAACAAGAAATGTCAGATTAAGTGCTTTAAAAATTAATAACACATAAAATTTTGCAAATGCCAGGGTGCGAGATTGATTTCATATCTCATAATTAAACACTGAAAAATGTATTTATACATAAAAGCGCTACATATAATTTTCATTGTAACCTGGTTTGCAGGACTATTTTATATGCCGAGGCTGTTCGTTTACAATACGGAAGCCCACGAAAAAGCAGAAGCAGAGAGAAAAATATTGCATAGGCAGTTTGAAATGATGATGAAACGTTTGTGGTTCGGCATCACCTGGCCCTCCGCAATTCTTACGCTCGTGTTTGGGCCATGGATGTGGTATTTGCTTGGCACCTTCCCACAATGGTTAATGATCAAGGTTTGTTTCGTCGTGGGATTGTATTTATATCATTTTTCTCTTCATGCAATATATAAGCAGGAACTAAGAGGCATTTTCAGATATTCTTCTCAACAGTTGCGCATCTGGAATGAAGTAGCTACTATTTTTTTAGTGGCCATTGTGATGCTTGCCGTGGTGAAACAGAATATGAGTGTGGTATGGGGAATTGTTGGATTGGTTTTCTTTATTCTACTCCTCGTAAGTGCTATCAGAATTTACAAATTGGTACGGAAGAAGTAATCCCGAAGAAACGGAAACTTTTGGTGAGGCATCCGGGGTGCGAATAAGAAATGTTACGGGAATTTACAGGAGCGGGTAACTTTTTAAATGGCTTTTCTAAACAAGGGGTTTTTATTGTGAGTTTTCTTTCTCAATAAGAAAAGATCGAAAGGGTTACAAATATTGCGGATAGAATTTCTACCGTGAGGTTTTTCTGTGACTTCCTTTTCACCAATATAGAACCTTAATGAAACCTTGTTTTCTGCAAAAAAGCCCCGCGTTTTTCCTTAGCTTTGCAGACTTTTCAAATAGGCTATGAGCGTTAAGTACAAAGAGTTTCCGCAGCTAGATCTTCCTTCCATTGAAAAAGCGATCCTTGATAAATGGAATGCTGAAAATGCTTTTGAAAAAAGCGTTGAAATGCGGGATGGCGCCCCTCCCTTTGTATTTTATGAAGGGCCACCCAGCGCTAATGGGATGCCAGGCATACATCACGTTATTTCCCGCACTTTAAAGGACCTCGTGTGCCGGTATAAAACCATGAAAGGATTCCAGGTAAAACGTAAAGGAGGCTGGGATACCCATGGCCTGCCGGTAGAATTGGGAGTTGAAAAGGAATTAGGTATCACAAAAGAAGATATCGGTAAAAAGATCTCTGTTGAAGAGTACAACCAGAAATGTCGCGAAGCCGTGCTCCGTTATAAGGACAAATGGGATGAGCTGACACTTAAGATGGGATATTGGGTGGATCTTAATAATCCTTATATCACATTCAACAATGAATATATAGAAACAGTGTGGTGGCTGTTGAAACGGTTGTATGATAGAGGCTTGCTCTATGAAAGTGTGAGCATTCAACCCTATTCTCCTGCTGCAGGCACGGGTCTGAGTTCTCATGAATTAAACCAACCAGGTTGCTATAAAGATGTTAAGGATACCAGTTGCGTTGCGATGTTCAAGACGATCCAAAGTGAAAAATCGAAATTCCTTTTCAATGCTTCCGGTGATAATGAGGTATTCTTTTTAGCCTGGACAACAACACCCTGGACACTTCCTTCAAATCTGGGCCTGACTGTGGGACAAAATATTGAATATGCCCTTGTAAAAACATTTAATCCATATACGCATCTTTCCGTGAACGTGATCCTTGCAAAGGCTTTGATCGGAAAATATTTTAGGGAGGAAGGCCAAAATGTGGGGTTCGAAAACTATTCCTCAGAGTCAAAAATTCTTCCCTGGAAAATATTGACTGAATTCCGTGGACGGGAACTTGAAGGGATTTCATATGAGCAATTACTTCCATTTGAGGCCAACAAAACGGATAATCCCAATGCTTTTAAAGTTTTATTGGGGGATTTTGTTACTACTGAAGATGGAACAGGTATTGTTCACACAGCTCCTGCTTTTGGCGCGGATGACTTCAGGGTTGGAAAGAAATACGATATCGGGATTTTGATCATGGTGGACAAACAGGGAAAATTTATTGAAGGGCTTGGCGAATTCAGCAACCGGTATGTAAAAAATTATAAGGATGAGTCCAATTATGTTGACGTAAACGTTGATATTTCTGTGAAATTGAAGAAGGAGAACCGTGCCTTTAAAGTAGAGAAATATGAGCACAGCTATCCCCATTGCTGGAGAACAGATAAACCGGTTTTATATTATCCCCTTGATGCATGGTTCATTAAAACTACCGCCATCAAAGACAGAATGGTTGAATTGAATAAGACCATTAACTGGAAACCGAAATCCACGGGGGAAGGCAGGTTCGGAAACTGGCTGGAGAATATGGTGGATTGGAATTTAAGCAGGAGCCGTTTTTGGGGTACGCCGTTACCCGTTTGGAAAACAGAGGATGGTGAAGAAGAAATTTGCATTGGCAATATTGCTGAATTGATCGCCGAAGCAAAAAAGGCAGACGAAATTTTGAAAACCGACAATTCCCGGTACACACTTCAAAGCCTCGATCTTCACAAGCCCTCCGTCGATGAAATTATTTTGGTGAGCAAAAGGGGCAAGCCCATGAAACGTGTTCCTGATCTCATTGATGTATGGTTTGACAGTGGTGCCATGCCGTATGCTCAATGGCATTTTCCTTTTGAGAATAAAGAGGAATTTGAAAGATCTTTTCCAGCTGATTTTATCGCAGAAGGAGTTGACCAGACCAGGGGTTGGTTCTATACTTTACATGCCATTGCTGCATTGGTTTTTGATTCGGTTGCCTATAAGACCTGCGTTTCAAATGGCCTCGTGCTTGATAAGAACGGGAATAAAATGAGCAAGCGCCTGGGTAATGTTGTAAACCCTTTTGAGACTATTGAAAAATTCGGAGCTGACGCAACGCGGTGGTATCTTATTACAAATGCCTCGCCATGGGACAATTTAAAATTTGATGCAGGCGGGATCAGGGAAGTTCAAAGAAAATTCTTTGGCACCTTGTATAATACCTACCAGTTTTTTGCTTTGTACGCAAATGTGGACGGGTTTGCATTCCGGGAGGAATATATTCCCTTGGGCGAACGGCCTGAGATTGACAGGTGGATCCTTTCTTCGCTCAACACCCTGGTAAAAAAAGTAACAGAGGCTTTGGATGAGTATGAACCTACTGTTGCGGGCAGGCTGATAGAAGAATTTATTGATGAACATTTAAGCAACTGGTACGTTCGCCTTTGTCGCCGGAGGTTTTGGAAAGGAGAATATGAGCAGGATAAAATTTGCGCGTATCAAACTCTTTATGAGTGCCTGGAAACGGTTTCTAAACTCATGGCGCCCATCTCGCCGTTTTTTAGTGATGCCATATTTCAAAATCTTAATGTGATCACCAACCGGTTTAAGGTCAACTCAGTTCACCATACCGACTTTCCTGTTGTAAATAATGAAGTAATTGATGAATTACTGGAAGAAAGAATGCAACTGGCACAAGAAGCCTCCTCGTTGATCTTATCCTTGCGCAAAAAGGCAAATATCAAAGTAAGACAACCATTACAAAGAGTTTTGATACCTGTTTCGAATCCGGTGATGAAAAAGCAACTGGAGAAGATTGAGGACCTGATAAAAAGCGAAGTGAACGTGAAGGAAATCGAATACCTGCTGGATACTGAGGGGTTTAGCAAGAAAAAGATCAAACCCAATTTTATTGCATTGGGCAAGAGACTGGGATCAAAGATGAAAGCTGTTTCCTCTGCAATTGGGGCTTTTACACAGGAAGATATTTTGAAATTGGAAAAAGAAGGGGAATATAGTTTGTCAATTGACGGTGAAACCGTAACCTTGCAACTTTTCGAAGTTGAAATCACCAGTGAAGATATTCCCGGTTGGACCGTTGCCAATAAAGGCCCTTTAACGGTCGCCCTGGATATAACGGTTACTCCGGAACTTGAAGATGAAGGAAATGCAAGGGAATTTGTAAATCGTATTCAAAAAATCCGTAAAGAAAGCGGGTTTGAGCTTACAGACAGGATACAGGTAAAAGTGGCAGCCAGCAACGGATTAAAGAATTCGCTGGCTCAGTTTAATGACTATATTTGCGCCGAAATTCTGGCAGATAAGCTGGAATTAGTATCAGAAATTGATGATGGTATTGAAATTGAGATTAATGATATTTTTCTGAAAGTAATTGTTTCAAAAAAAGGGTAATAGCATGCCAACGAAAAAGCCTGCCCATCCGAAAGGGGGGAAATCAGCCACCAAAAAGCCTGCACATTCAGCAGGAAAGGCTAAGCCGGCAAAAAAAGCGGTTAAGAAAGCGATTGCAAAGCCTGCCCGGCCAGCAGCCGGGAAGCCAGCCAAACCTGTTGCCAAAAAAGCAACGGTAAAAAAACCCGTTGCCAAAAAAATTGCGGTAAAGAAACCTGTGTTAAAATCTGTTCCGAAGAAACCGGAAGTTAAACCTCCTGTTAAACCGGTAGTTAAAGAACCAGCGCCTTTAAAGAAGCACGAAATTGCAGCAAAATCTTTAGTTTCTATAAAACCTTCAATCAAACCTATATTGAAAAAAGAACCTCCGAAACCCATGAAAGTCGTTGTACCAAAAATTACAACCCGATCAGTTAAGAAATATGAACCCGAATTCACAAAATCTGTATTAGATACGCCTATGAACGAGAATACTGGCCCTACGCAACGTTACTCTGACGCTGACCTTTCAGAGTTTAGAGAATTAATTACTAAAAAGTTGGATGCCGCAAAAAAAGAACTTACTTATTTGCAGGGATTGATAACACGAAAAGATGAAACGGGCGACATGGAAGATGCCCGCTACATGACCATGGAAGATGGCAGTGTAAGTATGGAAAGAGAGCAATTAAGTCAAATGGCAAGCCGGCAAATTCAATTCATCGATCACCTTGAAAAAGCGATGATGAGAATTGAAAATAAAACTTATGGTATTTGCAGGGTTACCGGGAAGCTGATTGACAAGGCCAGGCTTCGTGCGGTACCTCACGCTACCCTGAGTATTGAAGCGAAACAAATGATGAATAAGTAAATATATTTTCATCAGTAAAGGACCGGTTGCATTGCCGGTTCTTGAATTTCTCTCCTCTTTACTTTCTATTCCTGTTGTTGATTTTTCAAACAAAGTATCAACAACAGGTTGCGCAGTGGTGCATTCCTCTTATTTTTATTAGGAACAATTTCCTTAATCAAAATATGTGGTATGAAAAAAATCACCCTCTTTTCCCTATTGATAGCATGTTGCCTATTGCAATTTAGTTGTAGCAAGGACGGCCCTGCCGGCCCACAAGGTCAAACCGGTCCTGCCGGCCCTGCAGGCCCACAAGGTCCTGCCGGAGCTGCTAATGTGATCTACTCTCCATGGTTTTTAACAGGATCTGGCTGGGATACTACCGGAGCAATAACTTATGGCGCCGCCGCTTTTTTTAATAAGGCTGCCGCCGGAGTTACACAAACTGTAATTGATAATGGGATCGTAATGGCTTTTATGAAGGGAGATCCCACAACAGGCCTTACCAATGATGTTTTTCCTTTGCCTTATTCAGTAGGAGTTGGATTTGGTTTTACGGACCTTTGGGACTTTGACTTAAATGCGCCTGGAAATATTCTTTTTTTATATAAAAGTGATTTTCCGTGGACACCTACTGAGTTAGGAGCCATTTCTTTCAGGTATGTCATTATCCCGGGAGGTGTTGCAGGAGGAAGGATGCTGGATCCCCGGAAAATGACATATGCGGAACTTTGCCAAGCTTACGGAATTCCCCAATAAATTTGCAAAGAACTCAGTCTCTCTCATTTAGTTTATGATAGCGGAGTAACTTATTTTTTAAAGTTGCTCAACTTGAAAATCAATGACGGTTTCATTCTCATATGACAAACGCCAGGTGATCCAGGCCCTTCGATACCATTTTATAAGCCGGCCGGAAATAAGGATCATGGTGATACTGGTAAATGTATTCGCATTAACGTGCGCTATTTTATACTATTTTAACAGAGTAACTCCAATAATGGTGCTAACAGGATCGTTGATGTGGTTTTTTTTAATGATCAGTTTTTGGTTCGTGCTTCCTTCCATGGTTTATAAAAGGGCTGCGACCTTTAAGGACAGTTTTACAATGATATTTACTGAGGATGGTTTTTCAGTTGGCAATGACAGGGGATCCAGGACATGGCCCTGGAAAGCATTGAGTACATTTTTGGAGAGTCCCAATTTCTTTCATTTATATTTTGATAGCCGTTCATTTTTCCTGGTTCCTAAAAACAGTTTCGTCAATAATGATGAGATATTTGAATTGAGACAATTATTGAAAATCAAGATAAGGAAATAATAGTCGTGGGAACATTCGGGAGTAGTCGAATGATAGTGGGTTATAATTCTTTTTCCATTTCAAAATGTGGAATAGAGACTTCCTGGAATTCACTGCCCCTGACTTTATAACCCATTTTTTCATAAAATCCGATTGCATTTTTCCGGGCATGCATCGTCAATACTTTATAGCCCTGGTCCCTCGCGAGGTTTTCAGCAAATTGCATCAGGGCCCTGCCTACACCTTTCCCCTGCAATGCATTCAGAACAGCCATTTGCCGTAATTTAACGGCGCCTGCATTTTCTTCAACAAGCATACAACATCCAAGAATGCTACCGTCCTCAAAAGCACCGATCAATAGATTTTCTTTTTCCTGCTCCAATTCTTCCGCATCAAAAGACAAGCCCAGGGGTTTTCGCAAAATATCCTCTCGCAGCTTTACCATAAGCTGGTATTCCCTGGTTCCATGATCGATTATTTTAAGAGCCATTCTTGTTGGTTATTTTGACCGCTTTCAATTTACAAATATCTGTTTATACTGCCAATCGTTAGTAATCTTATTTATTTAATCACAAAACCCAACCTTTTGCCCTTTAAAAAATCAATATGGTCCGCCTTTCAAGGAAAAAAATTATGTAGTTGGGGTGATTAATTCAAAAAGTATATTTTTGCAGCCTATAACTAAACTTTTACGACATGTCAGACATTGCCTCAAGAGTAAAAAAGATCATTGTAGACAAATTAGGTGTTGATGAAGCTGAAGTCACAAACGAAGCTTCATTCACTAATGATTTAGGCGCTGATTCATTAGACACCGTTGAACTGATCATGGAATTCGAAAAAGAATTCAATATTTCTATTCCGGATGAGCAGGCTGAGACCATTACTACGGTTGGTCAGGCTATTGCCTACCTGGATGAACATGCCAAGTAATCCCAAAATTTTTTCCGAAAACGGAATGTCTGCCGTCGCAGGCAGGGAATAAACTAGTCCCGCCTTCTACTGTTAATCAGCGAAGGCGGTTTTACTTATAACTATATAGTTTTGCATGGCTTCTGATTTTTTTGTTAAGTAGTATCTTTAACTAAATTCATTTCACTTTATGGAATTAAAACGGGTTGTAATAACTGGCATGGGTGCTATAACACCCCTGGGCAATACCGTAAATGATTATTGGAATGGATTGATCAATGGAGTATCCGGTGCGGATCTCATCACACTATTTGATGCTTCAAAATTCAAAACCCGCTTTGCCTGTGAACTAAAAGGGTTTGAACCGACAGATTTTCTCGAGAAGAAAGAAGCCAGGAAAATGGACCGCTTTACTCAAACTGCTATAATAGCCAGCGATGAGGCTGTTGCTGATGCAGGAATATCAAAAGAAAACGTTGATGCAAATAGGGTAGGGGTTGTTTTTGCCAGTGGCATTGGTGGCCTGATTACCTTCCAGGAGGAAGTGATAAATTTTGCAAAAGGTGATGGAACACCTCGTTTCAATCCTTTCTTTATTCCAAAAATGATCCTTGACATTGCTGCGGGCCATATTTCTATGCGTCATGGTTTTCGGGGACCCAATTTTGCAGTAGTAAGTGCCTGCGCATCATCAACAAATGCAATGATGGAAGCCTTTAATTTGATTCGCCTCGGTAAGGCGGACATCATTATATCAGGTGGCGCAGAAAGTGTTATCAGGGAAGCTGGCGTGGGCGGTTTTAATGCAATGAAAGCCTTGAGTGAAAGAAATGATGACCCAAAATCCGCAAGCAGGCCTTATGATAAAGATCGTGATGGGTTTGTAATGGGAGAGGGAGCGGGAGTGATCGTGCTCGAAGACCTGGACCATGCTATCAAGCGCGGAGCAAAGATATATTGCGAACTGGCTGGAGCCGGGGCTACTGCTGATGCTCATCATATTACTGCACCCCACCCGGAAGGGTTAGGCGCAAAAAACGTGATGCTTTCCGCTTTGGATGATGCGGGGATGAAACCTGAAGATATAGACTATATCAATACGCACGGTACTTCAACACCATTGGGAGATGTCGCTGAGGTTAAAGCAATAATTGATGTTTTTGGAGAACACGCTTTTAATTTAAATATCAGTTCTACAAAATCGATGACAGGTCATTGCCTGGGAGCAGCCGGTGTTATTGAGGCGATGGCCTGCGTTATGAGTGTAAAACATAATTGCATCCCGCCCACTATCAATCATTTTACAGATGACCCTGAGCTGGACAGCAGGTTGAATTTTACATTTAATAAGTCCCAGACCCGGACAGTGCATGCGGCTTTAAGCAATACTTTTGGTTTTGGTGGACACAACGCATGTGTGATCGTAAAAAAATATTTTTGATTTATATTTTATTTTTGAGTTTATTTTTCGATTGAATGTGAAAAATTTTGTAGTTTAAGTATTGTGGATATTTTCAAACAATTCTTTCCAAAAGAAACGGGTAATTCCTTCAAGAAACATCTAAAAAATGTACTGGGTTTTTCTCCCGGTAATATTTCCCTTTACAAAACAGCATTGACCCATCGCTCCGTAAGAGAAGCTGCCGATGAGAATAATGAAAGGCTTGAATATTTAGGTGATGCCATTCTCAGTGCACTGGTTGCCGATTATTTATTCAAACGATATCCTTACAAAGAAGAAGGGTTTTTAACTGAAATGAGAAGCAAGATGGTAAATCGTCAACAGTTAAATGAGATCGCTGTGAGGATGGGGCTCAAAAAAATCACTCTTTATAATAAATCCGATGGATCCCTGAAGGTGAGCCAGATATTTGGTAATACCCTCGAGGCATTGGTGGGCGCCATCTACCTTGATGAAGGTTATAAGAAAACGAGTAAATGGGTGGCGGAAAGAATAATTTTGCCGCATATGTATATGGAAGATCTCGAACTACTTGAAATTAATCATAAGAATAAACTGTATGGCTGGGCCAATAAGAACGGCAAGGCGCTGGAATTTGAAACAATACACGAACATATTGAAAACGGAAGAAGACTCTTTACTATTGCGGCCGTAGTAGATGGGCAGGCAATCGCTGAAGGAAGGGCATTTAATAAAAAAGACGCCAGCCAGATCGCTGCCCAGATTGCCGTTGAAAAATTGGGAATTGGAAAAGAAGCAGAAGAAGCAGGTTAATAAAACGCACGTGGATGGCTACCCCTTTCTCACTATTTCTTAAACAGAGTCAATTGTCCAAAATGTTGGTTTTCCTATAGGGATTTTGCGTTACTTTTTGTCCTGTACTTAATGAAAATCGCCTCTTTTTGCATTTATTTCCCCCAACTAAAGAAAGAAAGCACTCTGCAAGGCATTAGGAATCAAATTGATACTGCGTATTGGTAATTTTGCTGTAGAAAACCACAATAATAAAAGTAAAAACACTTGCAAGGTAAAGAAATGGCTATTAGATTTGTCCTCGATCAATCAAACAAATAAGAAAAAACTCTTAAGAAAATTTGCTCGAAAGATTGACCTTTTAAAACAAAAACTGTAAAACTTTAAAGATATTTTGGACGTTAAGGAAAAGCCTGGCATATTTATGCCGGGTTTTGTTTTTTAGGACATTGAAGTCATACATTCTCCTGGCAAATTTCAATAAGAACGCCATTGGTGGATTTAGGATGAAGAAAGCAAACTATTTTATTATCTGCCCCCCGTTTTGGTATTTCATTTAACAAAATGAATCCTTCCTTTTTTAAACGATTGATCTCTGCATGAATGTCTTTCACCTCAAATGCAATATGGTGAAGCCCTTCACCATTTTTTCCGATAAACCGTGAAATGATCCCATCTTCTTCCTGGCTTTCCAGCAACTCAATTTTTGTGTCACCTTTTTGAAAAAAGGCCGTATTGACCTGCTCACTTTCTACCTGCTCGGTTTTGTAACAATCGCTGTTCAACAACTTCTCGAATAACGGAATTGAAACAGATAAGGATTTAACGGCAATACCGATATGTTCAACTTTTTGCATGTCTTTAAATTATGATTTTGATCATGGTGAATCGATGTCTTACATGAGTATACCTGCCCGCGAAATGTTCAACCGAAGGTATGAAGCTGGTATTACTTTCATCATTCTTTGGGCAGACTTTACCTGGAATCCCGAACGATTCCTGGAAAGAACCTTTTAAACTAATTTTGTGTTATTAAATAGTATGTTGAAAACCCCTATTTACCTGGATCATAATGCTACAACGCCATGCGACGTACGGGTTGTTGAGGCTATGATGCCGTATTTTACTGAAAAGCCCGGTAATGCAGCCAGCAGGGATCATGTTTACGGATGGCAGGCCGAAGAAAGTGTAAATCATGCCCGGGAAATGGTTGCAAAATTGATCAATGCCGAACCGGGGGAAATTATTTTTACATCAGGCGCTACCGAAGCTGATAACCTGGCCTTAAAAGGGGTCTTCGAATCTTACGTTGCGAAAGGGAATCATATTATTACCTCAAA
>Ga0193726_1001834_pt1 | contig 15578 bp, 12 predicted proteins | sample H2c1metaG_FD_144928 | JGI IMG/M metagenome (GOLD analysis project Ga0193726, IMG submission 144928) | Soil microbial communities from a riparian zone of the East river system, Colorado, United States - H2c1 | ecosystem: Environmental > Terrestrial > Soil > Riparian zone | place: USA: East River... | reverse complement strand
GTGGGCGCCGAACATCGGCTGCATGCGCACCGGCTGCGGCGTGGGAATCGACGCGTTCGCGTCGCCCATCTGCGCCCACGCGATGAAGCCGCCCTTGATCACCAACTCCGGTTTGACCCCGAAGAACTCCGGACGCCAGAGGACGAGATCGGCGAGCTTGCCGGTTTCGACCGATCCGACTTCCCGCGCGAACCCGTGCGCAATGGCGGGGTTGATCGTGTATTTCGCGATGTAGCGCCGGATACGCAGGTTGTCGTTCACGCCCTGCTCGCCGCTCAGGCGTCCGCGTTGAGTCTTCATCGAATGCGCGGTCTGCCAGGTCCGGCAGACGACTTCGCCGACGCGGCCCATCGCCTGGCTGTCGCTCGACATCATACTGATCGCCCCAAGATCGTGCAGCACGTCTTCCGCGGCGATCGTCTCGCCGCGGATCCGGCTCTCGGCGAAGGCCACGTCCTCCGGGCTGTGGCGATCGAGATGATGGCAGACCATGAGCATGTCGAGGTGCTCGTCGAGCGTGTTCACGGTGTACGGCCGCGTCGGATTCGTCGAGCTCGGCAGGACGTTCGGCTCGCCGCAGACGCGGATGATGTCGGGCGCATGGCCGCCGCCCGCGCCCTCGGTGTGGTACGTGTGGATCGTCCGGCCTTTGAAGGCGGCGATCGAGTCGCCGACGAAGCCCGACTCGTTGAGCGTGTCCGTGTGAATCGTCACCTGGACGTCGTGCCGCTCGGCCACCGAGAGGCAGCAGTCGATGGCGGCCGGCGTCGTGCCCCAGTCCTCGTGCAGCTTCAGGCCCACCGCGCCGCCGCGGATCTGCTCGACGAGCCCTTCGGGCCGCGACGAGTTGCCCTTGCCGGTGAACCCGAAGTTCATCGGAAACACGTCGGTCGCTTCGAGCATCCGCTGGATGTATCCGCTCCCCGGCGTGCACGTCGTCGCGTTCGTGCCGGTCGCCGGTCCGGTGCCGCCGCCGACGAAGGTCGTGACCCCGCTCGCGAGCGCGGTGGGAATCTGCTGCGGCGAAATGAAATGGATGTGTGAGTCGATGCCGCCCGCGGTGAGGATCAGGCCTTCGCCGGCGATCGCCTCGGTCGTGACGCCGACGACCATGCCGTCGGTGACGCCAGCCATCACGTCGGGGTTGCCCGCCTTGCCGATGCCGGCGATACGGCCGCGTTTGATCCCGACGTCGGCTTTGTAGATGCCCGTGTAGTCGACGATCAGCGCGTTCGTGATCACGCAATCGAGCGCATCGTCTTCGGACACGCCCGCCGCCTGGCCCATGCCGTCGCGCAGGACTTTGCCGCCGCCGAACTTGCACTCGTCGCCATAGACAGCAGCGTCGCGTTCGACTTCGGCGATGAGGTCGGTGTCGCCGAGCCGGACGGTGTCGCCGGTCGTCGGGCCGAACAGGGACGCGTAATGGCGGCGGTCGATGGTGTGGCTCACTTCGCGTCCATCTCCGCGGCGATGTTGTTGCCGCCGCGAATGATCCGGCGGCCGGCGATCGCGACCAGCGTGACCGACCGCGTTTCACCAGGTTCGAAGCGGACGGCCGTGCCCGCCGGGATGTCGAGGCGCTTCCCGAGCGCAGCGCGGCGATCGAACTCGAGCGCACGGTTCGTTTCGACGAAGTGGTAATGGCTCCCGACCTGAATCGGCCGGTCGCCGGTGTTCGTCACCTGCAGCGTGACCGTGTCGCGCCCCGTGTTCGCGACGATCGCTCCAGGAACGACCTTGATTTCGCCAGGGACGGTCCGGCTTCCGCCTTCGCCGCTTGGCGGCTTCGGCGGGACAAGAAAGCCCGTCGGTGTCGGCAGGAACGATCCGTACAACGCCAGCTCCAGGTTCCCTCGCTCCGCAACGATCGGGTTGTGCACTGTGACGAGCTTCGATCCATCCGGGAACGTGCCTTCGATCTGGACGTCGTGCAGCAGTTCCGGCACCCCCTCCATCACGTCCGCACGCCCCAGGAGCTGGCGGCCCAGATCCATGAGCTCGGCGACCGTCCGGCCGTCGCGGATCAGCTCGAGCACGACCGTCGCGATCAGCGCGACCGCTTCCGGATAATTCAGCCGCACGCCGCGGGCGAGGCGCTTCTGTGCGAGCGCTCCCGCCTGATGCAGCATCAGCTTATCGACTTCCTGCGGCGTCAGATGCAAAGGATCACCATTTCCTAGCCACTAGCCACCAGCCCCCAGTCACCACCGCCTAGCCCACGGATCGTCGCCAAGAAGCGCGGGAACCGCGCTCAGATATTCTCGCAGCACCACTGACACCTGTTCCACAGACACGCTGGCGATTCGCAGCAGGGCGCCGCCGGTGCCGAGCGGCGCCGCAGACGTCAGACACGTGGCGTCGCGGACCACCGGCGGCGAGCTGTCGGCGTCCAGCAGCCTCGATGCCGTCTCGCGCATCGCCGGGCCGAGGAGCACGATGCTCGCGACACAGTTGAAGCGCCCCATGCGGCGCGGCAGGTCGCCGTCGGCCGGCAGCAGGCGAAGCGCGTCATGGAAGACGAGGCGGTCGTCTTCCCAGATCCTCGTGCGGCTGGCGTATGCGCTGAACCGGCCGTCAGGCGATCGACGAGCACGAGGCTCGCGCTCGGATGCAGGCGGATGCGTTGCTCCTGCGCGTAATCGGATCCCGCAAAGCACGTCACCGGATCGGGGAGCGCGACGAGGAGGGCATCTTCGGCGACGTCCGCGTCGAGTTCCTGGCTGGCGCGCAGCTCCGATCGGTACACCTTCGTGGACGCCTGCGTCGCCACCAATGCCGTTGCCCCAGGGCCGACTTCGATCCGGACGTTCAGGTGGTCGCCCCCGACGAGCCCGCCGCCGTACGTCGCGAGATAGGCCCACGCGGACGCGCCCGCGCTGCGGGGATTGAGGATCTTCAGCGGGGATGTCGCCGACGCGCGCGTCAGCACCGTCCGGCCGGCGACGTGCTGGAAGCAGAGCCGGCCGATTCCTGGCGCCTGGACCGGCCGCTGCCGGATGGATTCTTCGGACGTGACGAGCACTGGCATCGCGCGCTGAGCCGCTCCGCGGCGTTCGCGCGATTGTATATGGATCGCGAGTAAAATGACTCCCCATGACCGAAGACGGCGGGGAGCGCTCGCGTCTGATCGCCGAGCGAGCGGCAGCCGATCGCCGGTACAACGAAAAACTCACGGCCGTTGACGCGGCGGTACGGCCCGCGGCGCCGGTGCCGCCAGGTCCGGCCGCGGCGGACGCGCGCGATCTCTCGACCCTCGAGCACCTGTCGGCGGTCGTGCCGTCCGAGGCGCCTCCGCCTCGGGGCCTCTGGCGTACGGCGGTGCGCCGGATCGCGTGGGAAGTCGTCGGGCCGATCCTCCAGCGTCAGCAGGCGTTCAACACCGCGATCGTGGAGCAGCTGAAGCAGGACGCCAAGGCCGATCGCGCCGTGTCGGCTGCGGTGGCAGGCGCCGTCAGCACGAATGCGACCATCCTGCGCGACGAGCTCGAGGCGCTGGCGACGTTCGAGTCGCAGCTCACGCAGTACCTGCAGCAGGTCACGCCATTCGTCGACACCAAAATGCGGGTCCTCGAGCAGGCGATGGAGGAGCTGCGCATGAGCGCCGCCGCTGCGCAGCGCGCTTCGTCGGCGGTCAAACGCGAGATCGAGCGCCTGCGCGCGGATGGTGTGCCGGCGGCGCAGCCCGCCGAGGCGCCGTCTGAAAAGGGGCCGTACCCCTTTTCCGAAGATTCCTCGGAAAAGGGGTACGGCCCCTTATACGTGGGGTTCGAGGACTGTTTTCGCGGCAGCCCCGAGGACATTCGCGCCCGGCTGGCCGACTACGCGAGCTATTTCGCCGGCGCGTCAGACGTGCTCGACGTCGGCTGCGGCCGCGGCGAATTTCTGGATCTGCTGAAGGCGGCCGGCGTCCGCGCACGCGGCATCGACACGAACCACGAGATGGTGGAGATCTGCCGGGCGCGCGGCCTGAACGTGGCGCAGGCCGACGCGCTGTCGTATCTTCGCGCGCAGCCCGACGAGAGCCTGGGCGGATTGCTGGCGGCGCAGGTCGTCGAGCACCTGGAGCCGCAGTATCTGATGCAGTTTCTCGAGACCGCCCACCGGAAGCTGCGCCCCGACGCGCTGCTCGTGCTCGAGACCATCAATCCCGCCTGCTGGGTGGCGTTCTTCGAGAGCTACATCCGCGACATCACGCACGTGCGTCCGCTTCACCCCGACACGTTGAAATATCTCGTCGTCGCCAGCGGATTTCATGACGTCAACGTGCAGTTCCGCGCGCCGATCGAGGAAGCGGGAAAACTGGAACGGCTGGCGGCGCCGGCGGGCGGTGCGGCCGCAGGCGCGAACCCGGTTGCGGAGCTGACGCGGGCCTTCAACGCGAACATGGATCGGCTGAACGAGCGGATGTTCACGTATCTGGACTACGCCATCATCGCGAAGCGTTAATCCGCGTAGTGGCCGAGCTTGCTCGGCCTGAGTCAGTGCAGGGGCCGAGCTTGCTCGGCCTGATACCCGGCGCAACGCAGGACGGGCAGCTGCGGGTACTTCGGGTACGACGGATCGGTCGCGGATCGCTCGCACAGAAAGTACACAGGGCCATTCGCCGACGGGACCCGTTTCGCGCACGCGCACTCCGCGCACAGACCGGCTCGCCGGCGGTCGTCGTCGGAAGGGCCGGGCACACGCATGCTGAGAGCAATCCTCGTTGCAGTCGCCACGAGTCGTTATTGCGATCCGCCCCAGCCGCGCGCGGCGATCAGCGCGGCGACCCGATCGCGGATGGCGTCGCGGGTTTCCCGGACCTCGTTGATCGGGCGCCCTTTCGGATCCGGCAGCGGCCAGTCGTCGCGTTCGACGCCCGGGACGAACGGGCACTCCTCGCCGCACCCCATCGTCACCAGCAGCGTGGCGTGCTGCGCGCGCTCCGGCGTCAGCCGCTGCGGCGTGGCGCCGGTGAGATCGATCCCGGCCTCCTTCATCACGTCGATGACGACCGGGTGAACGGAGGCGCCCGGCTGCGTGCCGGCCGATTCTGCGCGCGCCCGCAGCGGATCCGCGAGCCGGTTGAACCACGCCGCCGCCATCTGCGATCGTCCGGCGTTATGGACGCAGGCGAAGATGACGCGATCAGGCACAGCAGTCGGGTCCGCAGCACGCGGAGGCGGCCGGCTTGCGGGCGCGGATGAACGCGCTCGCGAAGCGCCCTTCGACCTGCGGCGCCATCGCCTCGACGTCGAGTCCGCTCTCGGTCAGAAACGCGCGTGCATCGTCGATCCGATAGACGCGCCAGGTTTCCAGGTCCACGTCCGTGAAGCCCGCCGCGCGCAGCTTGGCCGTGTAGTCCTTCTCCGCGAGCGCGCCCGCGATGCAGCCGATCCACAGTTCCATGTTCCGCCGCACCGTGTCCGGCACCTCGCCGCGCACGATGACGTCGGAGACCGCGAAGCGGCCGCCGGGCTTGAGGACGCGGAAGGCCTCGCGGAGCACGGCATCCTTGTCGGTGGACAGGTTGATCACGCAGTTCGAGATCACGACGTCCACCGAGGCGTCGGGCAGCGGAATCGCTTCGATCGCGCCCTTCAGGAACTCGACGTTGGTCGCCCCGGCCCTGGCCTGATTGGCCCGCGCGAGCGCGAGCATCTCGTCGGTCATGTCGAGGCCGTACACCTTGCCCGACGGTCCGACGCGGCGCGCAGAGAGCAGGACGTCGATGCCGCCGCCGGATCCGAGGTCGAGGACGGTCTGGCCGGCCTCGAGCGGCAGCAGCGCCGTCGGATTGCCGCACCCGAGCGAGGCGGCCACGGCCTCGGCGGGCAGCGCGTTCGTCTGCGCGTCGGAATACAGATCGGAACAGATGGGATCGGCGGATCCGCCGCAGCAGGCGCCGGGAGCCGGCGCGGAGGTCCTGCCGACGGATGCGGCGATAGCGCCGTACTTCTCGCGGACGGCGCTCGTCACGTGGTGTTCAGCCATGCTCCGAGCGTAGGCCCGCCGTGATATATTTGTCAAGGCGAATATATGGGCTCGTCACTGGCCGACCTCGAACGTCTGTTCAAGGCGCTCGCCGACTCGACTCGGCTGCGGATCCTGGGTCTGCTGCTGGGCGGGGAAGTGTGCGTCTGCCACATTCACGACAGCCTGCGCGTGCCGCAGTCGAAGGCGTCGCGGCATCTCGCGTATCTGCGGCGCGCGGGGCTCGTCGCGACCCGGCGCGACGGCGTGTGGATCCACTACCGGCTGGCGGCGGCGTCCGATCCGGCGCTGGCCGCGATTCGCGAGTCGCTCGCCCGGACGCTGCGCCGCGCTGACGGCGTCCGGCTGGACGCCGCCAGGCTGCGCGCCTGCTGCGTTACGTCGCGATCGCCTGCACCGAAAAGCCGACCTTCACCTCGTCGCCGACCAGGAAGCCGCCGGTCTCGAGCGCGGCGTTCCACGTCAGGCCGAAGTCCTTCCGGTTCAGCGTGAGCTCCGATTCGAATCCCGCGCGGCTGTTGCCCCACGGATCCTTCGCGGTGCCGAGGTAGGTCGCCGGGAGCGTGACTTCCTTCGTCACGCCGTGGATCGTGAGATCGCCCACGACATCGAAGGTGTCCGCGCCGGTGCGGGTGACGCGCCGGCTCTTGAACGTGAGCGTCGGGAACTGATCGACGGCGAAGAAATCGGCGGACTTCAGATGCGTGTCGCGGTCGGCCTCGCTCGTGTTGATGCTCGCGGCGTTGACGGTCAGCGTGGCCGAGGACTGCTCGGGGCGCGCCTCGTCGAAGGTGACGCTGCCTTCGAAGTCGGCGAAGCGGCCGCGGACCTTCGTGATCAGGTGGCGGACCTGGAAAGTGATCTCGGAATGCGCCTTGTCGATCGCGAACGTGGTGGCCGGGGCGATGGTGGTCGTGCTCATGTCTCTGCTCCTGTCTGTGGACGAATTACCGAAACCGTCAATGATTGACACGTCAACTATTAAAGCCAAAAACAACTAGCCTCCGCGGATGGCATCGAGCAGGCGGATCAGCGTGGTCCGGTCCTGGTGCGCCAACCTACCGAGTACCTTGTCGATGGCCGCGATCGACGAGGCGTCGAGCGGCTTGATGAGAGCCAGGCCCGCCGGGGTGATCCAGCACAGGTGCTGGCGGCGATCCTTCGGGCAGCGCTGCCGCCGCACGAGCCCCTTCGCCTCGAGGCGATCCAAAAGCCGGGTGATCCCAGGCGTCTGCTCGACCATGCGCTCCGCCACCTCCAGGGTGGGGAGGCCGTCGGCGCCCGCGCCGCGGAGAATGCGCAACACGTTGTACTGCTGGGTCGTCACGCCGACCGGCTCGATCACGTCGGCGATCCGCCGGCGGACGAGATCCGTCGTCCGCAGCAGGCCCAGCACCGCTTCCTCGCCGACCGACTGGAACGGCCGCCTCTGGCGAATCTCGCGCTGGAGGAGGCTCGGGCGTGTCATGACGATTACTATACATATCAATAGTTGACATGTCAAGTAATGACCGGATGAGGGCGATTCGGCTCGGAGACCGGCTCAGAAGCTGAAGGAAAAGAGCAGATCGATGCCGGCGCGCTCGACGCGGTGGAACGGCGTGACGCGGACGATGGAGCCGGCGTCGGAGAAGGTGGCGCGGATGCGGAACAGATTCGAGAGATAGAGTTCGACGGTCGCCTCGTCGTACTCGTCCTGGCCGAACTGCCGGCTGTAGCGCGCGACGAGCCCCGGCGCGATCTCGTGCCCGACGGTCAGCTTCGGGCCCGTGTTGAACTCGCCGCCAGGCTCGATTTCGAAGGTGTCGAGGCCGAGCGTGCGTTGAAGCGCGGACACGAGCGGCGCCGCGACGAATCCCGCGGCGAGCGTCCCGGCGCGGACGGCGAGGTCCGCCTGTTGCGTCGAGGAGAGGTCGCCCGCGGGCGCGTTGAACACGATCAGCGACAGGATGTCGGATTGCTCGAGCGGCGGGTTGCTCGATAGATGCAGCTCCGGGTTCGTCATCTGGCCCGCAATCATGACGCGCGTCTCCACGCCGGAAATCACCCGCGTGACCGTGACGTAGACCTCCGGATTCAAATCGCCGCGGAAGTTGATCGAGCTCGCCGGATCGATGTCGAACGGACGGCCCTGGAAGTTGTAGCGGCCGCTGATCGAGTCGAACGATCCGGTGACGGACAGCGGCTGCCCCGGATCCTTGTACAGCGACAGATCCCCGCCGACGCGCAGATTGATGTTGCCGAGGCCGATCGGGGTGCCCGGTGAGACCTGGAGGTTCTCGCCGGTCAGCTTGAGGCTGTTCGGCACGTGCAGCGTGACGTCGAGGCCGAGCCGCTCCCAGGGGTTCAGGGCGGCGACGGCGTCAACCTGCGCGATGCCGAGGGGCTCGGTCGCGTACGGCTTGAACAGCAGGCGATCGAGGATCTCGTCCACCTTGACGTCGCCGCCGTTGATCGTGATGTCGCCGTGCACGCGCGGCGCTTCGAACTTGCCGCGCAGCTGCAGCGACGCGTCCACGTCGATCTGGCCAAACGCGTTCCGCAGGACTTCGAAATGGCGCGCCGTCCCGTCGATGGAGAGGTCGCCGACGCTCAGTTCGTGCGTGGCGAGGCTGCCGTGCACGTCCAGGGAGTGCCCGCCGTTGTCCTCGAGGTGCAGCGTGTCGATGCCGACGCGATCGCGCGCCAGTTGAAATGTCGCCTGTCCCTTCTTGTACCGCGCACCTGTCGAAGTGACGAGGAACGCGGCATCGCTGAGCCCGACCGTGCCGGTGAAGTGCGGATCCCGGCTCGTGCCGACCGCCTTGACGTCGATCTGCATCTGGCCACTGACGTTGCGCACGACGTCGGTGAGCCCCTCGAGCAGCCCGAGGCCGATCGGACTCGACTTGATCGCGAGGTCGATGGGGCGCTCCGGCAGTTCGGATCGGATCACGCCGAGCGGTACCGTGCCGACGGCCGTGATCCAGACGTCCGGCGTCTGGTCGAGCCGCAGGTCCACGTTGAACAGCCCGTCGGCCAGATCGACGCGGCCGGCGAGCTTCTGATACGTGAACCGCCGCACGCGTCCGTTGCTGACCGCAATCCGCCCGGTGACGACGGGCGCCGCGCGCGTGCCGCGAAGGGTCGCGTCCAGATCGACGACGCCGCCGTACCGCGCGGGCTCGTCGAACGCGCCCTGCAGCGTTTCCAGGAACACGTGCGTCGCCGTGATGTGCAGCGCGCCGTTGCCGTCCGGCCGCCACGTGCCGCTGACGTCGATCGTCTGATCGTGCGCGGTTCCGCCCACCAATCGCAGCGGGCTGAGGGCGACTTCGCGATCGCTCCAGGAAATCGAGGGCGGAGCCGGACCGGCCTCGAGCTGCCACGGCGCCTGCTGGAACGTCGCGGTCAGCGCCGCGAGGTCGATCTGATTGCGGCCTGAATGGACCACAACAGAGCCGGCCAGCGCGGCGGCGCGTCCTCCGGCCAGCGAGAGCTGCGTATCGAACGCGACACGCTCGCCAGCGAGCGTGACCTTGCCGGTGATCAAAGGAACCGACGCGCCCAACAGCGTCACGAATTCCGCGCGTCCGTCGATCGTCGCCGCCGAGCGGGCGAAGTCGCCGGAGGGAATCGTCACATCGTACTGTCCGTTCACCGTCAGCGCCGAGATGTCGCCCGCGCCGGCGTGCGCGACGTTCGCGTCGCCCGCCAGGTGCAGCGCGGTGCTCGGTCCCGTCAGGCGGCCCTTGGTCGAGAGCACGCCGGCAGCGTTCCCGCCCGCCAGCGCGTTGAACGTCGCCACATCGACGCTGGTCAGGTCGTACTGGAAATCAGAGGCGCCGTCCGGGGTGAGCGCGATCGCTCCCGCACCGTGCCCATCGATCGCCGGTCCCGCCACGACGAGATTCTGCATGTGCGCCACGGCGTCGCGGACCTGACCGTCGGCGTGCGCGCTGGTGAGCGCGATGCCGCGCACCGTGGAAGCGCCCAGATCGACGGCGCCGGCGATGTCGTAGTCGCCGGCGGCCGGCGTGCGCGTCAGCAGGTCGCGGACCGTGGTCCGCACGTTCGCCGAACCGGAGAGCGACGCGCTGAACCGTTCGTCCTCGAGCGCCACCGCCGGGTCGATCGCCGCCAACTGTCCGGTGTAGCCCGCCGTCAGCGTGCCGTGGTCGATGGCCAGCGAGACGTCCGCGCCGGTCAGGCGCCCGTGAAAGAGATCGGCGCGCTCCAGACGTCCGCCGGCCGTCAGCGCCAGCGATTCGCGGTCGCTGCCCGCGCCGTCGACGTGAAAGTGTCCGGCGATGCGCCCCGCGTACCGCGGATCCTGGAGCCACGCGACGTCGAGGCCCTCGCCGAACCGGTGCGGCTCGAGATCGCGGATCACGCCGTCGCCGGTGTACCGGATCGGCTTCGCGCTCGTGTCGATCGTGCCGACCGTTCCGGCCTCCACGAGGGCGCCGAGAAACCGCGAGCGCGCGAACAGCGCCTGGCCCTTGATGAACGGATCCGAGAACTGTCCGTTGACGTCGTAATCGAGCGTCAGCGTGCTCTCGACGCGCGGCACGGGGACCGTCTTCGGAACCCGCCGGAGATCGAGTCCGCTCGTCGTTCCCTGAAAGTGAAATGGAAACGGCTCGTCGATGCCGATCGATCCGACCGTCACCGTCAGGTCGGACCCGTACGCGCGCGCGGCCGCGCTCGTGATCAGGACCTCGCGTGCCGTGATGACGCCGCTCGCGCGCACGTCGTCGCCGGCGTAATGCAGATACTCCGCGTGCGGTCCGGTGAAGTGATATGTGCCGCGCGGGAAGTGCTCGCCGAGCTGCAGCGCGAGATCGAACGTCACGCGGCCTGAGATGTTCGAGGGCCGATCGTCGCGATTCAGCCAGTGGGCGAGATCCAGGCGTCCGACGTCCACCGTTCCTTTCCCGTGCCAGCCAGGGACCCGGGTATTGAGGACGAGGGTGCCCGCCACCGATCCGCCGTTGGACTGCAGGGACAGGGCCGTGTCGAGGTTCTCGAGCGGCCCCCGGAGCGTGGTGTCGAACGTCGAAGTGATGGCGATGTGCTTCAGCCCGCGCAGCACGCCGGCCCATTCCTGAAACGCAAAGCGCGGTGCGTGAACGCGCAGATCGAGCCGGGTCGGGAAGTCGCCACGAAAGACGTCGCCGGTCAGCGTGAACTCGCTGCGCGGCGTGTGGACGGAGAAATCGCGGAACAAGGTGCCGCCGGGTCCGTTGCCGAGCTCGCCGGTGATCGAGTTCATCGTGAGGCCAGGCGCGTCGCCGATCCACGACATCTGCGTGAACGTCAGACGCCACTTCACGGGCGCGTAGACAAACGCTCCGGTGAAGTTGAGCTTGTGATAGATGGTCGGCGCGTGCACCGCGCCGAAGTCCAGCGGATCGTGCAGCTCGATGTCGCCGTCGAAGACCACGATCTTGTCGATCTCGAGCGGACGCCCGGGCCCCGTCTTCCTGTCTTCCCGCGCTTCGCGCTTCACCAGGTCGGTAATGTCCCAGCGTCCGTCCGGCGTGCGCGCGATCGCCACGCGCGGGCGCGCGAGCCGGATCTCGCGGATCACCACGCCCTGCTGCAGCAACTCGCGGATGCTGTAACTCAGCGACACGTCGTCGATCGCGACGAGCGTGTGGCCGTTGCGCGACACGCGGATGTCGCCGAGCTTGATCCCTCGGAAGAACGAACCCTCCAGGCGCCCGATCTCGAGCGTGGCGGTCAGGTATTCATTCGCCTGCCGAACGATGAAGCCGCGGATGCGGTTCTTGGCCCAGCCGGTTTCGATCGCCGCGATGGCGATGCCGACGATGATCAGGATCGTCGCTGTGCCGTACACAACGATCTTGGCAAGCAGGATGGCGAGTCGTCGAAGGTGTCGGAGGGGAGACATCGTCAGGAAGGCATCACGATCGTATCAACCTCCGGGCCAAACGTGGAAGGTTCTCCGGCTGAGGTGGCGACAGGGCTGGGAGCCGGGGGTTGGTTACGCTCGGCGAAAGGCGGTTGAGAATTCGAAACGGATTAATCGTTTGTTAACGGCGAACGTGAGCAAAAACAGCATCGCGGGCAGGCAGCATTTTTGCGAGGAGTGGCCGCATCAAGGAGTGACCCATCATGTCTGTGCGTGTCTTCGCGATTATTTTATGCCTCGCCTGCGTTTCTGCGTGCGGCAGCAGCACTTCGCCGTCGTCCACCCCGGCGCCTGCGCCGACCGGCGCGACGACGGTCACGATCGTCAGCGGTGCGTCGACGCTCTCGACGACCGCCTACAGCCCGCCGAACGCCACCGTCGCGGTGGGGACGACGGTGAGCTGGTTGAACAGCGACAACACGGCCCACACGTCCGTCGCCAATAACGGCGTGGCGTTCAACTCAGGAGACATCGCGCCGAATGCGCGGTTCAATTTCACGTTCACGACGGCGGGGTCGTTTCCGTACCACTGCGTGATTCATCCGAACATGGTGGGGACGATAACGGTCCAGTGAAATAACCACAGAGACACAGAGGCACTGAGAGGGAATAACCACAGAGACACAAAGACACAGAGGAAAATATCTAGCTAGGATTCTCTCTGTCTCGGTGCCTCGGTGGTTGTTTGACTCGGTGTCTCTGTGCCTCAGTGGCAGTATGTCCGGACCAGGGCGATCAGCCGATCGAAGTCCAGGGGCTTTTTCAGGAACTCGATCGCCTCGATCTCTGCACCGCGGTCGGCGTCGAGCGCGGAGAGGACGATCACCGGGACGTCCGCGAGCTCGGGCTCGCTGCGCTGCGCGCGCCGGAACGCCCAGCCGTCCATCACCGGCATCATCAAATCCAGCAGAATCAGTTCGGGGCGATCGCCGGCATGCAGATAGTCGAGGGCCTCACGGCCGTTCGCGACCGCATGGGCTTGAAACCCTTCGAGGATGAGCAGCTGCGCCATCATCTCTCGCAAGTCCGGGTCGTCCTCGACGATGAGCACGGGGCAGGTTCCTGACGTCATTCATCCATTCCAAAAAAGTCCTTCAAGCTCAGCGGTGGCCGCGTATACTGCTCGAATCCCTTGGTTCCGTCACTCCCCACCGCTCGGCCATTTATCGGTTGGGCGCTGTTATTGTTTACAGTGCTCTTCTGGCGTCTCGGCGTTCCCACTTTCTGGGATCCCGACGAGGCGCACTATGCCGAGACCACCCGCGAACTGATCCGCACCGGCGATTGGACGACGCCGTACTATAACGAGCAGCCGTTCTTCGACAAGCCGATTCTATTTCATCTGCTCCAGGCAGTGCCGATGGCGGCACTCGGGGAAACTGAGCTGGCGGCGCGCCTCGTGCCGGCGGTTGCGGCGCTCGTGCTCGTCCTGATCACGGCGTGGATCGGAAAGGCGCTGGCCGGCGACGACGTCGGTGCGGTCGGGGCGTTGCTGCTCGCGGCCAGTCCGGGCGTGTTCGCGCTCGCGCGCTATGCGATCCTCGACACGGTGTTCACGGCCTTTGTGTTTGGCGGCGCCGCGCTCGTCACCGTGGCGGCGCTCACCGATCGCCCGCGCCTTCAGTGGCCCGGCTACATCGCGCTTGCGCTTGCGGTGCTGACGAAGGGTCCGCTGGCGCTCGCGCTCTGCGGGCTGACGTTTCTCCTGGCCATCGCGATTTCGCAAGACGCCCGCCGGCGTCTGCTGCAGCTCCACTGGGTCAGCGGACTGCTGATCGTACTCGTCATTTCGGCGCCCTGGTTCCTGTGGATGTGGCACAAGTGGGATCGCGCCTTCGTCGACGGGTACGTGCTGAACGAGAACCTGCGGCTCTTCGGCACGTCGATATACGCGAACCAGCCTGGCTTCTGGTTCTATTTTCAGATTCTCGCCGCCGGCCTGCTCCCGTGGACCGCGCTGCTCGTCGGTCGAGTGTACGACGACGCGCGGCGCTGGCTCCGAGGCCATCCACCTGACACGTTCGAGATCCTCCTGCTCGCCTGGACCGCGGCCGTCGTCGGCTTCTTCACGTTGTCGAAATTCAAACTCGATCACTATGTGTTTCCGGCGGCGCCGTCGCTGTGTCTGCTGTGCGCGCGCGCCTGGGCCGATGTCCGCGCGCGGCCGCTCGATGCGCTCAACGCGGGCTCGCGAGCGGGCCTGCACCTGCTCGGCCCGCTGCTGGTCGCGGTCGGCGCCGGTGGAGGATATTTCCTGATCGTGCGGCTGGAACTGCCGCACGCCGCGATGATCGTGCCGATTGCGTTGGTCGCGGCGGGCGCGTGGATTACGGCGGAGCAGAACCTCTGGCTCGGCGGACCGCCGCGGGTGCCGCGCCTCGCGCTGACCGCGATCGCGATCACCTACGCCGGCATCCTGCTCTGGGTGATGCCGGCACTCGAAGTGCGGAAGGTGGTGCCGGATCTGGCGCGCTGGGTCTCGGCACGCGCCGCGACCGACGATCGCGTCGCGACCTATCGGCTGAACCGCTGGAACACGGCGTTCCGGTTCTACGTGGATCGGCATACCGTGCTGCTCGAATCACCGGAGGAGGCGCGCGAATTCTTCGCGAAGCCGGGTCCGTTCTATTGCGCGATGCTCACGCGCGCCTACGATGAGTTCGTCGCGCAGGGCGTGCCGCTCCGCGTGGTGTACGCGCGCGAAGGGATGGCGGCCACCTCGGGCCGCGTGCTCTGGCGGCGGCGGGTGCCCGCGACCGAGTTCGTGATCGTCACCAGAGCACCGTAGTAACATCGTCCCGCGATTTTCTTCCGACACTTCCTGGAGACAGCCATGTCACGCATCCCGAAGTTCGTTCTGCTGCTGGGCTTGGGCGCGGCGATCCTCGCCGGCCCCGTCCTCACTGCGCAGCGCGGCCCACAAGGTGGTCCGCCTCCGGACGAGAGCGGTCCGTTCGGCGGATTGCGCTGGCGCAACATCGGCCCGAACCGCGGCGGACGCTCGATCGCCGTGGCGGGCAGCGCGTCCAGGATCAACGAGTACTACTTCGGTGCGACCGGCGGCGGGCTCTGGAAGACGACCGACGGCGGCACGACGTGGCGGCCGGTCACCGACGGACAGATTCCGCAGTCCTCGGTCGGCGCCGTCGCCGTCGCGCCATCCAACCCCGACATCGTCTACATCGGGACCGGCGAGTCCGACATTCGCGGCAACATCATTCAGGGCGGCGGCGCGTTCAAGTCAATCGACGCCGGCAAGACCTGGACGGCGGTCGGCCTCGTCGACACGCAGAACATTTCGAAGATCCGCGTCCATCCGACGAACCCCGACATCGTGTACGTCGCGGCGTTCGGCCATCACGCGGTGTCGAATCCCGAACGCGGCGTGTTTCGATCGAAGGACGGCGGCAAGACGTGGCAGAAGATCCTCTTCCGCGACGACAAGACCGGCGCCATCGAGCTGGTGATGGATCCGGCGAATCCGGACGTGCTCTATGCGGGGCTCTGGGAAGCGTTCCGCAACTCCCACATGATGTCGAGTGGCGGCCCCGGCAGTGGATTGTTCAAGAGCGTTGACGGCGGGGATCACTGGACGGAGCTGTCCCGCAATCCCGGGCTGCCGAAAGGTGCGCTCGGCAAGATGGGCATCTCGGTGTCCGGCGCGGATTCCAACCGCGTCTACGTA
>Ga0193726_1001833_pt1 | contig 15582 bp, 17 predicted proteins | sample H2c1metaG_FD_144928 | JGI IMG/M metagenome (GOLD analysis project Ga0193726, IMG submission 144928) | Soil microbial communities from a riparian zone of the East river system, Colorado, United States - H2c1 | ecosystem: Environmental > Terrestrial > Soil > Riparian zone | place: USA: East River... | reverse complement strand
CCACCACCTGCTCCATTGCCGCTTTCTCGGCGCGCTCCTGGTAGTACAGCAGGCGGTCGGCCAGCAAGGCCGCCAGCACCGCGATGACGAGAAGGACCGCAATCAGTTCGATCAGGGTAAACGCCCGGGCTCGCCGTCCGGACACGCTCGGCGCCGCGCGCTTCACAAGACCGGACGGCTACTTGCCGAGCGCAACATGGCCGAGGTTCCACATCGGCAGCAACACCCCGAGCGCCAGGATGAGCACCATGATCGCCAGGGAGACGATCAGGATCGGCTCAATCTGCGAACTGAGCGCTTTCAGATCGTAATCGACCTCGCGTTCGTACATCTCGGCGACCTCGATCATCAGCTCGTCCAGCGAACCCGTTTCGTCGCCCACCGCGATCATCTGCAGCACCACCGGCGTGAACACTCCGGCCGTGACGGCCGTGCGCAGCACGCTCTCCCCTCTCTCGACGCCGTCGCGCATCTGCTCGATGCGCTGGCCGATGTAATCGTTGTCCACCACGTTGGCCACCGTGGACATTCCCTGCACGATAGGCACTCCGCTCTTAAGAGACATCGCGAAGCCGCGCGCGAAGCGCGCCAGGGTAGCCTTGAGCACGATCTTGCCTGAGATCGGTATGCGCAGCTTCGTGCGGTCCCAGACATACTTGCCGCGAGGGGTCGCGACGAAGCTGCGAAAGCCGATGAACGCCGCAAAACCCGCTGCCACGAACAAGGGCCAGAACTGCAGGCTGAAATCGGAGAACGCGATGAGAACCCGCGTGAGCAAAGGCAAGGGGGCATTGAACCCCTTGTAGAGCTGTGCAAACACCGGGATCACGAAGATGTTGACGATGACCAGCGCTATGCCCATCGCCGCCACCACGAAAGCCGGATAGCGCAGTGCGGCTTTCACGCGGTCGTGCATCTCCTTTTCGAATTCGAGATGGCGGGACAGGCGCAGGAACACCTCTTCCAGCAAGCCCGTCATCTCGCCCACCCGCACCAGGCTGACGTAGAAGTTGGAAAATACCTTCTGATGGCGCCACATGGCGGCGGACAGTTCGCGCCCGCTATCCAGGCTCATGCGCAAATCCTGGAGCACTGTTCCGAGCGCCGGATTGGTGGCGGATTCCTGCAGACCCGCCAACGCTCTCAGCATCGGCACGCCCGCCTTGAGCAGCGTGTACATCTGGCGCGAAAACAGCATCGTGTCGGTGATAGTGACCTTTTCGGAAAAACGCGCGAGCAGACCCGACGCCCCAATTTTGATCGACGCTGCGGAAGCACGGATTTCCACCGGCGTAATACCGGTGTTGAGCAACTGGTCGGCGACCGCTCCGCTGTCGTCACCCTCCAGCCCGCCCGTGACCAGTTCGCCGCGGGCGTTGCGGCCTTTATATTCGAAAAGCGGCATCAGTCCTCGATCTGAGTTGCAAGCCGCAGCACCTCTGCCAGGGTCGTTCTGCCCCTGGCAGCCAATAGCAGCGCGCTGTCGCGCAGGGTGGCACCGGCCATTTGCTGATACGCGCGCTGCCGGAAAGGGGCGGGATCGCTCTGGCCCAGGGCCTCGATCAGCGCTTCAGTCATTTCCAGCAGCTCGTAGACGCCCATGCGGCCGGCGTAGCCGGTCCCGTTGCAATGCGAACAGCCGCGGCCGTGCGTATAGCGCGCGCCGGCGGGGAGGCTGAGCGCAGCGCCGGCCACCCAGCTGACCTCCTGAGGATTGGGAACATAGGGCTCGGCGCAGGATTCGCAAACGACGCGCACCAGGCGCTGCGCCAGCACCGCGTGCACCGAGGTCGCCACCATATAGCCGGGCGCGCCCATATCGATGAGACGGATCGGCGTGCTGGCGGCGTCGTTGGTGTGCAGCGTCGACAGCACCAGGTGGCCGGTCAATGCCGCGCGCAGGCCGATCTGCACCGTTTCCTGATCGCGCATCTCGCCGATCAGAATCACGTCCGGGTCCTGACGCAGCGCGGAGCGCAGCACGCGGGAGAAGGTCAGCTCGATCTTGTCGTTGACCTGGACCTGGTTGATTCCGGGCATGCGATACTCGACCGGATCTTCGACGGTGATGACTTTCTTCTCGACGCCGCTGATCTCGGCAAGCGCGGCATAGAGAGTCGTGGTCTTGCCGCTGCCGGTCGGTCCGGTCACCAGGACCATGCCGTTGGGACGCCGGATCGTATCCCGGAACTTGGACAGCATCTGCTCCGGCATGCCCAGGTTGTCCAGCCCGAGCAAACCGCTGGATTGATTCAGCAGCCGCAGAACCACCGACTCGCCGTGCTGCACCGGCATGGTCGACATGCGCACGTCGACCTGCTGGTCGCGCACCTTGATGTTGAAACGGCCGTCCTGCGGCAGGCGCTTCTCGGAAATGTCCAGGCCCCCCATGAGTTTCAGCCGTTGCACCAGCGCCGGACCGATGCGCATGTCGGATTCGGTCTGGAGGAACAACACGCCGTCGATGCGAAAACGGATGTGTACCCGGCCTTCCTGCGGCTCGATGTGTATGTCCGAGGCGTTGACCTGCGTGGCATCCTCGAATACCGACTGCAGCAGCTTGACCACCGGGGCTTCCTCGGTGCCCAGAGTGGCCGACAGCGTGCCAAAATCGATGTAGGTATCGCCGATGTCCTCCTCGAGCGCCTTCGCAAGACCGCTGATTTCCTCGGTGCGCCGATAGACCCGGTCGATCGTCTGCAACAGCAGCAATTCGCCCACCACCGCCAGATCGATCTCGCGCTTGAGCACGCGTGCGACGTCGTCGTACGCGAACAGATCGCTCGGGTCGCTCATGCCGATCAGGTAGCTCGTCTTGCGGTCTTCCAGCACCAGGGCGCGATGGCGCCGCGCCTGCGCTTCCGGCAGGCGACGCGCCACCTCAGGCACCAGGTTGAAGAATTTGAGGTTGATGTAGGGAATATTGAACTGCTTGGCGATCGCCTCGGAGATCTGCTCCTCGGTAACGAAGCCGTTTTCGACCAGCAGCTTGCCGATCTTGCGCCCGCCGCGTTTCTGCTGCTCCAGGACGAATTTCAACTGCTCCTGCGAAATCAGCTTTTGCGAGATCAGCAGGTCGCCCAGTCGGATTTTTTCAGGACGTGCCATCAGGTTTTCCTATAAGAACTTCCCGCGCTTTCCCTAGTGGATGCATTTTATCCTCTTGAAGTGAAAATAACTTCTTTCTCCCCGGCGGGCACGGGGCTGTGCCAAACCGCCGGATTTCCGGACGGGGGATCGCCCCTCAGGGTAGTTGCGCACCGGGCGCCTGCTGCACTTTTTTCAACTCGGCTCGTGCGGCGGTAACGACGGCCAGTACCGCCCCCGTGTCCTTTCCCGGCAGGCTCGCCGCGGCCTGCAACAGGCTGTCGATCTGGCTCGGGTAAAGGCGCATGGCGTGGTCGAGCAATTTCATGGCGTCCGCCTCGCGTCCATCCAGGGCCAGCAACAACACGTGACGATAGACGACGTAGGGCGTTGGGGTGAATCGCATCACCCGCTCGTGGAAGATGATTTTTTCCTTCAGGTTGTTGTGGTCCATGCCGATGACACTGCTTAGCGGGAGGTCCATATAGGGAACCAGCAGGGAGCGGCCCAGCTGATCCACAATGACCTCGGAACGGGGGCGCAGGGATTCAGATTGATCCTGGCGCACCCCCAGGCTGACATAGAGCCAGACCCACAGCTTCGAGTAATCCTGCCAGGTCCTGACCAGAGTGACGGCGGAAAAAACAAGCAATGCGATCATGCTGAAAGGGAGCAATCTCTGCAGTTTTGGGGCGAACCAGCGACTTTCTCCCAGGCCTACGAGCAGCGCCAGGACCCCAAGAAAAGGGGAATACCAGAGCGGGAACTCGATCATGCTGTAAACCAACTCCGCACTTGCCAGCGCCAGTATCCACCACCCCTCGGGCGTCTGGCTCTGGCGCAGCCGACGCCACAGCCATACTCCAAGCGCTCCCATGACCGGCGCCGCGCCGGTTATTCCGGTCTCTGCCAGCAACTGCAACGGCAGGTTGTGGGCAAAGGGTTCGTGCGCCAGGAGAACCCACCCGGGCGCGGTATCGAGTTGACTGAAAATGCCCCACGCCAGCTGTCCCCAGCCGATGCCGAGCAGGGGATGAGCCAGAAACACCTGCCACGCTTGCCGCCAGAGAAAGAACCTGACCGAGTAGACGTGTTCACCCAGTTCCGGGCTGCCCAAGTCATGGAACCGTCCGATCAGGGTCATTTCCGGCGCCAGTTGCGTGCCCAGGAGGTCAAACTCGAAAATCAGAACCTGCGCAGCCGCAAACACGGCGAAAACGAAAAATGCTGACCGCGACAGCCGACGCGCGCGGTCCGCAGCCAGGCCTCGGCGCCCCCACCACGCGGTCAGTACGATCCACATGACCAGCAGAGTTCCTGCGCGGGAAACGGTGAGCGACATGGCGACCAGAAGCAGAAGGGTCGCGGCGGCAAACCAGACGAAGCGCAGCCGGCCGGCGATGCGCAGGTAGATCGCGCAACCCACGCCCAGCGCAAGCAAATTGGCGAGCCAGTTCGGCTGCCCGAGATTGGCCGTCGCGCGCGCCCTGGGCGCGTTGACGAGCAGCACCGAAAGAGGAGTTTCGAGGCGGTAAAACTGAATGATCGCAAGCAGGCTGCTGATCAGCGCCGCGCCCAGGAGGAACCAGGCCAGCGCGCGAACCGCAGTCTCGATACCCAGTTCCTCGCGCAGCCGGTCGCCGACGACGATCATCAGCGCCGCCCACAAGACGTACAACGCTCCAATCAGCACTGTTTGCGGATAGGGAACGTTGCCCAGCGGGATCTGGAGAATCAGCAGTGCCGCAAAAGCCGGAAGCCACAACGAAGTCTGTGGCAGGCGGATACCCTTCTGCAGCCGTGGCGCGAGCAAGGCGAGCGACGCGAGCAGGCCAAGCAGGAATGCGAGCCATTCCTCGTAAAACGTAGCAATCGGGTAGTAATGCCAGGGATTGAGGAAGGGGAGCGAGACCATCAGCCCCGCCAGCGCCAGGCCGGCTTTCGATGCAAGCGCCGCCAGCGGACGTGGAGCGCTTTGCTGCTTGAGGACAGGGTCCGGCAGGTGCACGGGCGCGAGTATACTCGGCTTGATCCTCAAGTTTCGCTCCCAATCGGCAGTCTCGCCGAGTGGCTCTGTTCGACACAAAGCCGACAGCGACGGCGGAAATCCGCAGAGAGGCGCGACTCTTTCGGTATCATTGAACGGAAGCATGCCTTTCCCCCCACTCAATTTCTGCTCGAACTGCGGCGCCAGGGTGGCGCTGCGCGTGCCGCCCGGCGACACCCTTCCGCGTCATGTCTGCGACAACTGCAACACCATCCACTACCGCAATCCACTCGTGGTGGTGGGCACGATCCCCGAATGGGAGGACCGGATCCTCCTGTGCAAGCGCGCGATCGAGCCGCGCTACGGACTGTGGACGCTCCCCGCGGGATTCATGGAGCTCGGCGAAACCGTGGCGCAGGCGGCGTTGCGGGAAACCATGGAAGAAGCGAAGGCGCGCGTCGAGCTGGGCGAAGTGTTCTCGCTTCTGTCCGTTCCGCACGTGGATCAGGTGCACATCTTCTACCGCGCCCGGCTGCTCGACCGCGACTTTGCCGCCGGCGAGGAAACCCTGGAACTGGGGCTGTTCCGCGAGAGCGAAATCCCCTGGAAGGAAATCGCCTTCCGCACGATCTCCACGACGCTGCGTCACTTTTACGCCGACCGCAAGGCAGGCGCGTTCTCTTTCCACGCGGGCGAAATCCTGCCGCCGAAGTGACCTCGCCGCAGGCGAGGTCATCCCCGCGCAAGCGGGGATCCAGCGACTCTCAATATAAGAGCCTGGATTCCCGCCTTCGCGGGAATGACGCTGATCCAAGCGGGGTTATTTTCGGGAGCGGCCGATATCTTGACATGGCACCCCGACACCCTTTAGCGTTCCAGCGGACTATGCAGAGACGCGATTTCATCCTGGCCTGCGGTGCCTCGGCGCTCGCCGCTTCGCTGCCGGCGACGCCGGCCGACGCGAGCCCGCGGTTCTACGCTCGTGCCCGGCTGGTCGACACGGCAGGCCTGCCGCTCAAGGCGAGCGCGCTCCCCGCGAACCGGAATTTCATCTTTCACTACCCGTTTGCGGGGACGCCCTGCTTCCTGCTGAACCTCGGCAAGCCGACCAAGGCCTCGGCGCACCTGAAAACCGCGAACGAGCAAACCTACGAGTGGCCGGGCGGCGTCGGCGCGAGCCACAGCGTCGTCGCCTATTCCGCGATCTGCGCGCATCGGCTCACCTACCCCACGCGCGAGATCAGCTTCATCAGCTACCGCGACGAGAAATCCGCCGGGAGCAAGTTCGCCCAGGTGATCCACTGCTGCTCCGAGCACAGCCAGTACGATCCCGCCGAAGGCGCGAAGGTGCTCGCCGGTCCTGCGCCGCAGCCCCTTGCCGCGATCCTTCTCGAGCACGATCCGAGAAGCGACGACCTGTTCGCAATCGGGACGCTGGGCGGGGAGCTGTTCAACGAATTCTTCAGCAAATACGAATTCCGCCTCGCTCTCGAACATGGCGGCCATCCGAAGACCGCCGTTGAAGGTCGCTCGACCGTGAGCGAGCTGACCGAGTACTGCAGGCAGCAGGTGAAATGCTGAGAGCGGGGAATAAGGCATCGGCGTTGCGCGACCCGCGCAGGGAAAATGCGGTTCTCTTTCCTCGATCCCGGATTCTCGATTCCTGATTCCGTTCCCGGCTTTTCATGGTCCCCTGGCTCGAGCACGACACCCCTTTTCCGCCGATCCAGTCCGCGCTCAAGGATCCGAACGGCTTGCTTGCGGCAGGCGGAGACCTGTCCTGCGAGCGCCTGATCGCGGGATATCAGCGCGGGATTTTTCCCTGGTTCTCCGAGAGCGACCCGATCCTGTGGTGGAGCCCGGACCCGCGCATGGTCCTGTTTCCCGCGGAGTTCAGGATTTCGCGTTCGCTCGGAAAAACCCTTCGCAATCGTTCCTACGAGGTGCGCCTCGATTCGGACTTCGACGAAGTCATGGCCGGCTGCGCCGCGCCGCGCAAGGGCGAACCCGGCACCTGGATCAGCGGCGAAATGATGGAAGCCTACCGGGCGCTGCATCGGCTCGGATACGCGCATTCGGTCGGAATCTGGATCGACGGGGAGCTTGCCGGAGGACTCTACGGGGTGGCCATCGGCCGCGTGTTCTTCGGCGAGTCGATGTTCTCGCGAGTCCGCGACGCCTCGAAGATCGCGCTCGCCGCGCTCGTCGCCCATCTCGAATCGGCTGGGTTCGGGCTTATAGACTGCCAGATGCGCACGCGGCACCTGGAGACCCTGGGCGCGCGCGAGATCACCCGCCGGCGGTTTTCCCGTTTGCTCGAAGAGTTGATACACTACCCGCACTTGCCGGGCAGCTGGTCTGGCGCATCGGTCGCGCAGGTGCAATGTCAAAGCTGAACGATCTGCCGCACGCAGTACTGCAGTTCTACGTGACTGCGCCCTACCCTTGCAGCTATCTGCCCGGCCGGATGGCGCGCTCGCAAGTCGCGACTCCGAGCCATCTGATCGGCACCGACCTCTACGCGGACCTTGTCCGGCTCGGTTTTCGCCGCAGCGGAATCTTCACCTACCGGCCCTACTGCGATCACTGCCGCGCCTGCGTTCCGGTGCGCGTGCCCGTCGAAGAGTTTCGCGCCTCGCGCAGCCAGCGGCGCGCCCTGGGAAAGCACGAGGAGTTGCAGCACGCGGTGACGGGACTGCGCTTTCGCGTCGAACACTACTCGCTCTACCTTCGCTATCAGGCAAGCCGCCATTCCGGCGGCGGCATGGATCAGGACAGTCGCGACCAGTACTCGCATTTTCTGCTGCAGAGCCGGGTGAGCACGCGGCTGGTGGAGTTCCGCGACCAGGGCAAGCTTATGATGGTGTCGATCGTCGATCAGCTGAGCGACGGCCTTTCCTCGGTGTACACCTTTTACGATCCCGAAGCCGCCGGCGCGAGTTTCGGCACTTACAACATCCTGTGGCAGATCGAGCAGTGCCGCCGCGCCTCCCTGCCCTATCTGTATCTCGGCTACTGGATCAAGGACAGCCGCAAGATGTCCTATAAGGCGCACTTTCAACCGATCGAAGGTTTCATCGACGGCAACTGGCGCCGCCTGGAGCAGGACGAAGTCCGTTCCTGAGTCGGGTCCTCCCGCTACCGCGGTAAAATGACGGCATGCTCTATCGCGCCGTCCGGCCGCTGCTCTTCGCGCTCGATCCGGAAACCGCGCATCGCTTCAGCCTCGGTTCCCTCGATATCCTGACGCAGTTGCGCCTCGCGTCGCTGGTCGCTTCTGAGGCGCCGAAAATTCCGGTACGGGTCATGGGCCTGGACTTCCCTAATCCCGTCGGACTCGCTGCAGGCCTGGACAAGAACGGCGAGCATATCGAAGGGCTCGCCAAACTCGGTTTCGGGTTTCTCGAAGTCGGAGCGGTGACGCCGCGTCCGCAACCGGGCAATCCCAAACCGCGCCTCTTCCGCCTGCCCGAAGCCGAGGCGCTTATCAACCGCCTGGGGTTCAACAACCGCGGAGTGGACTTCCTTACCGAAAACCTGCGTCGTTCCCGCTACCGCGGCATTCTCGGCGTCAATGTCGGAAAGAATTTCGATACGCCGAACGAGCGCGCGGCCGACGATTACGTCGCCTGCCTGCGCAAGGTCTACCCCTATGCGAGCTTCGTCACCGCGAACGTCTCCTCGCCCAACACGAAGGATCTGCGGGCGCTGCAGCAAGCGGGCGGGCTCGACGCGCTACTCGCCGCTCTCGCCGCGGAGCGCGACCGGCTGGCGAAGCAGCACGGGAAACGCGTTCCTCTGGCGGTGAAGGTCGCGCCTGATCTGAACGAACCCGGAATCGAAGCGATCGCCGACCGCGTCGCCGCTCGCGGCATCGATGCCGTGATCGCGACCAATACCACCGTGTCGCGCGAAGGCCTCGAGCACCTGCACGCGAGCCGTGAGGAAGGCGGGCTCTCGGGAGCGCCGCTCAAGGCTCGCGCCACGGCGGTGATCGCGAAACTGCGGCGGGCGCTGCCCGCGAGCGTGGCGATCATCGGGGTCGGCGGGATCGCGAGCGCAGCGGACGCGCGTGAAAAGATCGATGCCGGCGCGAACCTCGTCCAGCTCTACACCGCGCTCGTCTATCGCGGACCGGGACTGGTCGGCGAGATCGTGCGCGGCCTCGCGGCGGCGAGGCCGATCCGGTGAGTGCGCTCGTCGAACAGATCGACGCGCTCTTGCCGCAGACGCAGTGCACGAAGTGTGGCTACCCCGCGTGCAGGCCGTATGCCGAGGCGATCGCCAGAGGCGAAGCCGAAATCAATCAATGCCCGCCCGGAGGCGATGACGGCGTGCGCAAGCTCGCGGCTCTTCTCGACCGGAAATACCAGCCGCTCAATCCACGAAACGGCGTGGAACAAACGCACCGCGTCGCGATCATCGACGAGGCTCGCTGCATCGGCTGCACGCTGTGCATCCAGGCCTGCCCGGTGGACGCGATCGTCGGGGCGCCGAAGCTGATGCACACGGTGGTGACGGAACTGTGCTCCGGTTGCGACCTGTGTCTCCCCCCCTGTCCCGTGGACTGCATAGCGATGGTGCCCGCGACCGGCGCCGACGCCCTCTGGGACCAGGCCCGGGCCGATGCCGCGCGCGAGCGCTTCGAGCTGCGCGGCGCGCGCCTGGAGCGCGAGCGCCGGGAACGCGCCGAGCGCATGGCCGCGCGGGCGCTCAAGGCGAAAGGAGATCCGGACGCGCAGAAAAAGCGCGCGATCATCCAGGCCGCGATCGAACGCGCCCGGGCGCAAAGGCGGCGCGCGTGAATCCGCAAAAGCGCCGGAAGATCTTCGAGCGGCTGCGCTCGGCGAACCCGAATCCGACGACCGAGCTCGCTTACCGCACGCCGTTCGAGCTGCTGGTGTCGGTGGTGCTGTCGGCGCAGGCCACCGACAAGAGCGTGAACCTCGCCACTGAAAAGCTTTATCGCGCGGCCAATACTCCGCAGACGATGCTCGCCCTCGGCATGGACGGATTGATCGAACATATCCGCACCATCGGCCTGTACCGCTCCAAGGCCAAGCACATCCTCGAGACCTGCCGGTTGCTCGTCGAGCGCCACGGCGGCGAGGTGCCGCAATCGCGCGAGGCGCTCGAAGCGCTCCCGGGGGTCGGCAGAAAAACCGCCAACGTGATCCTCAACACCGCTTTCGGCCAGCCGACCATCGCGGTCGACACGCACATCTTCCGGGTCGCCAATCGTACCGGCATTGCGCCCGGCAAGGACGTGCGCGAAGTCGAGGACAGGCTCGTGAAATTCGTCCCCGAGGAATTCCGCAAGAACGCGCACCACTGGCTGATCCTGCACGGGCGCTATGTGTGCAAGGCGCGAAAGCCCGACTGCCCGGCCTGCGTCATCCGGGACCTGTGCGAATTCAGGCAAAAGACGAAGGCCTGATGTTCAGTCCCAGCCGCGACCAGGCGCGCAGCCTGTTCTTCGATGCCTGGAACAAATACCGGAAGGCCATGCCGCTTGCGGGCCTGGAAAGCATCGCGCTCGATGTGATCCAGCTTCACCCCGAATACCATGCCGCGCTCGACGACCCGGAGCGTCACGCCGCGCGGGACTACGCGCCGGAGAGCGCGCAGACCAATCCCTTCCTGCACATGAGCCTGCACGTGGCGATCGAGGAGCAGCTCTCGATCGACCAGCCGCCGGGAATTCGCGCCGAGTTCGAGCGCATCGCCGCAATCCGCGGCGACCGCCACGCGGCCCTGCACGCGGTGCTCGAGTGCCTGGGAGAAACCCTGTGGCGCGCGCAGCGCGAAGGCGCCGTGCCGGATGCCGCTGCTTACCTGGAGTGTCTCAGGAAAAGCTGACGCTCAGCGGATGACGCCGAGCGAGCCCTTCTGGCTGGAGAAATACGCGGCGAGATCGGCCATGTCCTGCGGATTGAGGCTGCCGACCTGTCCGCCCATGATGACGTTCTTGCGCGCGCCCGACTTGTAGTCGCGCAGCGCTTTCAGCAGGTAGTCGTAGTGCTGTCCGGCGAGCCGCGGAAAATCCGGCCCTGTGGGACTGTTTCCGTCGAGCCCGTGGCAGGCGGCGCAAGCCTGGGACTTCTGCTTGCCGGAGTCCGCGTCGCCCGCGGCGAAAGCCTGAGCGCTGAAACAGGCGGCGAGCGCGAGAGCGAGAAGTTTGTTCATTTGCCCGCCTTCCCCGGGCCGCCGTAGTAGGCGGCGAGGTCGGCCATGTCCTGGTCGGAGAGGCTTTTCGCGATTCCCCGCATGCTCGGATGACCGCGGTCGCCGGTTCGATAGGCTTGCAGCGCCTTGACGATATAGTCGGGCGACTGTCCCGCGATCATCGGCACCGAGTAGACCTCGGGATACACCGTCTTGTACATCGGGATGCCGTGGCAGCCGATGCACATCGAGTTCTTTCCCTTCGCGGCTTCGGCGTTCCCGACCGTCTGCGCGTGAACGGGCGGAACTACGAGGAAAGACAGGAACGCGAGGAAAGACAGGAGCGGAACGGCCAGCAATATTCTCATTATGCGTTCTCGGCGAAGGCAAAAGCGGGCCAATTCTATACGATGCAATCCGCCGCGGTCAAAAAACGTTGAACCCGACGCGAAGCGCGGCTTCAACCCCGCGCGTTGGAACGGACGCAGAGCGCCGTTCAACGCGCGCTACTTCTGCGACCCGGTGCGAATGTTTTTTCCTCCGAGGCACCGCTCCAGTCCCTGGGCCACCGCCGCCGCCATTCGCTTGCGCGTTTCCTCCGATTGCGCCTTGAGCTCTTCGTCGCGGTTGACGATCACGCCCGCCTCGAGAAGGACGGCGGGCGTTCTCGCGGTCTTGAGCACGATGAGGTTGTCATAGTAGTGCACGCCGTTCGTGCGATCGGCAAAGGGTTTGTTCTCCCCGGGGATGGGGTCGGCGTGATAGAGCGATGGCGTGAATCCGGCGCCGCGCAACGCCTCGCCGATCGCCGAGGCGCAGGCGAGGCTGCGTCTCACCGCCCGGTTCTTGCGCGAAATGAAAAGGGAAAACCCCGAATACCGGTCGCTGTACGGGCGCTCGACGCGGTCGTACTCCCAGGCCTCGAAGAATTGCAGTTGCGTGGAGTCGTGATGCACCGAAAGAAAAAAGTCGGCGCCCGCCGCGGCAGCGGTGCGCTGCGTGAGGTGCGACATGAAACCGTCCGCGCCGATCAGCAGGGTTCCCAATCCCCGGCCGCGCGCGGCGGATTCGATTTCGACGGCGAGCTCCCGGTTGAAATCCAGCTCGGGGCGGCCGCGAGCGCTGGTCGCGCCCGGTTCCTCGATGAAGTGCCCCACGTCGACGGCGACCGTGGTCCGCGCCTGGGCGGACGCGGCGGCGCAGAGCAGAGCGAGAAACAGCGAGCGCATCGGCGGATTGTGCGGCAGCGGTAGCGGCGCGGCAAGCTCGCGCAGCGTATAAAATGACCGCTTTCCGGACGCTCGAGGCCCGACCGATGCGCTTCAAAGGCTCAGACGCCTATGTCTCCACCGACGATCTGACGCTCGCCGTCAACGCGGCGATCACGCTCCAGCGTCCGCTGCTGGTGAAAGGCGAGCCGGGGACCGGCAAGACCATGCTCGCCGTGGAAGTGGCCAAGGCGCTCGGGCTGCCGCTCCTCGAATGGCACATCAAGTCCACCACCAAGGCGCAGCAGGGCCTGTACGAATACGACGCGGTCAGCCGCCTGCGCGATTCGCAACTCGGCGACCCGCGCGTGCACGAGATCCGCAATTACATCGTCAAGGGGACGCTGTGGCAGGCGTTCACCTCGGACACGCCGGTAGTGCTCCTCATCGACGAGGTCGACAAGGCCGACATCGAGTTTCCGAACGACCTTTTGCGCGAGCTCGACCGCATGGAGTTTTTCGTGTACGAGACGAAGGAGCTCGTCAAGGCGCAGCGGCGCCCGATAGTGTTCATCACCTCGAACAACGAGAAGGAGCTCCCCGACGCCTTCCTGCGGCGCTGTTTTTTCCACTATATCCGCTTCCCCGACAAGGAAACGATGGAGAAAATCGTGGAGGTGCACTTCCCCGGGCTGAAAAAATCGCTGCTGCGCGATGCGCTCGAAGTATTCTTCGAGGTGCGCGAAGTGCCGGGACTGAAGAAGAAGCCTTCCACCTCCGAGCTGCTCGACTGGCTGAAGCTCCTGCTCGCCGAGGACATCTCGCCGGAATCCCTGAGAGCCAAGGACCGCAAGACCATCATCCCGCCGCTGCACGGCGCGCTGCTGAAAAACGAACAGGACGTGCATCTCTTCGAGCGACTCGTCTTCATGTCGCGCCAATCGAGGTAAACGCACCTGCTCCCTCCCCCGCGTGCGGGAGAGGGCTGGGGTGAGGGCCATGCTCTCCGGCTTCTTCGTCAAGTTGAAAGACCACAAGATCCCGGTTTCGATCAAGGAGTGGCTGACGCTGCTCGAAGGAATGCAAAAGGGCGTCATCTCGCCCTCGATCGACGAGTTCTACTACCTGTCGCGCACGACGCTGGTGAAGGACGAGCAGAATTTCGACAAGTTCGATCGCGCCTTCGGCGAATACTTCAAGGGTATCGAATCGATCGCCGGGGCCGGGCTCGACGTTCCGCTCGAGTGGCTGTTGAAACAGGCCGAGCTGAATCTGTCCGACGAAGAAAAGGCGATGATCGAAGCGGCGGGCGGCTGGGACAAGCTTATGGAGGCGCTCAAGAAACGCCTCGAAGAACAGCAGGGCCGGCACCAGGGCGGCAACAAGTGGATCGGCACGGCGGGCACCTCCCCTTTCGGCGCCTACGGCTACAACCCGGAAGGCGTGCGCATCGGCCAGGACAAATCGCGCAACCGCAGCGCCGTGAAGGTGTGGGATGCGCGCGAGTACCGCAACCTCGACGATACGGTGGAACTGGGCACGCGCAACATCAAGGTGGCGCTCCGGCGCTTGCGCAAATTCGCGCGCGAAGGCGCGCCCGAGGAGCTCGACCTCGACACCACCATAGACAAGACCGCGCGCAACGGCGGCTATCTCGATCTCATCATGCGCCCCGAGCGGCACAACGCCGTGAAGGTGCTGATGTTCCTCGACATCGGCGGCACCATGGATGACCACGTCAAGCTTGCCGAAGAGCTTTTTTCAGCGGCCAAGACGGAGTTCAAGCACCTCGAGTACTTCTACTTCCACAACTGCCTGTACGATTATGTGTGGAAGGACAATCACCGCCGCCATTCGGAGCGCACCCGCGTCGTAGACATCATGCACAAGTACGGCCACGACTATAAGCTCGTCTTCGTCGGCGACGCGACCATGAGCCCCTACGAAATCCTGCAGCCGGGCGGCTCGATCGAGTACTCGAACGACGAGGCGGGCGCGGTATGGCTGAAACGCATGCTCGAGGTGTACCCGCGGGCGATCTGGCTCAACCCGGAGCCGGAAGAAATCTGGCCCTACCGCCAGTCGATCGGCATCCTCAGGGAAATCATGGGCGGACGCATGTACGGCACCACCATCGAAGGACTGGAGCGCGCCATGCGCGCTTTGACAAAATAAGGGAGCTTGCCATGAGAACCATCGCGATTGCCTGCGCTTTGCTTGCTTTTGCCATGCTCGCAACCGACGCCACCGGAGCGCGCGTCGGCAAGCGGCAGCTGTGGGGCTCGATCGTCTACGACAGCAAGTCGCGCGTATTCGGCTATGCCGTGGACCTGAAAACGAAACGCGAAGCCGAAACCGAGGCGTTTCGCCAGTGCGGCGACTGCGATGTGATCAAGACCTTCCGCGACAGTTGCGGCGCCATCGCCGACACGCCCAGGAAGTTCGGCGACAAACCCAAGAAGGCGGGATTCGTCTGGGAAACCGGAGCTTCGCAGGAAATCGCCGAGCGCAAAGCGCTCCGGAAATGCGGAGCCGACTGCAAGATCGTCGTGTGGGCGTGCACCGCTGAAAAATGACGGCCGGAGGGCCGTCATCCTGAGGCCGGAGGCCGAAGGATCTGCTTTGAGAATCTGAAAAACAGATTTCTTCGTCGCCGACGGCGACTCAGAATGACAAACCCTGATCAACTCCTTCCCGGCGGCGGCGCGACCTTGAGCACCTCTTCGAGCGTCGTCAGTCCCATCGCGACTTTCATCGCGCCGCTGATGCGCAGCGGCTTCATGCCTTCCTTGTAGGCCACTTCCCGGATCTTCGCCACGTCCGCCTCGGCGTTGACCAGCCGTTTCACTTCCGGTGAAAGCAGCAGGATCTCGTACAGGCCGATTCGGCCGGTGTAGCCGGTGTTGCGGCATTCCATGCAGCCGACCGGCCGGTAGATGTGCGCCGGACGCTTCGCCTTCCAAGGCGCGACGAACTCTTCCCAGCTGAAATCGCCCACCCGCTCCGAATCGTACGGAACTTTCTCCTTGCAATGCTTGCACAGCGTCCGCACCAGGCGCTGCGCCATCACTCCGAGGATGGTCGAGTTGAGCAGGTAGGCCGGCACGCCGAGTTCCAGCAGCCGCGTGATCGCGC
>Ga0193726_1001832_pt1 | contig 15590 bp, 17 predicted proteins | sample H2c1metaG_FD_144928 | JGI IMG/M metagenome (GOLD analysis project Ga0193726, IMG submission 144928) | Soil microbial communities from a riparian zone of the East river system, Colorado, United States - H2c1 | ecosystem: Environmental > Terrestrial > Soil > Riparian zone | place: USA: East River... | reverse complement strand
CTTGCGCAAAAGTTCCTCCAGCAACAAAAACGCAAAAGACCGCCGCCACCAAAAAACGTCCAGTAAATCGCATTTTCAATCCTCCGATGTTGAAATATTTATCTTCATTGCAAACTCGTCCATCACTTCGCGCGCTTCAATTTTTCCACATCCGAAAATCCGTCTACGGCATGAGCCGTCACATACCGCCGCAAAGTTTCCGTATCCGCCAGCACCAAGGAATCATCCGCATCGTACGCCAACGTTTCGGCCGCTGCGTTCTCAGCCGGCGCATCCTTCTTCTTAAAGCCGTCGTCTTCCATCGCAGCCCAGCCTAAATCATCTTTTGTTACTGTCAATTTAACGACCATGTGCGTTGAAATCATGGCGAAAGGCATGTCGACATTCGCGTCGCCATGAGATCTGTTTGAAAAATGTAAATCCGCAAAGAGATTTTCTCCCAATCGCACCAGGCGGCAGTCGTACCGGTCAATAAATCCGTTATCGGGATCGTCCAGAATCATCGTGTAGCCGCTGCCGGAAGCTTTCTCAAATGAAATTGAACCTTTATCGCCCGCGTCCGGCGGAATCCACTTTCCGACGAGCAATGGCTCTGCAATATTGTCGCTACTGTTGTAAAGCGGATGCAAATCCGAAACCGGGCATCCCGCCAGGAAAATCGACGCCACGATCACCAATCCCAAAATTGTTTTTTTCATGGCGCCTCCTCCATTTCGGCGTGCAGTGGTTTGCGCAAATCCTATCATCACTTTCGTTCGCCAAGTGTTTTTCGCATCGGGTTGCCGCGCACCCATCGCGGTGACATAATCTGATTTCACATCAGCGCCGCAACGGTGCGGAGTAGCTCGGGGGATTCGATGGCAATTCGAGACGGATGGTTGGAAAAGCGTTTGGCCTCGGCCGGTACAAATGGCACGCGCAACGTCACGCAGATGCACTATGCGCGGCTTGGCGCGATCACGGAAGAAATGGAATATGTCGCCGTGCGCGAACGGCTCACTCCGGAATTAGTGCGCGACGAGGTAGCACGCGGCCGGGCAATTATTCCCGCCAACATTCATCACAAATCGCTTGAGCCCATGGGCATCGGCGTCGCGTTCAATTGCAAAATCAACGCCAACATCGGAAATTCCGCCGTCACCAGCGAAATTGATGAGGAGCTGAAGAAGCTTCACCACTCCGTGCATTTCGGCGCAGATACCGTGATGGATCTTTCCACGGGCGGAAATATTCCCACGATTCGCAAAGCGATTATTGACGCTTCGCCCGTGCCCGTTGGCACCGTGCCGATTTACGAAGCGATTTCCCGCGTGAAGCGCGCCGAAGATCTCACCGCATCATTAATGTTGGAAGTTATCGAAGAGCAAGCCGAGCAGGGCGTTGACTACATGACGATTCACGCCGGCGTTCTCCGCGAATTCGTTCCTCTTGTGCGCAAACGCATCACTGGAATCGTCAGCCGCGGCGGTGCCATTATGGCGCAGTGGATGAATTTTCATAAAAAAGAAAATTTCCTGTACGAATGTTTTGACGATATTGCCAAAATCATGAAGAAGCACGACGTCAGTTTTTCTCTCGGCGATGGGTTGCGTCCGGGAAGTTTGGCCGACGCCAGCGACGAAGCGCAATTCGCGGAATTGGCCGTACTTGGCCAGCTCACTAAAAAAGCGTGGGAACACGACGTGCAAGTAATGATCGAAGGTCCCGGCCACGTGCCGATGGATCAAATCGAATTGCAGGTGAAAAAAGAAGTCGAGCTGTGCCATGAAGCGCCGTTTTATACGCTCGGTCCGCTCGTCACGGATATCGCGCCCGGCTACGATCACATCACCAGCGCAATCGGCGCGGCGATGATCGGAATGTATGGCGCGGCGATGCTGTGCTACGTCACGCCGAAGGAGCACCTGGGCCTGCCGAACGCCGAAGATGTGAAGCAGGGAGTTATTGCCTACAAGATTGCCGCGCATGCCGCAGACGTTGCGCGGCATCGTCCTGGTGCTCGCGATCGCGATGACGCACTTTCCTACGCGCGTTTTCTTTTCGATTGGAACAAACAGTTTGAACTTTCGCTCGATCCAGAAACCGCGCGCCGCATGCACGATGAGACTTTGCCCGACGATTTTTACAAGGACGCGAAATTCTGTTCCATGTGCGGACCGAAATTCTGCTCCATGAACATCACGCAGGTTGCAGAAGGCCATGCCGGACAGGATCAAGCCGAGCGCCAGGAAAGATTCGTCCAACTGCTGGCCAAAGTTCAAAAAGTTTAGCGCGTAAATAAGTGTGGTACAGGCTTTGGCGTGATGACGAAATCTCGTTACGAGGATTTTGAAGCGCTCAATCCTTTCTTCGCAGTCATCATGAAAGGATTGCAGGGCCTCGTTCACGGCGAACATTATTTCGATACGTTCGCCGAAGATGCAGTCTTTGAGTCGCGCTATTATTTCCCCGGTTGGCCGTCCACAATTCGCGGCAGATCCAATTTAGTCGCCAGCCTTTCCGGATACGGCAAGACGATCAAACTTCACTCCGCCGACGGACTCGTCGTTCACCGCTCTCAAGCCAGTGGCGTACTAATCCTCGAATATGAAGTGCACGGCAAGATTCTTTCAACCGGCAATGCCTATGACAACCGGCTCATCTCGGTCATAACGATCGAAAAGAAAAAGATCGTGCACTGGAGAGACTACATGGACTCTCTGGCTGCGTGGACGGCGTTGAATAGCTCTAAGTAAATCGCGGATCGTATCAATCAAAAAAGTTTTTACAGTGCGCGAATCCATTGCTTCAGCCGCGCAGCCTCGTTCGTAATCAAATCGGGATCGCGAAACGTGTGGGCCAGTAATGATACGCCCTGCGTCGCGGACAAAAGATGCACGGCAAGTCCGCGCGAATTACTTCCTTTTCCAATTGCCTGAAACTGCGCTTCCATCCATTCCAGAGCCGTCGCGAATAACACTCTCGATTTCTTTGCCGAAGCACCGCCATATTTTTGCAGTTCGGTGCACAGCGTTCCCACCGGACATCCGCCGTGCGCCAGTCCCTCGCGATTCTTAATTTTCAATTGAACGAAACCGCACAATCGTTCCTTCGGCGACCCTGCTTTGTCCAACTCCCGCAGCATCTTTCTGAATCGCTCGACGCGATGTTCAACGATAGCGTCGCCAACGTCGTCCTTAGTTTTAAAATAGTAGTAGACGTTACCCAAAGGAATTCGGGCTTCCTTCGCGATGTCGGCAAGTGAAGCATCGCCGAAGCCATACCGGTAAGTTACTTTTTCCGCGGCATCAAGCAGACGTTCGTGGCTTTCTGTTTTTCCGTGTTGCATTGGGAGACCCTTTCCCGTTGCGCGAGTCAACCCACTCTCATTCGCGCTACCTGTCAACAAAATAGCAACGCATGTTCTGTTGACAAACTAAATTAAGGAATATATCTTCTGTAAGTCAGTCAACTGACTTAGTATAGGAAATGCAGAGAAAAAAGTAAAGAAGAAGTGGAGCGATAAACTCATGCAAACGAACGACCAACTAATTCCGCCGATGCGCGGCCGCTCGGAATTTAACCGATGGGGCATTTTCTGCGCCGTACTGATTTCTTTTGCCGCCGGTTCGCTCGTTAATGTGGGCCTCACTCACCTAAAGCAAGTCAGCGCGGACGCAAATCACGTCTTCGAGCTGATGATTTATCACACCAATCCTGGTAAAGCGGCTGATCTTGAAGATTTATTCCGCGGTGATTCAAAAGTGATGGCGCAGCACGGTATTAAGGTTGTTGGTTTCTGGGTGCCAAACGAAAGCCCTGAATGGAAAGACACTTTCGTCTACATTTTGGATTTTCCCAGCCGCGACGATGCGAAGAAGCGTTGGGCGGAACTTCGCGATGATCCAGCAGGAAGACCTTACATCGAAGCGGCGAAGCCGATTCTGGAAAAGGTGGGAGACAAATTCCACGTGGATGAGATTTTCATGCGTCCATCAGATTTTTCGCCGATGAAATAGGATTCCTCTAATGAAGAAATTAAGAAATTTTGCGATTGTTTGTTTCCTGTTGCTGATTCCTCAGGTTGTACGGGCTCAGCGAAATTCTTGGATCGCTGCCTGGACAATGAGTCCGCAATCTTCAGCTCCCAATCCGAAACAACCTCTGCTCAACATTGAAAACCAAACGGTACGAGAACGCGTGCGCATATCTATCGGCGGATCAAAACTTTGCATCCGCTTATCTAACGAGTACGGCTCCTCGCCACTCTTAATTGGCGCAGCTACGGTCGCAATTTCCACCGGCCCGTCGGGCGTCCGTTTCGAAACAATTCGCGCGGTCACTTTCGGCGGCCGCGCTGCGGTAATGATTCCGGCAGGCGCGCCTGCGCTCAGCGATCCAATAGATTTTCCCGTCGCGCCAGGCGCCGAAATTTCCGTCAGCCTCTATTTTCCAAGACGCATCGCGACTCCCACGCTGCATTATCTCGCGCTTAAACGAGCTGTCATCTCTCAGCCTGGGGATTTTACTCTCGCGCCAAATATTGAAAATGGAACGCCGACGAATTCTTCCATTTCTCTTACCGCAATTTTCGTTCCAGCCCAACTCACTCAGCGTTTAATTGTCGCGTTTGGCGACTCTGTCACTGATAGCGATCAATCCACTGTGGATGCGGACCGCAATTGGCCGAACGACCTCATTCGGCGATTGGAAAAAAGTAGCGATGATTCACAAGTCGCTGTCGTGAACGCGGGAATTTCCGGCAATCGTTTGCTCGCCGATTGTTTCATGCCCGCAGCCGGCTGCTTCAGCGCCAGCGCGCTGGCTCGCCTCGAGCGCGACGTTCTTTCCTTGCCCGGCGTAACCCACATTATTTTGCTCGAAGGACTAAATGACATCGGCTTCCCCGGCGCGAAGTTAGGCGCTGATTATCTTGCCGATCCAGCTGACGTTCGCACACGCGACGACATCATCGCCGGGTACCGCCAGTTAATTTCACGGGTACATGCGCGGGGAATTAAAATTATTGGCGCAACCATTACTCCATACGAAGGTGTCACCGTTCCGGGCTACTACTCGGAACCGAAAGAAGCCATTCGGCAAGCCGTAAACAAATGGGTTAGAACCGCCGGCGAATTTGATGGCGTGATTGATTTTGACGCTGCGTTGCGTGATCCAGGTCGCCCCAGCAGACTGCTGCCGCGCTTCGCTTCAAAAGATAATCTTCATCCGAACGACGCCGGGTACGATGCTATGGCAAACGCAATCAATCTCGCGCTCTTCAAGTAGCGCAGCTTGTCAGGGAATTTGCGAAATTTTCATCTAGCTCCGCGTATCTTCACATCGGCATTCGCATCTAACCGCTCAAATCTTTCGCCTTGACAATAGGCGAACAAAAAGCGAAGCTATCGGCCCCTTCTTAGGGAACAAGGAGACGTTCAATGCCCATCAATCAAGCTTTCCTCGGTGAATTCGATCACGAAATGGCAAATACACGCAAAACTCTCGAGCGCGTTCCGGACGATAAATTTGATTGGGCGCCGCATCCGAAATCCATGAAGATGGGCCGCTTGGCCCAGCATCTTGCTGAAATGCCCGGCTGGACAAAAGACACTTTGGAAAAAGACGGAATGGATATGGCCAAATTTGTTCCGCCTCCTCCTCCCAAGAATCGCGCGGAGGTGCTTGATTTATTTGATAAGAACGTCGCGAGCGCCCGCGCGGCTCTCGCTGCTGCCACCGACGATGCAAAGTGGATGCAGCCGTGGACGATGTCGAACGCCGGTGCGACCGTTTTTAGCATGCCGAAGGCTGCCATCGTGCGTGGCTTCATTTTCAATCACACTATCCATCATCGCGCGCAAATGGGCGTCTATCTGCGCCTCAACGATATTGCTGTGCCGTCGGTCTACGGCCCTTCCGCCGACGAAGGAACGTTTTAGTTTTTTCATTGCCGCTGACAAATGCGAAATCAAAAAGCCGCTCGCCATATGGCGAGCGGCCTTTTATTTTTCACGTGCCACCGCGCAATTATATTTTCGGATACAATAATCAAATGTCCGATCAAAGCGCCGCCGAAAATCTTCGCGTTGAATTTAATAAGTGGGCCGAAGCCGGCAAAGGCGAAGGCATGGAGCGCGACCATCTGCCCATCGTTCTGCCGATGCTGGAAGAAATGCAATTGCAGTCGGAAGAAAATGTTCTCGATATCGGCTGCGGATCCGGCTGGCTGGTGCGGCTCATCGCGTCTTACGTGAACGAAGGCCGTGTGGTTGGCATCGATATTTCGGACGAAATGATTCGCGCCGCTCGCCGCGCCACCGCCGACCTGCCAAATGTTTTCTGCGCAGTCGGCTCCGTCGAAGAAATTCCGTGGCAGCCGCATTTTTTCACGAGGGTAGTCAGCGTTGAATCCGCGTATTACTGGCCGGATCCATCAAAGGGGCTGCGCGAAATTTTCCGAGTAACCGCGGAAGGCGGCTCCGCGTGGATCCTAATCAACTATTTTAAGGACAATCCGCACTGCCATCAGTGGGGAGGATTGCTGGAAATTCCCGCGAAATTACTTTCCGCCGAAGAATGGTCCACGCTTTTCCGCGAAGCAGGATTCACAGACATAATTCACCAACGGATCCCTGACCCCACGCCGAATCCCGCCGAGTACAAAGGCCGCTGGTTCAAAGATGCCGCTCAATTAGCCGATTTCCGCCGCGAAGGCGCTCTCCTAATCCGCGGCACAAAAACGGCTCCCCGATAAGCCTGCTTCAGTGGCACAGGCTTCAGCCTGTGGCCTCTTTTTCACGAACAAATTGCCCACATCCTGCCGGGAACAATTCTAAGCGAGCTCTCGTATTTAAATCTGAAATCGACTCTCTTTCAAAGGTCTTCATATGAATCAAGGCACAAACGCCCACGCCCGTCAGCTCTCACTCTGCTGCCTAACGATGATCATCGCCCTATGGATCGTCGGAGTCGCCAGCGGAGAAATCCTGCGTCACTTGATTCAAACCTTGCCAATCTGGATCGGCGTAATTCTAGGCGCCAGAAATTCCCAGTGGACTAAATCCGCGGCGCTGCCATTCTTCATCTTCTGGTTCGGGATCATGACTCTGATTTGGCTTTTCCTACTCGGATGGTCGCGAATTGTCAGAGGCCATTACTCACCGACAGAAATCGCCATGACCATCGTCATCGGCGCCGCTGCGTTATTAGGAATAATTCTTTGCGCGCGAATGAAAATGCAGATTAAGTTTATCCACGCCGTGGCAGTCTTCGTCTTGACCGCGCTGGCGCAGTACGTCGCAATGTATGTAAGCCTGCTTCCACAATTCCGAAGCCGCTAAGCAATACGTTCTAGTTCCGAGGATTTACAACCGAATTTGAATCCAAAAGGCGGGCGACCGTACCCTTAGCTCCCGCCGCCCATACACCCTTCTCAGGCGAAACAGTTACAGTGTTTAGATTTGCGGCGCTCGTCGGCGTCCACGTTACGCCCATGTCGTAGCTCACGTCGCCGCCATTCGGCCCCACAGTTACCAGCATTTTGTTATCGACGCTCGCCACACCGGATCTAAATCCGGTGGGCTGTGCTGAAGAAAGCTTCCACGTGATACCGCCATCTTTGGAGTACGCCGCAGCGCTCTTATTCCCGCCGACTACTTTGTAGTCACCCCCGACCACGATGACAGTGTTCTCAACGCGTATCACAGAAAAGACTCCCGACGAAGCATTTCCCGCCGCCAACGGAGTATCAGCAACCGTCCACGTCTTGCCGAGATCCATAGAATGAAACACGCGCGCAGTAGCGCCGCCACCAGTTCCGAAATAAATGTCTGAAGTTCCGTAGATGGCAAGAGAAGTTCCACTCGCGGCAAACGCGCCCTCACCCGGAACAATCGCGGGCATGTTCTCGCGCGGCAATTCCTTCCAATTTGTGCCGTCCTCCGTGGAAACAATCTCGAACTTGCCGTCAATCGGATCGCCCAGCGCAAAACAATGCGTCTGCGAAAAACAAACAATGTCGTCCAGAAAAAATGCTGGCCGCTTGTCGGTGTATTGCATTTCCCAAGTTTCGCCGCGGTCATTCGTTTTGTAGATGCGCGACTTGTCTCCTTCTCCGATCGACATCGCGTACGCAGTCAATTCATCGAACGCGCGAATACCGCGAAAATCCAACGTGTCTCCATCTTTCACATGCAGCCGTTTCCAATTTTTCCCGCCATCTTCGGATCGAAGAATCACTCCGTTGGAACCAGAGGCCCACACCACTGGCCCGCTTGATTGATCAACAGCATGAACAACACTGATGCCGCGCAAATTTGTAGCGATCCCTGTGGTCTGGACAGTCCAAACCGAATTCTGGCCGTAAGCGCCCCGCGCGAACGCAATTACCATCAAAATCATCACCATTTTTCTCATGCGCCGCATTCTATCAACATCCCTGCCTTCACAAAATAAATTGTCCCTGCACCCCGCGAACTTCTTTGACTGCCCCACCGCGCACAGATATACTTCCGCTCTCAGACTCATCAGCCGTACGGAGGCTTGCACTACCAATGGGCGTACTCGATCAGCGCTTTGAAAAGAATTTTATGATTACGTCGGTGGACTACGTTTTCAATTGGGCGCGCAAAAGCGCTATCTGGCCGCTCACCTTCGGCCTGGCGTGTTGCGCCATTGAAATGATTGCCTCCACCACTTCACGATTCGATATGGCACGATTCGGCGCCGAAGTTTTTCGTCCGTCACCGCGTCAGGCTGACCTGATGATCGTCGCCGGCACAGTCACGTTGAAAATGGCTCCGGTGCTGAAGCGCGTGTGGGATCAAATGCCCGACCCGAAGTGGTGCATCTCCATGGGTGCCTGCTCCAGCGTTGGCGGCCCGTTTAACGCCTATTCCGTGCTGCAAGGCGTGGACAAGGTCGTTCCCGTGGACGTTTACGTCATCGGCTGTCCGCCGCGCCCTGAAGGGCTGTTCTTTGCTTTGCTGAAGCTGCAGGACCGCATTGACCAGATGTCTCTTGCGAAGCGGCCCACCGAAGTGAAGCTGCATCCGGGAATGGTTGACGATTTCAAACGCGGCGTAATGGTCGCGCAAACTCCCGCGCCGCGCTAGTCCGCGAATTCCGCGCAAATTTCAGGAGCTGAACGAATGCCATTTCTGCGAACTGCACGCAAAGACGAAATTCCCGCCGGACACATCCGGGAATTCGCCGTGGAAGGCAAATCCATCGCGCTGGCCAACGTTAACGGCACCTTCTACGCCATCAATAACACCTGCCTGCACCGTGGCGGCCCGCTAGGCTCCGGCCAGATGAATGGCAAGATTGTCACCTGCCCGTGGCACAGTTGGCAGTATGATGTCACCAACGGCAAGCTGGCGATGAACCCCGCCATCGGCGTTGACTGCTATCAAGTCGAGGTTCGCGGCGACGATATTTTCGTAAACATAAGCTAACGCTGCACCTAGCGGAAATAAGTGACCCCGCCGCCAGTTAAGTCCTTTAGAATGATATTCTTAGCGGATTTCACCTACGTAAGTCCTTTGTTTTTATATTCATAACAAAAACACGGGGGAGGCGGCATCCCCAATTTTGACGCTCCCCGGCCCCCAACCTCATCAAATTGGTATGTTTGCACGGAACCGTTCGACAAGACGGCCAGAATTGTGTATATTGACGCGCCTGAAGCCCACTCACCAATTCGACCGGCGGAACTCCAAGGCCGCAAAAGACTTAAAGCCGACAATACCGCCCCCAAAACGGCGGCACTGGCTGTTTGCCGTCGATCCACATCACTACCATTGGGACACGCTTTTCGTGAAGGGCAAGGAAATGTGGCGCGGCGCTAAAGCCAAGCCCGATGCGCAGCGCCAATTGAAGCAGATGCATCGCGGTGATCGCGTGCTTTGCTATCACGCCGCTCCGGAACGTTCTCTTTACGCGCTCGCGGAAGTTACTCGTACTCCGTATCCCGATCCTGGAGATCCGGAAGGAAAAAATCTCGTCGCCGATTTGCGCGCGCTCGAACGTCTGCCACGCCAAGTTACTTTGGATGAGTTGCGCGAAAATCCGGTAATCCGCAAAGTGAAATTTCTAAAAAATGTGCGGCTGATTATTTCTCCGCTTGCCGACGAGGAATATTCCGAAATTTTGCGCATGGCCGGAATTGTTCCTTCGCCCGGAATGCCGCTGCCGTAGTTTTTCGCAACGCTCGCGTAGAACACTCACCGAATAAGTCCAACTTGCGCGATACTATTGCTCGCATCCATGTCGGATAGATCTATTCATTCAGAAAATCGTTCGCTTTCAGTAGCTCTCGCGCGTATCGCGCAGGGAAGCGTACGCTTGATCGATCTCAGCTACGCCATCAACGATCACCTACCTCCGTGGCCCGGCGATAAAAAAACTTTCGAAGTTTTTCCCAACGCCACAATCGAACGCGATGGATATTTCACCCGCAGCTTTTGGACGCTCGAGCATTACGGAACGCATCTCGATGCGCCTGCGCATTTTCCCCCGGGAAAAACTACCGTCGACGAAATTTCCGTTCACAAATTAATCGGTCCCGCGATTGTGCTCGATGTCTCCAACGAAAATCGCCGCGCCACCACTGACGAAGCTGACTATCGCTTGCCAGTCTCTCGAGTCAAAGATTGGGAGAATCGTCACGGCAGCGTTCCCGAAGGCGCGATAGTTCTGCTGCGAACGCGCTGCTCCGCGCAATGGAATGATGCCGATCGTTATCGCGGTCTCGATGCCGCAGGTGCAATGCACTTTCCGGGATTTTCCGTCGAAGCTGTACAGTATTTAATTTCCAAGCGCATCAGTGGAATTGGCGCGGACGCGATGAGTGTTGATGCTGGCGATTCAAAAGATTATGCGGTGCATACTCTCGCGCTTGGCTCGGATTTATTTCAGCTGGAAAATTTGTCCGACCTAAGTGAAATTCCCGAAGCAGGTGCGATCCTGATCGTCGCGCCAATAAAACTCGAAGGCGGTTCCGGCGGACCTTGCCGCGTGTTTGCGATTGTGCCGGAGACAGCCAAAGTGGCTGACAAATAATTCCGCTCCGAAGAAATATTTCGTCAGAACAGTTGCAGCCGATTCGCGCAGCACTTAAGCTCACAAGAACGAAATACAGGTACCGAATGTCCCAGGGGGAAAAACGCAACTTATGCGAAAAATCACCGTGCTTTGCGCCGTGTGCGCAATTCTTGCCGGAGGGCTTTTGATGTCAGCCACATCCACGCTCGCGCAATCGTTTGACGTGAAGACCACTACGCTGAAAAACGGAATGAAAGTTTTGGTGCAGGAAGACCACTCCGTTCCGAGCGTTGCCTTCTACATTTTTTATCGCATCGGCTCGCGCAACGAGCGCCCCGGAACCACGGGTATTTCACACTTCTTTGAGCACATGATGTTCAACGGCGCGAAGAAATACGGTCCCGGCGCATTCGACAAAACTTTGGAAGCCGCCGGCGGATCGAACAACGCCTACACTTCGTACGACGTAACCGTTTATCAAGATTGGTTTCCGCCCGCCGCGATCGAAACTGTTTTTGATCTGGAAGCCGATCGTATTCGCGATCTCGCATTCGATCCCGCGATTATCAAATCCGAACGCGGAGTCGTAGCTTCCGAGCGCCGCTCATCCGTCGACAACAGCAATCGCGGAATTTTGGACGAGCAACTTTGGGCCACCGCATTTCAAGCTCATCCCTATCACTGGCCCGTCGTCGGATGGATGGTCGACATCGAAAATTGGAAAATGGAAGATTTGCGGCATCACTGGGAGATGGGATATTCGCCGTCAAACGCGACCATGGTCGTTGTCGGAGACGTGACCGCCGATCAAATTTTCGCGCTCGCGCAAAAATATATCGAACCGATTCCGTCGCACGACCCTCCGCCGGTTGTGACCACGCAGGAAGCACCGCAGCTCGGTGAACATCGCGTGACCGTAAAGAAATTTGCCCAGCTTCCACTGCTGATGATCGGTTACCACGTTCCGAAGAGCAACGATCCCGATTATTACGCCCTGCATTTATTTGAAACGATCGTTTTCGACGGACAAAGTTCACGTATGTACACCCGTTTAGTTGATAAGGACCAAGTAGCTCTTTCTGTGAACGGCGGTACTGGATTTGCGATTGACCCGACGCTGTTTCAGATTAACGCACAACCGAAAGCGGGCGTTGACCCGCAAGCCGTAGAAAAAGTTATCTACGAAGAACTCGAGCGCGTGAAAACTTCCGGCGTCACCGATCAGGAGCTTGAGAAAGCAAAAAATATTCAGCTCGCCGGATTTTACCGTCAAATGAAAACTATCAACGGGCGCGCGAATGCCATCGGAAGCTACGAAGTTTATTTCGGCGATTATCACAAACTGTTTGACGCTGCGACCGCATATCAAAACGTAACGAAAGAAGATGTGCAGCGCGTCGCTGCAAAATATTTCGGAGAAAATAATCGCACCGTCGGCACATTGATTCCGGATAAAACTCCTCCGGCCGCGGCACCGAAGGGCGGAGGTCAATAGACATGATCTTCCGCGATAAAGTTTCCGCCACGAACGTGAAAGGGAAGTCGAGAAAAATGCAAATCATGCGAACAATCATTCCTGCGCTGGCTTCCGCGCTGTTTCTTGTGATGCTCGCGCTGCCCGTGGCCGCGCAAACAACTCCTTCAGGTGGCTCGATGAAACTTCCGGCTTTCCGCAAAACAAAATTACCAAATGGGCTGACCGTCCTGCTGATGGAAAAACACAATGTGCCGCTGGTGAGTTTTCACATGATCGTGAAGACGGGCTCGACCGCCGATCCGATTGGCGCCGAAGGCACAGCTTCCGTCACCGCTGCGCTGCTGCGTCACGGAACGCAATCTCGTTCCGGCGAACAATACGCAGCCGATTTGGATTTCATCGGAGGCGCGTTCGCCGCAAATGCCGGAACTGATTTCACAACGATTACGGCCGAGTTTATGAAGAAGGATCTCGCGAAGGGTCTTGACCTGCTTTCCGATCCAGTTCTTCATCCGACATTTCCCGCCGCGGAATTTACGAAGCTTATCGCGCAACGCAAAGGCGGAATTTCCAGCGCGAAAGATCAAGCGCAGGGTGTTTTGGGAATATATTTCAACGCATATTTGTTCGGCGCAAGTCCCTACGCGCGCCCAACGGGCGGAGACGAGCAATCGCTGGCGCACATCACGCGAGATACCGTCGCAACGTTCTACCAAACTTATTACAAACCGGGAAACGCGGTGCTAGCAGTCGTCGGCGATTTCGATTCCAATGAGATGGAAAAAACTCTCGCTACGCAATTTGGCGGATGGGCTGGCGGAAACGCGCCGATGATTGTAATGAAGGATCCCACGCCGGTTACCGGCAAACGATTGCTTCTGGTCGACAAGCCGGATTCAACGCAAACTTATTTCCGAATCGGCAACGACGGAATTTCGCGCACAAATCCAGACCGCATCTACGTGAGCGTGGTGAACACGTTATTCGGCGGACGTTTTTCTTCGATGATTAACTCCGCACTGCGCATTCAGTCGGGGCTAACGTATGGAGCCAACTCGGCGTTCGAGCAACGCAAAGTATCGGGCGCATTTTACATTTCGACGTACACGAAAAATCCCACCACCGAACAAGCGATGGACATGGCACTCGATGTGCTGAAACAGCTGCACGAAAAGGGAATTACCGCCGAGCAGCTCGCCTCAGCGAAAAATTATTTGAAGGGTCAGTATCCGACCCGGTTGGAAACGTCCGATCAACTCGCGAACCAGCTCGCGGATCTGGAATTTTACGGGCTCGATGCGCACGACGTCGACGATTACTATCCGAAGCTTGACGCGATGACTCTCGCCGATGCGCAACGCATCATCAAAACTTACTATCCGCTCGATAATTTGGTGTTCGTTGTGATTGGAAAAGCCAGCGAGATTGGTTCAGTGGTGAAGAAATACGCGCCGCAAATGGACACGCGCTCAATTTCCGACCCGGGTTTCTGGTCGGCTGGCGGAACGCACTAAAATTATCTTACTCAGGAAATGTTTTTAACGCCGCTTTGCTCTCTGGCGCGATTGTGAATTGCTTGCCATCAAAATTGTAGCGAAGGTCATAAGTTTTCACCGATGGGAAGCCTTTTCCTGGCGCGCGCTTCGCGCTCACTTCACCGCACGTCACCTGTCCAAACGTCGCGGTGATCGTCATGCCGGTAAGCTCGCCGGAACCTTTGCTGGAAAATTTAATATCCTTAATTCCTGACGACGGAACTTTCGTGGTGGGATCGTCGTCGCAATTCGCAGTCGCATCAGACGTCCCGAAAATCACGGTGTCTGAATTCTTTCCCGTAGCGTTAAATCGCGATAGAAAAACGTGAGAGTCATTCATACCTTGTCCTGACCATCCGCCTCTGCATACCAGGAATTCGCGGCCATCCGCGTAACGGAATTTGTGGCACGAATCAGTGATCAATCCGTCGTCGTACTTCAGCAGCCGTGGCTTCCCGGTTTTCATTGAGAAAATAAAGCTGCCGCCAAAATTATTTGCATGTGAATCACAATTGAAGCCGCCGACGATCAGTTCGTTATCCTGCGCGGAAGTAAAATGCCCGACAAGAGCATTGCGCAATTCCCATTCGCCCATATTCTGGCCAAAGAAGTCGGTTCCTTTTGGGCAAGCTTTGCATCCGGACACTTTTCCGTTCTGGGAACGAATCATGTCCGCCGGTTTGCAAAGTAACGCGACGGCAGCTTCGACATCGGCCTGATTCGCAACAGGCGCACCGTTGCTCCCGGGCAAAGCAGAGCGGCCCTGGCTGCGGCACGCGGACGATGTTGAAAGCGATATGCACACGAAAATAAAAGAGAAGAGAAGTTTCCGACGGGAAGTCATTTGATTAGGTTATCGCACACCAGAATCATCCGCGCAACCGCCGCGCATCACTGATTCCGCGCGTCCTGTATAGTGTAAAAGGAGATTTTGCCTCGCATGCCCGAACTTCCTGAAGTCGAAACAGTTGTCCGCGGATTGCGCGAGCCACTCGTCGGCCGGCGCATTGTCGGCGTGCGTCTTGGGAAGACGGATTTCATCGACGATCCCATCGCGCTGGGCGAGCGATTGCCGGGAAGCAAGATCGCGCGCGTCGAGCGTTTCGGGAAATTTATTTCGCTCGCGCTTCAGCCATTGGAATCCGTGCAAAGTGAATTTTATTTCTTCATTCATTTGGGAATGACCGGCCAGCTCATGTCCCGTAGTCCGTACGAGCCTGTGGCCGCGCATACGCACGCATTTGTGGAACTCGATGATGGCCGTGAATTGCGTTACACAGACATCCGCCGCTTTGGACGAATGCTGCTCGTCGCCGAATCGGAAAGGAAAAAATTTCACGGGCAACTTGGCCGCGATCCGCTGGAAATCAGCGAGAATGAATTCATCGCGGAATTTTCAAATAGGCATTCGCAAGTAAAAGCTCTGCTGCTGAATCAGAGCGTGCTGCGCGGCATGGGAAATATTTATACGGATGAAGCTTTGTGGCGCGCGAAGATTCATCCTGCTCGATTAGGATCGAATCTTAAGGCCGATCAGTTGAAGTCACTTTACA
>Ga0193726_1001831_pt1 | contig 15599 bp, 13 predicted proteins | sample H2c1metaG_FD_144928 | JGI IMG/M metagenome (GOLD analysis project Ga0193726, IMG submission 144928) | Soil microbial communities from a riparian zone of the East river system, Colorado, United States - H2c1 | ecosystem: Environmental > Terrestrial > Soil > Riparian zone | place: USA: East River... | reverse complement strand
ACAGGCGGCGAGGCCGGCCAGGGCGCCGCCCAGCGCCGAGGTGATCAGGTAGATCTTGCGCGTGTCGACGCCCATCAGCGCCATGATCTGGCGGTCCTGGGCGATGGCGCGAATGGCGGTGCCGGTATAGGTGCGTTTCATGAACACGTAGACGGAGATCATGCCGATCAGGGCGGCAGCGAAGGAAAGCAGACGCGCGTAGCTGAAATTCATCTCGCCGAACCGCAGCACCGGCAGCTGGATGCCGATGTTGTGGAATTCGATGCCGAAGGCCACGGTGGCGAAGCTCTGCAGGAAGAACAGCACGCCGCCCGTCGCCAGGAGCTGATTGATCGGCGGCGAGGACAGCAGCGGCGCGATCACCAGGAAATGCAGCAGCATGCCGAGCCCCGCCACCAGCAGGATGCACAGCGGCGCCGCAACCCAGTACGACACGCCATAGAACGACACGAGATAGTACATGCCGTACATGCCGATCATGATCAGCTCGGCGTAGCAGATCCAGGTGACGTCGATGACGCCGAAGATCAGGTTGAGGCCGAGCGCCAACAGCGCCAGCACGCCGCCGAACAGAATGCCGTTGATCGCCGCTTCAAGCAGGTAGATGTCGAAGATGTCGAGGAATGCCTGCATCACGCTCTCCTCATCGGCGCGCGGACCTCCAGGTCCGCATCATGGCTCATGAGCGGACCTGGAGGTCCGCGCTCCACGAGCCTACACACCGAGATAGGCCTGTTTGATCGTGTCGCTCGCCAGCATCTCGGCCGACGTGCCCGAGGCGCGGATGGTGCCGGCCTCGAGCAGATAGGCGCGATCGACCACACGCAGCACCTGCTGCACGTTTTGCTCGACGATCAGCACGGTGAGTCCTCCGCCTCGGATACGTTTCACCAGTTCGAAGACCTGCTGCACGATCACAGGCGCAAGACCGGCCGAAGGCTCGTCGAGCAGCAGCAGCTTGGGGTCCGACATCAGGGCGCGGCCGATGGCGCACATCTGTTGCTCGCCGCCCGACATGGTGCCGGCGAGCTGGGTGCGGCGCTCCTTCAGCCGAGGGAACAGGTCGAAGACGAAGTCGAGCCGTTGCGCGAACCTGGCGCGCGCATGCGGCATGAAGGCTCCCATCTTGAGGTTCTCTTCCACCGTGAGGCGGGGAAACAGCCGACGGTTCTCCGGCACGTGGGCGATGCCCAAGCCGACGATCCGATGCGCCGGCGTGGCGAGGAGGTCGGTGCCCTCCATCGCCAGCGACCCGGCGCGCGGCCGGATGAGCCCGGAGATGACGCGCATCAGGGTCGTCTTGCCGGCGCCGTTGGGGCCGATCACACCCACGGCCTCGCCTGCCTGGACGTCGAGGCTGACGCCGAACAGGGCCTGGAAACCGCCGTAGCCTGCATCGACCGATCTGAGCTCGAGCATGCCCGGGCCCCGCTCAGCGACGCGCTTCCGCCGCGGCGGCCTGTGTCGCGTGCGCGTCGGTACCGAGATAGACCTCGATCACGCGCGGATCGCTCGACACCTCGCTGGGCAGTCCCTCGGAAATCTTTTCGCCGTGATCGAGGACCATGACGCGGTCGACCACGCGCATCAGCACGCCCATGATGTGCTCGACCCAGATGATGGTGATGCCGAGCTCGTCGCGGATCTTGCGCAGCATGTCGGCCGCCTGGTCCATTTCCTTGTCATCGAGCCCACCCAGGCTCTCGTCGGCGAGCAGCAGCTTGGGACCGGTGGCCAGCGCCTTGGCAAGTTCGAGCTTCTTCAGGCCGGCGGCGCCCAGCCCGTCGACGCCTGCCTGCCGGTCGGTCGGCAGGCCGACCAGAGAGAGCGCACGTTCCGCCGCCTCCTCGGCCTTGGCGAGGCTGTGCCTGCCTTGGCCGAAGTAGCCGGCAAGCGCCACGTTCTCGAAAATCGTCAGCCGCCGGAACGGTCGCGGAATCTGGAAGGTCCGGCCGACGCCGCGATTGATGATCCGGTGCGGCGCGAGCCCCGAGATCTCGTGCCCGTCCAATTTGATCGAGCCCGCCGATGGCGGAAACGTGCCCGAGAGCATGTTGAAGATCGTGCTCTTGCCCGAGCCGTTGGGGCCGATCAGGCCGAGAATCTCGCCCTGATCGACCGTGAACGACACGTTGCTGACGGCCGTGAAACCGCCGAAACGCTTGATCAACCCTTCGACTGCCAGCATCGCCGGACTCTACTTAGCGGCCGTCACCTATTTGTAGCTGTAGGTCATGCCGGCCGGCAGCGGCAGCACCGGCTCGCTCTGCGCCTGGCTCTTGGGCCACACGACGACGGCCTTGCCATCGATGTACTGGGTGATGACGGGGAAGGCGCGCGAGTTCTGCCCCGCCAGCACCGAGTCCTGGTCTTCGAACTTTACGCCGAAGCCCAGCATTGTGCCGCCCTCGGGCAGGTCGGTGTCGAGCGCCGCCTTGCGCAGCGCTTCGGCGTCGACGCCGCCGTATTTCTTGATGGCGCGCGGCAGCACCTCGTTGAGGAAGAGATAGGTGTTGCTGGCGGCCATGCCGATATGGGCCGATTTGATCGGCGTGCCCGGCTTCAGCTTGTCGAACTCGTCGCCGATCATCTTGATCATCGGCGGCAGTTTCGGATCGAGGCTCTTGGGATTGGTGAGCCAGATCGAGATCGGATCGATGTTGAAGATGTAGTTGGAATCCGCGCCCAAGCTGTCCTTCAGCTTGTCGTAGACGCCGTAGCCCGCGCCCTGGCCGACCAGGGCGCCGAACTTCAGCCCCTGCTCGCGCGCCTGGCGCAGCAGCAGCGTGATGTCGGGATTGTAGCCGGTGTGGAAGATGACGTCGGGCTTGGCGCGCTTCAGCTTGGTGACCAGTGACGACAGGTCGGGGGCGCTGATCGAATAGCCTTCCTTCAGCACGACGTTGAAGCCGTGTTTCTTGGCGCCGGCCTCGTCGCCCTTGGAGACGTCGACGCCGTAGGAGCCGTCCTCGTGGATGATGGCCACGCGCAGGTCCTTGGGATCCTTGCCGAACTTCTCCTTCGAGTAGTTGGCGATGAAGTCGGTCGCCTGCTTGCCGTAGAGATTGCCGCTGACCTGCGGCCGGAAGACGTAGTGCAGGTGACGGTTCTCCAGAACCGCGCTCGAAATGCAGGTAGTGATCCACATGAACTTCTTGAGCTGCTCGACCTTGGCGGCGGCCGGAACGCACTCGGCCGAGGCATAGAAGCCGAGCAGCATGTCGACCTTTTCCTGCTCGACCAGGCGCGTCGCTTCGTTGATCGCCACGTCGGGCTTGCTCTGGGCGTCGGCGTAGACCGCCTCGATCTTGTAGCCTTCCACGCCACCCTGCTTGATGAAGTAATCGAGCATGATCTTGGCGCCGGTGTATTGCAGCTCCGAGCCGCCGCCGGCGAACGGGCCGGTCAGGTCGTAGACGACGCCGATCTTGATCTTCTTTTCCTGCGCTTCGGCAGAGGCTGCCAAAGCCAATGCTGCCACGGCAGCCGCCACCCCGCCCGCAATGCGGGCGATCTTGCTCTTGGACATCAAGTCCTCCCTGAGAACCGTTAAGCGCTTATGCGTCTTATTGCCGCCATCACACGGGGCGGCCCGACGGATGTCAAGCGCCGCGGGCTTTCAGGGCCTGCCTTCACCAGGCGTGAGGATGTCGAACATGAGGCCGGCAGGCTGCTCGAACATGGCGAACAGCGCCGACAGACGAGAGGGATCGCCCTCGATCTTGAGGGCGCCCGACGCCAGCGCATCCGGCACGGCGAGCTTGCCCAGCACGATGGCATCGAGCGTGCCGCGCGTCGTGGTGATCGACGCGGCCGCCGCGTCCGACCACTCGCCCAGGCGATGGCTCAAGGTGCAATTTTTGAGGGTGAGCACCAGCTTCTCGCTGCGATCCGTGAAATGCCAGTTGATCACCATCGACCGGCCGGCAGCCTTCGCCGGGTCGAGGCGGATCGCCAGCATGTCGAAGAACACGTCGCTGGTGAGGCCGGCGAGCGTGTCGGCGCCCATGCTGATCCGCGCCGGCAGCGGGAACACGCCGTGGCGCAGCTCCTGGGCGCCGTACAGGAAGGCATTCCGCCAGGTCGCCGATTCGGCCTGGTAGCCCATCTGCTCCAGCGCATCGGCGCAGAGGGCGCGAGCCTCGATGTTAGTCGGCTCCGCGTACACGACCTCCTTCATCACCTGGGCGACCCAGCGGTACTCGCCCTTGGCGAAGTCGGCCTTGGCCCGCGCGATCGCCGCCGCCGCGCCGCCCATGTAGTCGACCAGCTTGGCGGCCGCCCGCGCCGGCGGCAGCGGGTGGAGATTGCAGGGGTTGGCGTCGTACCAGCTCAAATAGCGCTGATAGACCGCCTTCACGTTGTGATTGACCGAACCGTAGTAGCCGCGCGCCGACCAGCGCTCAGCCAGCCCTGGCGGCAGGTCGATCGCCTCGGCGATCTCGGCCGGCCGCCAGCCCTTGTTCATCAGGCGCAGGGTCTGGTCGTGGATGTGCTTATAGAGGTCGCGCTGCGATTCGAGGTGATCGAGCACCGCTTCCCTGCCCCAGGTCGGCCAATGATGCTGGCCGATCAGGATCTCGGTGGCGGGTGCGTAGAGCGCGATGGCGTCGCCGATATACTTGGCCCAGATGCGCGGATCGCGCGCCACGGCGCCGCGCAGCGGGATGAAGTTGTGCAACAGCGGACAGGCATTCTCCGCCATGTTGAGTACGCCCAGCTGCGGATAGAACATGTGCATCTCGGCCGGCGCCTCGGTCTCGGGCGCGAGCTGGAAGATGATCTTCACGCCGTCGATCGTGTGCTCTTCGACCGGCTGCATGATGCTCTGCGTCGGCGCGATCAGGCCCGGCGTGCCGCGCGCGACGCCCTTGCCCAGTCCGGCATCGACCTGGCCGCGCGGCCCGCGCGGCAGCATGGTGCCGAACTGGAACTGGGCGCGACGCGCCATCGGCATGCCGGCCAGCACGTTCTCGCCGGAGACCGCCTCCATGAATCCCGCCGGCGCGATGACCGGGACCTTGCCCGCCAGAACGTCGGCTTCGTCCAAGACGCCGCGCACGCCGCCGTAGTGGTCGATGTGGCTGTGCGTGTAGATGACGGCCACCACCGGCTTCTTCGGCCGGTGCGCGTGGTAGTGCGCGAATGCGGCGCGCGAGACTTCCGCAGTCGTGAGCGGATCGATCAGGATCAGGCCGGTGTCGCCCTCGATCACCGTCATGTTGGAGATGTCGAAGCCGCGCAGCTGGTAGAGCCGGTCGGTGACCTTGAACAGGCCGTTGGCAAGGTTGAGGCGGGCCATGCGCCACAGGCTGGGATTGACCGTCGCCGGCGCGAGCGCGCCGTCGATGAAGGCGTACTCGCCCAGGTTCCACAGCATCGTGCCATTGGCCGCGCGCACCATGCCGTCGGGAACCGGCGCGATCAGCCCGCGCTTGGCGGCCTCGAAGTCGGCGACCTCGCCGAACGGCAGCGTGGCCGCCATCGCCGCATTGGCCGCCCGGGTTGCGGGCTCGGCATCGCGCGCGACATCGAGATGCGACGCCGGAACCGGAACGGCTGACTCTGCCGGCATTTTGCTTCCCCTTCTCGCTCTCGCCGCGCACTCTGCGGGCGAGCCATGGCCCGACGCAAGCTCTCCCTCCCCATGATCCGGCGCGCAGTGCGCGCGTTGCCCGACGTCGAGGAAGGCACGTCCTATCGCACGCCCGCCTGGCGCCATCGTGGCAAGCTGCTGGCGCGCCTGCACCAGGACGGTGAATCGATCGTGCTCAAGGTCGGCGACCAGACGCGCGATCATCTGCTGCAGGCCGACCCGCAGACCTTCTTCGTCACCGACCACTACCTCGGCTATCCGATGGTGCTGGCGCGCCTCGACCGGTTGAGCGCCGCGGACCTGAAGAAACTTCTAATCCGCGCCATGGACAAAAAGCGGCAGTAGTGCGCGCCGCGCGTCCTAGCCTTCGACCTTGATGTTGTTGTCCCTGACCACCTTGGTCCAGCGCTCGGTCTCGAACTTCAGCTTCTCGAGATAGGCCTCGGGCGTCGAGCCGGTGGTGAAGAAGCCGAGCTCGGCGAACTTCCTCTGCACCTCGGGATCCTTGACCGTCTCGCGGCAGAGCTCATTCAGGCGATCGACCACCGGCCGCGGAATACCGGCCGGCCCGGCCACGCCGTAGAACACGGCGCTCACCATGTCCGGCATGCCGAGCTCCACCACCGTCGGAACATCCGGGCACATCGGCGAGCGCTCGGCGGAGGCCACGACAATGCCGGTCAACCGCCCGCCCTTGACGTGCGTGCCGGTCGGCAGGACGACGTCGCAGACCACCGGCACATGGCCGCCCATGACATCGCGAATCGCGTCGGCCGAGCCCTTGTAGCCCACGACCTCCATGTTGAGCTTGTTGCGCGCCTTGAACAGCTCGCACCACAGATGGGGCTGATTGCCGATGCCGGACGTCGCGAAGCGCACGCGCTCGGACTGCTTGTTCACCCACTCGGCGAACTCGGCATAGCCGTGCACCGGCAGATCCTTGTTGATGGCGATCATGTCGGGGATGTCGGCCACGGTCGAGATCGGCTGGAAATCTTTCAGCGGATCGAACGGCTGCTTCAGCCCGAGCGCGGCGTTGGTCGCGAGCGTCGTCGTCCCGAGCAGGAGCGTGTGGCCGTCGGGCTTGGACTTGGCGACCACTTCCATGCCGATGATGGTGTTGCCGCCGCCGCGATTCTCGACGATGACCTGCTGACCCAGCAGCGCGCCAAACTTTTCGGCGACGACGCGGCCCGCAGTGTCGGTGGCGCCGCCCGGGATATACGGCACGACGATCTTGATCTGCTGGCTGGGCCAGGTCTGGGCGCGCACCGCTGATGCGCCGACGATGGTCCAGCCGGCACCTGCCGCCAGCATAGTGCGTCGCTTGAGCATGATCCCACCCCGACTTCAGTTGCCGGCAGGATCGCAAACGGCCGACCGGCGCACAACGCGCGGTGGGCCGGGCGTTTTACTCTGCGGGCTTCAGCGCCGCCTTGCCCATCTCGTGGTCGGCCGGAAGCATCGAGATGGCGAGGAAGGAACAGAACGCCACGACCGCCAGGGCCATCAGAAGCGTCGGGAAGCCCGCCGCCTTCACGGTCGGGCCCATCAGCGCCACCACGAAGGAGCTGACGCCGAAGCCGATCGCCAGCCGGGCACCGGTGACTCGGCTGCGCATGCGGTCGTCGATGTATTTCACGATCATGGCGTCGGTGAAGGGGATGGCGCCGAACACCAGCAGCATGAAGGCGATCGCCGTGATGAACAGCGCCCAGTCCTGGACCTGGGAGGCGAGCAGGAACAGCGGCACCTGCAGCAGCACGATCGGCACATAGATCGTCTTGAGCGGGAAACGGTCTATAAGCTTGCCGACCACGAGCTGGGCGAGCGATGCCAGCGAGAAGATCACGAACAGCATGGCCGCCAGCTCGGCCGGATCCTGCACCACGCCCTTCACCCGCTCGCGCAGAAGCTCGCCGTTGCCGTTGGTGGTGAAGCTGAAGATGATGCTGCCGCTCACGGCGGTGAAGGTCATGATGGCGAACACGCGCGCCATCACCGACGGCGGCAGGTCGTTCATCTTGGGCTTGCGCTTGGCCGGCGCTTCTTCCTCGCGCGGCACGAGGATGACGAAGGCCACCGCGCAGACAAGAGAGATCACGCCGGGCAGGATGAAGGCCATCTGCCAGCCGAAGCGCTGGGCGATGTAGACCGAGACGCCCGCGGCGATGGCGATGCCCATGTTGCCGGCAAGCCCGTTGAGGCCGATCGTGAAGCCGAAATTCTTGGCCTTCTGCACCAGCATCGGGATGCCGACCGGATGATAGATCGAGGCGAAGGCGCCCATCAGGGTGAGCGCGGCGCCGATCTGCCACTTGTTGGTGCAGAGCGCGATCACCAGCGAGGACACGCCCATGCCGGCGAAGAAGATCACCATCATGATCCAGCGGCCCCAATGGTCGCCCAGCCGGCCGCTCACGATCGAACCGGCGCCGAACATGAAGAGCGCGCCGTAGTTGAATGGCGTGAGCTCGGTCCATTCGACGCCCCACACGCCCGCGATCACCCCCCAGCTGTAGGCGAAGACGACCAGGATCCAGTGATCCATGGCGTGGCCGATATTGAGCAGGATGGAGGTAGGGCTGGCGTGGCTCATGGATGGGCTCATGGAATAAGTGGGCGCATAGAGCCTACTTATTGTTTTTTGTCTGTCTTGCGCTAAACTGACAATCTATGTCGCAAACCGGCCAAAAATCGACCAACCCGGCGGACTACCAGCATGTTCCCCGTGCGGTAGCGGCCATGCCCAAGGACTTTCCACGGGATTTCGTCATCGAGCCGCACAGCCACGAGCGCGCCCAGCTCATCTACGCCCCCGCCGGCACGATGCGTGTGATCACCAGTCAAGCCATGTGGGTCGTGCCGCCGCAACGTGCGCTATGGATGCCGGCGGGAACCGTGCACGGCATCGAGATGCTCGACCAGGTCACCATGCGCACTCTCTATCTGCGCGACGATGCGGCCGTCGCGATGCCGCTCGCTTGCCGGGTGCTGCAGGTCTCGCCGCTCTTGCGCGAACTGATCGTGCGAGCGACTGAACTGCCGCTGCAGTACGACGAAGACGGCCTGGCGGGCCATCTGGTTGCCCTTCTCCTGGACGAGCTGCATGGCTCGCAGGTCCTGAAACTTCACCTGCCGATGCCGCGCTCGAAGCGCCTCGCGATGCTCTGCCGAGCGCTGCTCGACGAGCCGGGCGACCGGCGCACCCTGGGCGAATGGGCCCATACGGTGCATGCCAGCGAGCGCACCATGGCCCGACTTTTCCAGAGCGAGACAGGCCTCAGTTTCGCCGCATGGCGCCAGCAGGCTCGTGTGCTCGAGGCCATGGGACGGCTGGGCAGCGGCGCTCCGGTGACCCAGGTGGCGCTCGACCTCGGCTACGACAGCGTCAGCGCCTTCAGCGCCATGTTTCGCCGGGCTGCCGGCGCCTCGCCCAGCGCCTATCGGCATCGCGCGTGACAAGCCCTTGTTTTACGTGGGGGATTGCTGTGTCCCGGCAACCCTTTGCCACACAGAAACCTTGACGTAACGCCTCCAAATATCCCCAATGCGCGACCCATATGCGGTATTCTAAACCGTCATTTACCGGCCCGCGGCCCTGTACCGAGAAATTGGCCGCCTGGAGTTTCTGTTGAAGCCGACCGACATCAAGAACCCGGATTACTTTCACAAAGTCGTCGACTGCCAGTGGGCCTGCCCCGCCCACACCCCGGTCCCCGAATATATCCGGCTGATCGCCCACGGGCGATACTCCGACGCCTACATGATCAACTGGAAGTCCAACGTCTTCCCCGGAATCTTGGGCCGCACCTGTGACCGCCCCTGCGAGCCGGCCTGCCGGCGCAGCCGCGTCGAGGACGAGACCTTGGTGAAGGGCAAGAAGGAGCCGGTCGCGATCTGCCGCCTGAAGCGCGTCGCCGCCGACTTCAAGGACGACGAGGGCATCAAGGCCAGCATGCCCAAGGCGCCGGAGAAGAACGGCAGGCGCATCGCCTGCATCGGCGGCGGCCCCGCCTCGCTCACCGTCGCGCGCGATCTCGCCGTGCTCGGTTACGAAATCGTCATCTACGATCAGGATCCCAAGCTCGGCGGCTTCATCCGCACCCAGATCCCGCACTTTCGTCTCCCTGAGTCGGTGATCGACGAGGAAGTGGGCTACATCACCGACATCGGCAACATCGAGTTCCGTCACAAGAAGATCGACTCGATGAAGGCCGTGCTGGCCGAAGGCTACGACGCGGTCTTCGTCGGCTCCGGCGCGCCGCGCGGCCGCGATCTCGACGTGCCGGGCCGCAAGGAAGCGGCTGCCAACATCCATATCGGCCTCGACTGGCTGTCGTCGGTCTCGTTCGGCCATATCAGCAAGGTCGGCAAGCGCGTGATCGTGCTGGGCGGCGGCAACACCGCCATGGATTGCTGCCGCACCGCCCGCCGTCTCGGCGGCGAGGATGTGAAGGTCATCGTCCGCTCCGGCTTCGAGGAGATGAAGGCCTCGCCGTGGGAGAAGGAAGACGCGATGGGCGAGGACATCCCCATCCTGAACATGCTGGTGCCGAAGGAAGTCACGCACAACGACGGCCGGATCACCGGCGTGCTGTTCGAGAAGGTCAAGGCCGAGTACGACGCCAAGGGCCGCCGCTCGCTGATCCCGTCGGGCGAACCCGACCAGCATTTCGAATGCGACGACGTGCTGGTGGCGATCGGCCAGGAGAACGCCTTCCCGTGGATCGAGGCGGACGCCGGCGTCGAGTTCGACAAATGGGGCCTGCCCAAGCTCAACGAGCAGACGTTCCAGAGTACCGAACCCAAGGTCTTCTTCGGCGGCGACGCCGCCTTCGGCCCCAAGAACATCATCTGGGCCGCCGCCCACGGCCATGACGCCGCGATCTCCATCCATAAGATGCTTTCGGGCGAGAACCCCGAAGAGCGCCCGGCGCCCGGCGTCAACATCGTCAGCCAGAAGATGGGCATCCACGAGTGGAGTTACGACAACGCCCCGACCATCGACCACCGCCTGAAGGTCCCGCACCGCGCCAAGAAGGAGGCGCTGAAGGACATCATGACCGAGGTCGAGCTGGGCTTCGACGTCAAGCTCGCCTTCAAGGAGGCGCAGCGCTGCCTGAACTGCGACGTGCAGACGGTGTTCACCGGCCAGCTGTGCATCGAGTGCGATGCCTGCGTCGACATCTGCCCGATGGATTGCATCACCTTCACCGACAACGGTGAAGAGAAGGATCTGCGCACCCGGCTGCTGGCGCCGGCGCTCAACCCGACGCAGGACATCTATATCGGCAACGATCTCAAGACCGGCCGCATCATGGCCAAGGACGAGGACGTCTGCCTGCATTGCGGGCTGTGCGCCGAGCGCTGCCCGACCGGCGCGTGGGACATGCGCAAGTACTACATGGAAATGACCAACGCGGAGCACGCATGCCGCAAGCACTAGCCGCCGTTAACGACTTCGTCGTCAAGTTCGCGAACGTCAACGGTTCCGGATCGGCCTCCGCCAACGAGCTGTTCGCGCGCGCCATCCTGCGCATGGGCGTGCCCGTGAGCCCACGCAACATCTTCCCCTCGAACATCCAGGGCCTGCCGACCTGGTACGAGGTGCGGGTCACCGAGAAGGGCTATCTCGGCCGGCGCGGCGGCGTCGACATGATGGTCGCCATGAACCCGCAGACCTGGGGCGAGGATGTCAAGGAGATCGAGCCCGGCGGCTATCTCTTCTACGACAGCACCAAGCCGATGCCAGCCTCGATGTTCCGCGACGACATCAACATCGTGGGCGTGCCGCTCACCGCCATTGCCAATGCGACCTACACCGACGCCCGCCAGCGCCAGCTCTTCAAGAACATCATCTATGTCGGCGCGCTGTCGGTGCTGCTCGACATCGACGAGAACGAGATCAAGCGGCTGTTCGGCGAGCAGTTCAAGGGCAAGGAGAAGCTCTTGGATTCCAACGTCAAGGCGCTCAATCTCGGTCGCGACTGGATCATGCAGCATGGCGATCCCGAGAGCGTGAAGCTCAAGATCCGCCGTGCCGACAATGTCGGCGATCGCATCTTCGTCGAAGGCAACAACGCGGCAGCACTTGGCGCGGTCTATGGCGGCGCCACGGTGTGCGCCTGGTATCCCATCACGCCCTCCTCCTCGCTGGCCGAGGCCTTCCAGGGCCATTGCATGCGGCTACGGCACGACAAGGAGACTGGCAAGGCCAAGTACGCCATCGTCCAGGCCGAGGACGAGCTCGCCTCGATCGGCATCGTGATCGGCGCCGGCTGGAACGGCTCGCGCGCCTTCACCAGCACGTCCGGACCCGGCATTTCGCTGATGACCGAGTTCATCGGGCTCGCCTCCTTCGCCGAGGTGCCGGCGGTGATCATCAACGTGCAGCGCGGCGGGCCGTCGACCGGCATGCCGACACGCACCCAGCAGTCCGATCTTCTGAGCTGCGCCTACGCCTCCAACGGCGACACCAAGCACGTGCTCTTGTTCCCGGAAGACCCGAAGGAGTGCTTCGACTTCGCCGCCGACGCGCTCGACCTCGCCGACCGGCTGCAGACGCCGGTGTTCGTCATGAGCGATCTCGACATCGGCATGAACCATCGGCTTTGCAAGCCGTTCCAGTGGGACGAGCAGCGCGCCTACGACCGCGGCAAGGTGATGACGGCGGCCGAGCTCGACGCCGGCAAGAATTTCGGCCGCTATCTCGATGTCGACGGCGACGGCATCCCATTCCGCACCTATCCCGGCACGCATCCAACGCGCGGTTCGTTCTTCACCCGCGGCACGACCAAGGACGAGTATGCCCGCTATTCCGAGGAAGGCGCAGTCTATGTGCGCAACATGGAGCGGCTGCAGAAGAAGTTCGATACCGCGCGCAAGATCACGCCGCAGCCGCTGCGCTACTCCGCGCCCAAGCCGACGCGCTACGGCGTGATCTATTTCGGCTCGACGAGCCCGTCGATGGACGAGGCGCTCGATCATCTCGAGGAGGGCGGCCATCACGTCAATGCGCTGCGTGTGCGCGCCTTCCCGTTCGCCCAGGCGGTCGAGGATTTCATCCACGAGCATGACAAGGTGTTCGTGGTCGAGCAGAACCGCGACGGGCAGCTCCGCTCCATGATCATGAACGAGTTCACGCTCGACGCGCGCAAGCTGGTGCCCGTCCTGCACTACGACGGCACGCCGATCACGGCACGCTTCATCGCGGCCGACATTGCCAAGAAGCTCGGCCAGTTCAAGGTTGTATCGTTCGAAAAGGCGGCGTCATGACCTACATCGCCAAGCCCAAGCTGCATCATCCCTCGCTGGTCAAGAACAAGGCTGGCTACACGCGGCGCGACTATGAAGGCGCTGTATCGACCTTGTGCGCCGGCTGCGGCCACGATTCGATCAGCGCCGCGATCATCCAGGCCTGCTACGAGATCGACATCCTGCCGCATCAGGTCGCCAAGCTTAGCGGCATCGGCTGCTCGTCCAAGGCGCCGACCTATTTCGTGGGCGCCAGCCACGGCTTCAACACGGTGCACGGCCGCATGCCGTCGGTGATGACCGGCGCCAACCTCGCCAACCGAGACCTTCTCTACATGGGCGTCTCGGGCGACGGCGATTCGGCCTCGATCGGACTCGGCCAGTTCGCCCACATCATGCGCCGTGGCGTGAACATGACCTACATCGTCATGAACAACGGCGTGTATGGCCTCACCAAGGGCCAGTTCTCAGCCACCGCCGACAAGGGCTCGATCAGCAAGAAGGGCGTGGCCAACAGCGAGGAGTCGATCGACCTGGTGTCGCTCGCCATCCTGATGGGCGCCACCTTCGTCGGCCGCTCGTTCTCCGGCGACAAGCACCAGCTCGTGCCGCTGATCAAGGCGGCGATGGACCACAAGGGTGCCGCCTTCCTCGACGTCGTCAGCCCCTGCGTGGCCTTCAACAACCACCCCGGCTCGACCAAGAGCTACGACTATGTGCGCGAGCACAACGAGGCGCTGAACCGCATCGACTTCATCGAGACCCGCGACGAGATCACTACCCAATACGACCCGGGCACGTTGACCACGGTGCAGCAGCACGATGGCTCGATCCTGCGTCTGCGCAAGCTCGGCGAGGAGTACGATCCCTCCGACAAGATCGCGGCCATGAAGCGCGTCCAGGAGAGCCTGGCCTCGGGCGAGGTCGTGACCGGCCTGTTGTACGTCGATCCGACGCCGAAGGACCTGCACCACCATCTCAACACGGTCGAGGCGCCGCTCAACACGCTCGACACACCCGACCTCTGCCCCGGCCCGTCGGCGCTCGACCGCATCAACGCCAGCCTGCGCTAGTCCGCGCCGGCAATCCTCTTCTAGTATCCCTGGCTGACCGGACGGGTGATGTCCGGTGCCTCGAGGTCCTCCGGCTCGACTTCCGGTGTACCTGGTTTGGGAATGTCGAAGGCCTTCCGCTTCAGCAGGGCTTCCATCGCCTTGACACCCGTCCGCATGTGGCTTCGCTCGCACTCGATAGCGGCGCTGATTCGCGTGTGATTGCGCGGGCCGTCGGAATTCTCGCCGCGGCTGACGCCGTAGTAGTCAAAAAAAGCCACAAGCTGAGAACAGCGCCCCTTCATCCACGTCATTCTGGCAGGCGACATCGGTTTGTCCGGCGACTGCGCCGGCGGTACGTCCACATACGCCGTAGTGGGCGTTTGGGCCGAGACCGGGATGGCCGTGCCGACGACCAGCATGGTGGCGACCGCCCATGCCAACGGAAGCCAATGATTGCGCCGCATGCTTGCTGCGCTTTCGTGACGTTCCGATGACGCAGATACACAACCCGCAGTATGCATGAGCCGCGGCCGGCACAGATCAGAATTCCGCGTGCAACGCAGGCGATCGATCGGCACGTTCGTGAGATAAAGCATCGTGCTGGACTCCATGAAAGTGCGTTGTCACCGAAGCTTCATGGTGTGCGGCAACTTTTGAAAAGCGTTCGTCGGCGATTCACATCGCGATCGCGCACACCCAAGCAACGACGGACTCCTAGCAAAGCGCCGTTTCAATGCTTTGACAGGCCGCAACTATGAGTCGTGCAGTCTCGGGACTTGAGATGAAGCGAGTAAGAGAATCGTCACTCGACGTTCACAGCGCTCACCATTGCGGCGGCGTTCCGAGAATCAATTGTCGCTTTCTATGTCGCGGACGCGGCTGACCGAGCCACTTCGCAACGAACTGTGCCTTGAACGCCTCCGCCGCTTAGTGCGCTCGGAGGAGCCCGCTAAATTGGTGCGGATCCATCACCGTTCAGCATGACCGGCACGAGCTGCCGAAATGTCCAGGCAGCGGCAGCATCGGGACGATCAAAGCAAAAGACCACGTTGAAGCGTTCTCCCGGCCATTTGCCGGGGACGCCTTGGGGCTGCGGGCTAAGCGCGTTGGCGATGGCGGCAATGTCTTCATGCTGCCAGCAGACGAGCGCGACGCCGTCCATCCGTGAGAGCGCTGCAGCCAGGTCGGCTTCCTGTCCCTTCGCAAAGCGCAGGTCGACGTCGATCCCGAGCTTTGCGGCAAGCGGGCTTATCGTCTCCAGCGGACGGCGGCTCTTGCTGCCGCCATGGCCGGCCGCGATTTCGGCCTTGCTTGCCGGGGCGGATGCAAAGATGGCCGACGGCTTCGGCAATAGGCGCTGCTGACCGAGAGACGGGGCGAAGAGTTCGGCCCAGATCCCTGCCCTCTGCCAGCCGCGCGGCGTCAGCGAATTCTTGTCAGGCACGCCAAGGCATCGACCCCGCCGTCCCCGCCGGGCTCCGGCTTGTCGGCGTGTCGTATGATCAGGATGGTCTGGCGCGCCATTTCCTTCGGACCTATGCCGCTGAAAGTTGCAGGCCGAGGACCAAGCTCATGCGCGCGAAGCTGAAGAGATGATCTCGACAGACCGAGCGCGCGAGAGTCGACTGCGTATCGGGTGAGTCCTTTGCGCTGCCGAGCCGTCGGGCGTTGGGAACGGTGCGGGCAAGGGT
>Ga0193726_1001830_pt1 | contig 15600 bp, 11 predicted proteins | sample H2c1metaG_FD_144928 | JGI IMG/M metagenome (GOLD analysis project Ga0193726, IMG submission 144928) | Soil microbial communities from a riparian zone of the East river system, Colorado, United States - H2c1 | ecosystem: Environmental > Terrestrial > Soil > Riparian zone | place: USA: East River... | reverse complement strand
TCGAGAAGGGGACTGTGCTGGTGTTGCGCGGGCAGGGCCTGAAGGGCGGACCGGCCATGGGCGGCGGCGCCTCGCTGGTGCTATTTGCGATCGATGCCGCGGGTCTGGCGCGCGACACCGCCTTCGTCACCGATGGCCAGCTCTCCGGCCTGTGCCTCAAGGGTCTGACGGTCGCCGAGGTGGCTCCGGAAGGGGCCACCGGCGGGCCCATCGGCAAGGTCCGCACCGGGGACCGCATCGTCATCGATGTCGCGGCGCGCCGCCTCGATCTCGACGTGCCGGCGGCGGAACTCGCGTCGCGCGCGGGGCCGCCGGCTCACTATCCGGTCGATGCCAAGGGGTATCTGGGCATCTACCGGCGCGATGTGCAGCCGATGGCAACCGGTGCAGTGCTGACGGACCTCGGCGATTGACGTCGACGTCAAGGAATGAAGCTGCACTCAATACGGTTGTTTCTGGTCTTGGGTTGCCTACTGTTGAGTGACGCCTTGACGGCACCCGGGACCGTCGATGTGGACGAGGCGCGCATCGTCAATGCCGACAAGGAACCGCAGAATTGGCTGAGCGTTGGGCGAAATTACGCCGAGGATCGCTTCAGCCCGCTGGCCTCGATCAATGAACAGAATGTCGGCCGGCTCGGCCTGGCCTGGTTCGCCGATCTGGACACGAAAATCGGCTCGGAAGTCACGCCGCTGGTCGTCGATGGGGTGATGTACACGGTGGGCGCGTGGAATGTGATCTACGCCCTCGATGCCAAGTCCGGTCGGGAACGGTGGCGGTACGACCCCAAGCCGCGCCGCGACTGGTTGCGCTACATGTGTTGCGGCCCGGCGTCGCGCGGGCTCGCCGTGTGGAAGGGCAAAGTCATCGCGGCGACCATCGACGGACGATTGTTCGCCGTCGACGCGCAAACCGGCGCGCCGCTCTGGGATGTGCGAACGGCGGATGCGAATCTACCCTATTCGATCACCGGCGCTCCGCGCGTCGTCGCGGGCAAGGTCATCATCGGCAATGCGGGCGGTGAATTCGGCGTGCGCGGCTATGTGACCGCCTATGACGCGGACACCGGTAAACTGGTTTGGCGCTTCTACACGGTCCCCGGCGATCCGGCCAAGGGGTTCGAATCCAAAGCCATGGAAATGGCGGCAAAGACCTGGCACGGCGAATGGTGGAAGTCCGGCGGAGGAGGGCCAGCCTGGGATGCGTTCTCCTACGATCCCGATCTTCACCTGCTGTACATCGGAACCGGTAACGGCAACGCCTGGTCGAGAGATCTACGCAGCCCCGGGGGCGGCGACAATTTGTTTCTATGCTCGATCGTGGCGGTGCGGGCGGACACGGGCGAGTACGTGTGGCATTACCAGGAGGTGCCCGGAGAAAATTGGGACTATGATTGCGTGCAGCAAATGACCTTGACCGACCTTAACGTCGGCGGCGTGAAGCACAAGGTGCTGATGCAAGCCTCGAAGGACGGATTTTTTTATGTTCTCGACCGCGAGAACGGCAAACTTCTGTCGGCGAGTCCCTTCGTGAACACGACGTGGGCGTCGCACGTCGACATGACGACGGGGCGGCCGGTCGAAATCAAAGAAAATCTATACTCGGACACCGACGCAAAAATGGTGTCGCCGACGCCGTTCGGCGCGCACAACTGGCATCCCATGTCCTATGACCCTCTGACCCACTTGGTTTACTTCTCCGCGCAGGAGGCCGGTTGGGCTTACTCGCGCACGCCGACCTTCGACTACCACCCCATGTCGTGGAATATTTCGCAGAACCCCAAGGCGAAGCGTCCGCCGCCCTCGGCCACCGTTCCCATCAAAGGCTTCACGCTCGCCTGGGATCCGGTTGCGAACCAGGAGGCCTGGCGCATCCCGCACGACGGTCCTTGGAACGGCGGCGTGCTGACGACGGCCGGCAATCTACTCATCGAGGGTACGGAGGACGGCAATTTCGGCGTGTACCGGGCGAGCAACGGTGAAAAGCTCTGGTCCATGCCCATCGGCACCGGAGCGGTGGCAGGGCCCATGACCTATTCGGTGGACGGCGAACAATACATTGCCGTGTCCGCGGGTTGGGCCGGCTCGCTCATCATCATCGGCGGCGGCCTCACCGCCGTTCACGATGCGCCGACCCGGATGCTGGTCTTCAAGCTCGGTGGCAAGGCCGTGCTGCCGGCCACGGTACCCCGCACCATTCCTGCGCCGCCGCCGCAGACGGCGTCCGCCGCCGCCATCATTCAGGGCGAGGCGGCGTACAACAAGACCTGCCGCATTTGTCATGGCGGCAACCTGATTTCCGGCGGCATGACCCCCGATCTGCGCTTCATGTCGCGAGAGACTCACGCCCAGTTCGAGGCCATTGTGCTCGGCGGCGCCCGCGCCGACCGCGGCATGGCGTCATTCGCCGATGTGGTGAACGTGGCTGACGTCCAAGCCATTCACGGCTATATCATTGCAGAGTCGGCCAAGGCGCAGGGCCGATTGTTCGGCGCCGACCGCAATCGTGAGGGTGACATCAAATGAAATTGACAACTCACGAACAAGACATGCTGGACGGCAAGGAGGGCAAAGCGCGCCAGAAGGCCATGGAGCTCTTGGTGCGCTATGCGCAGGCGCTTGGCGCCGAGCGCTTCGTCGCCACCGACAATATCGCCGGTGTCCCGGGTTCAACCAATGCCTTTCTACAGAAGTACTACCAACAGAAGGGCGGCGGCGGCTACGACGCCATCTTTTCTTTTTTCGATCTCGATAGCGACGAACTCGTCGACGTGCCGAAGGCCGCCGCGCATACCTGTCACCTGCAGGGCGGTTTCGATCCGGACAACTGGCAGATTCTCGGCGCCACCCCGGAGTCGTTCAAGATCAGCCAAGAGAGCGAGGCCTTCATTGCCGGCCGCGGCGTTCAGATACTCAAGACCTGCACGCCTTACCTCGCGGGCAATGTGCCGAAGAATGGCGATCACTGTGCATGGATGGAATCCTCCGCCGTGGTCTACTGCAATTCTGTGATCGGCGCCCGCACCAACACCGAAGGCCGGGAGAGCACCAGCGCCGCGATGCTCACCGGCGTCATTCCGGACTGGGGTTTCCATCGCGACGAGAACCGGTTCGGTTCGCATTTGATCGACGTGGATATCGAGATCGAATCAGTCATGGACTGGGGCATGCTCGGCTACTTCGTCGGCGACGCGGTGCAGGAGCGCATCCCGGTGCTCCGTGGCCGGTTCGCCGGCGCTGATCTGTTGATCCGCCACAAGCACTTCGGCGCGGCCGCGGCCTCCTCGGGCGGCGTGGAGATGTACCACATCGCCGGCGTCACACCGGAAGCGGCGAGCGTTGAGGCAGCCTTCGGCGGCCGCAAGCCGCTCGAGGTCATTCGCTATGGCCGGGAGGAGAGGCGCCGCACCTATGAGAATTTGAATTCCAAGGCCAGCGACACGCAAGTCGATTTCGTGATGCTCGGCTGCCCTCATTATTCGTTGGAGCAAATTCGAAGCGCGGCCGCCATGGTGGAGGGCCGACGGGTCAGCGCCAACTGCAATCTGTGGCTATTCACCTCGCGCGCGGTGAAGGCCGTGGCCGATGCGCAGGGCTTGTCAAAGCAATTGCGCGATGCCGGCGCGGTGCTGCTGACGGATACCTGTTCGTCGATCAGCCAGGCGATCCCGCCCGGCACCAAAGTGGCCGCACTCGATTCGGCGAAACAAACGCACTATCTGCCCGCCTTCATGAACATTCAGGCGTGGTTCGGATCGACCCAGGACTGCATCAATGCGGCGGTCACCGGCCGCTGGAATGGAGTGGCGCCATGAGCGGCGACACGGAGGTGCTGCAAGGGCGAAAGGTCGTGGGCGGCGTTGCGGAGGGCGAGGCGCTCGTCACCCGGCAGACCATTTCCGGCTGGGGCGGCGTCAATCCCATGCTCGGCACCGTGACCGAGACCCGGCACGAGCTGCGCGGCGTGAGCTTCAAGGACAAGATTCTGGTGTTTCCGGGCGCCAAGGGCTCGTCGGCCTGGTCCGCCATGTTTCATATCGCCCGACTCGCCGGCACGGCGCCGAAAGCACTGCTATTCAATGAAATGACCACCAAGGTCGCACTCGGAGCTGTCGTCATGAGAATCCCGGCCATGACGGATTTCGACCGCAACCCGCTGGAGGTCATCGAGACCGGCGATTGGGTCAAGGTCGATGCTGACCGAGGGGTCGTTGAGGTGCGTAAAGCCGCTCTGCGAACGGGATCCTAGATCGTGCTCATGCGCGGGTCTATGACGGCGGCCGTCGAGGAAGTCTCGGGACCGTATTCGTTGATGGTCGTGCGCCGCAAGTCGCGCTTGTACTTGAATATGTCGTACGGGGTGGCGCGGTGGATGGTGCAGCGATTGTCCCAAATCACGAAATCGCCCGGGCGCCACTGATGCGTGTAAATGAATTGCGGCTGCGTTGCGAAACCATTGAGCTCATCCAAGAAGCGTTCGCCCTCCGCGCGGGGCCAGCCCACGATGTGGGTGGCGTGGTTGCCGATGTACAGGGCGCGGCGGCCGGATTCGGCCATGGTCCGTACCACGGGGTGCGCCACGGGCGGCATGGCCCGGCGCATGTCGTCGGTGATCACGCCGAAGCCGGCGCGTCCCCGTGTCTTCCAGAAATAGTGTTCCGCCACCGCGTCCTGCGCTTTCGCTCGAAGTTCGCTCGGCAGGGCGTCGTAGACGGCGCGGGTGTCGATGAACTGAGTGTCCGCGCCGAAGGGCGGCAGTATTCGCGCCGACAGCAACGACCATTTGGTGGGCAAGGCATTGAACGAGCTATCGGTATGAAACTCCTCATTGGCGCGATTCGAGGCCAGCTGCAGCGATTCGGCGGGCAGGAAATCACCATTCTCATCGAGATTGGAGACGTCGTAGAGTTCCGGCCCGAGGCGCCGCCGTCTGATGGAGCCGCGCAGGTTGATCTGCGGCGGCAGTTCCAAGGGGCCGAAGGCCCGGCTGAAGCGCACCTGGTGCTCGTCGGTGATCGCTTGATCGCGCAGCACGACCACTGCGTGCTCGGCGACCGCCGCGTTGACGGTATCGACGAGCGTGCGCTCGGGCTCCCGGCGCAAGTCCGCGCCGAGAATTTCGGCGGCAAACGCAGCAGGCAATGGACGAACCGACAGCGGCATGAAATTCCTTCCTCCGTTGCACTGAAGTTTGCCTGGGACCCCCCAGCGGAGTCTACATCCAATCATGGGTTCCCAAAATTGACGGCGCTTCCCGCAGCACGCAGGATGCGTGCTACCCATTAACGACGGGGGCACTCGAGGTTCGCGACTATGTCGACTATGGCACGCACGATTGACGTTTCGGCAATCATCAACGGGCGGCGGCTGAACGGCTTCAACTATGGACTGGTGGTGCTGTCCTGGTTCATTACCGTGTTCGACGGCTTCGATATGATGATGATCAGCTTCACCGCGCCCTTCATGCGCGATGAGTTCGGATTGTCGAAAATGATGCTCGGCCGCGTGTTTTCCGCCGGCCTGGTCGGAATGATGCTCGGTGGTTTCTTTTTTTCGTTTCTCGCCGATCGTATCGGCCGCCGGCCGACGGTGGTGATCGCGGCATTCAGCTTTGGGCTGCTGACCACGGCGACCGCCTTTGCGGGTTCCTATCACGCGCTGCTTGCGCTGCGTTTCCTCGATGGTCTCGCGCTCGGCGGCATGCTGCCGCTGGCGTGGGCGTTGAACATCGAGTTTGTGCCGGTGCGGATCCGCTCCACGATCGTGACCATCATCATGATGGGCTACAGCTTCGGAACCTTCGTCGCCGCGCCAATGACCAATTGGATCGCGCCGCATTACGGATGGCAGGGCGTGTATTTAGTCGGGGGTGCGGGGACGCTGATTTGCGCAGCAGCCTTATGGCTCAAATTACCCGAGTCCATCAGATTTCTGGTGACGAAGGGATTGAAGCCGCGGCTCGTGGCGCAAACCCTGAAGCGGATGGATCCCGACAGCGATGCCACTGCCGAGGATCACTTCGTACTCAGCGATGAACCCAAAGTCGATCGCCAATTCCGCGTGTCCGATTTGTTCCGCGGCAATTTGCGCGCGATCACCCCGTTGCTGTGGTTGGGCTATATTGCCAGCTCGCTCGCCATTTACTTCGTCGCATCCTGGGGCCCGATGGTTCTGGAGGAGCTGAAATTTCCCCGCGCCACCTCGGCGTTGGTTGCCTCGTCGGGCGGACTTTTGGGCGCGGTGGCCGGTCTCTTGTTGATGCGATTTACCGATCGCCTCGGCGCGCGGGCGGTGGCGTTCTATCCGGCTCTGGCGATTCCGGTGCTGCTGCTGCAGGGATTGGAGATGGTGCCCGCGCAGTTGTTCTTGGCGGTCAATGTGCTCGGCGCGCTGCTGGTGTCCGGCAGCCATTTCGGCATCCTGTCGATCGCCGGAATTTTCTACCCCAGCGCGATCCGCGCCAGCGGCGCGGGGTGGGCGACCTCGGTCGCCAAGATTGGCGCCATTTTGGGGCCCATCGTCGGCGCCGCGGTGTTGTCGAGCGGCTTGCCCATCATCCGCAGCTATGCACTGCTCGCGGCATGTCCGGCAGTCCTGTTCGCATGCGCCCTTGGAATTCATATGGTCACGAGGTCGACGCGCCGGCCCGAAGGCGTTCTGGTCGACGCCGGATACGGGGCCGTCAAAAGAACCTGAGGCAACATGAAGATCGTCGATGTGGCGCTGACGCTGTTCCGGTGGGACGGTATTCCCCCGGTGACCTACGGACCCAATGTTCGCATGCCTGGAGGCTGTTCCACGCTCGGGCTTGTGGCGATCAGCACCGATGACGGCGTCACCGGCCATGCGTTTTTAGGCGGAGCGACCCGCGGTGCCGAGCTCGAAGGGCGCGCGCTGATCGAGACGCTGAAGCCGTTGCTGATGGGGCAGAATCCCCTCGACCGTGAACGGCTCAACCAGCGTATGTGGGGCCGCGGCCGGTTGACGATGGTGCGTGCCATCGGCGCCGCCGACGTGGCGCTGTGGGATCTTGCCGGCAAGATCGCGGGTCTGCCGGTCCACCAGCTGCTCGGATCTTACCGCAACAGCATCCCGGCTTACGCGAGTTCCCCAGCGCTCGGATCGGCCGAGGAGTATTGCGAGCAGGCGCTGTACTACAAGTCACGCGGCTGGCAGGCCTACAAGATCCACCCGCCGCATCCCTGGACTGCCGACATCAAGGTCTGCACCGCGGTGCGCAACGCCGTCGGCGAGGATTACCCGTTGATGCTCGATGCCACCTGGAGCTACGACTATCCGACCGCGGTGCGGGTCGGGCGCGCCATTCAGGATCTCGGATTCCATTGGTTCGAGGATCCGTTGACGGAATGGAACATCCACGGCTATCAGAAGCTCCGGCAGCAGCTGCACATCCCCCTGATGGCAACCGAGTTGCCGTTCGCCGGGCTCGACCAGTACGCGCCGTGGTTGCTGGGACAGGCGACCGATTTTTTGCGTGGCGATGTCTGCTTCAAGGGCGGCATCACGACTTGCGTGAAGGCTGCGCATCTCGCCGAAGCCTTCGGTATGAACTTCGAAATTCATCACGGCAGCAATTCGCTCAACAACGTGGCCTGTCTGCACGTCGCGATGGCAATCCGCAATTGCGAATACTTCGAAGTGCTGCTGCCGGACGCGGCCAACAAGTTCGGCCTCGTCGAGGATATCGAGGTCGACAGTCAGGGCTTGGTGCACGCGCCGATGGGACCGGGTCTCGGCGTGGAGATCAATGTCGACTTGATCAAGCGCAATACCCAGGAAGTACTGCGGTAGGCGGCGGCCTCCCATGCCGAGTCGCAACCGGCCTCGCGCAAGGCGCCTTTTAAGCGGTCTCGCACCCGGGCGCATTGAATGTCGACTCGATCACACAACGGCGGCACCAATTTGAGCATTGTTTCCGTTTACAGGCTTGGGGTTTAGCCTAATTTTGCGGTTCCTAAAGGACGGCCGACGTGGCAGATCCCTCGACGCCAGACTTTGGCGACGGCATGCCGCATCGGTCTTAAGGGGCCGATGCAAGCAACCTACAATATTTGGCTCGTCGCACTGTCGATCATTGTCGCAGTCGTCGTCTCCTACACGGCGCTCACACTGGCCGGCCGCGTAGCGCATGCGGAGCGGGCGGGCGGGCGAGGCTGGTTGCTCGGCGGCGCTGCCGCGATGGGCATCGGAATCTGGTCGATGCACTTCATCGGCATGTTGGCATTTTCGGTACCGATACCGCTGCGTTACAACATCCTCACGACGCTGATCTCACTGATCATCGCCGTTCTGACTTCAGGATTCGCGCTCGCAATCGCCGGTCGTCCAAATCTTGGACTCAAGAGGCTCGCTGCCGGCTCGCTGGTCATGGGCGCCGGGATCTGCGCCATGCACTACACCGGCATGGCCGCCATACAGATCATGCCGGTGATCAGCTACGACCCGCTGCTCGTTGGTGCCTCGATTGCGATCGCGGTCACGGCATCGTTCGCAGCGCTCTGGCTCGCCTTCAAGCTGCGCAGCGGGCAATCCTGGCTCATGATCCTCGCCCGCGGCGGCGCCGCCGTCGTGATGGGATTTGCCATCACCGGCATGCACTACACGGGCATGGCCGCCTCGATGCTCGCACCGGGCTCCATTTGCTGGGGCGGCGCTGCGTTGGACAACAATTGGTTGGCGGTGACTATCGGTCTCATTGCGCTGGCGCTGCTGGCGATTACCTTGATTGCCGCAGTCTACGATGCACACCTCGAATCGCGCACGCGTCAAGATGCGCTGCGGCTTGCCCGATTGAACACAGACTTGCAGCATGGCAAGAAGCTTTTGACGCTGGCCACCCAGGCCGCCGGGATCGCTTGTTGGGAATATGACGTAGCGACGCGGACCACTCTGTGGACCGAGAACGACATCGAGGCGCTGCGCAGCGCGGGCATCGACTTCCGGGGACGTCCCGACACCCTCTTAGCGATGATTCATCCCGATGACGCAGCCACCGCGTTAGGCTTGATGCACACGGCGATTGCGGACAACCGCAGAGTGTGCGCTTTGCGCGCACGGATCATCACTGCCGAAGGAAATACAGTTCATCTGCAAGCCCACGCTCGGCTGACTTGCAATGCGCACGGTCAGCTCGAGCGTGTGCTGGGTGTTTCCTGGGACGTCACCGAGCAGGTTCACCAAGAGGAGCGGCGACTGGAGCTGCAAATGCAACTTCGCGATGTTTCACGCCAGGCCGGCATGGCTGAGGTCGCCACCGGCGTGCTGCACAATGTCGGCAATGTGCTCAACAGTCTCGGCGTCTCGGCCACGCTGGTGCTGGCGACTCTGCGTGACTCGCGCGTCGGCAACGTTCAGCGGGTCGCCGAGTTGCTGAGCGAACAAGGGGATCAGCTTGGGCACTTCTTGGAGAATGACCCGCGCGGCCGTGAAGTCCGGAGCTATTTGACCAGCCTCGGCGAGAATCTGGGCGCCGAGAACCGCGCGCTGCTTGCCGACACGCAGGCCATTGCCGGGCATGTCGAGCACATTGCCAAAATCGTCGCGGCACAACAGAGTTTTGCGCGGCGGGGCGGTGTGACCGAAGAGGTGGAGGTCACGGAATTGGTCGATCAGGCGATTGCATTCAACTTCACCGACAGCCCGGACGTGACGGTCGTGCGAGACTACCAGTTCGCGCCGCGGCTCACCCTTGATCGCCACAAACTGATTCAAATATTGGGCAACATACTGAGCAACGCACGCCACGCGCTGCAGGACCAAACTCAAGGGCATCGAATGTTGACCGTGCGGATTCGCGCGATAGTGCCGGGTTCATTCTCGGTCGATATTGAGGATTCAGGAATCGGGATCGAGACCGCTGTACTACAACGCTTGTTCGAATTCGGATTCACCACCAAGAAGGATGGTCATGGGTTCGGCCTGCACGCCAGCGCCAATCTTGCCAAGGAGTTGGGCGGCGAGCTCAGTGGGCAGAGCAATGGTCGAGGCTGCGGCGCGCGCTTCAGCCTTCGGATGCCGTTGTCAGCCGACCACGAGCAGCTCGCCAGGAGGCGCGCATGAACAGCGATGAGGGCCGAGTCGAGACCATACGGATTCTCATCACTGACGATAACGCGGCGATCCACGAGGATTTCCGCCGCATACTCACCGCGTCCGCGCGAGACGATGGTGATTTATCCGAGGCAGAACACCTTCTGTTCGGCGACCCCGCGGCGACGCCCGCGTATCATCCTGCCTACGCGCTCGATTTCGCACTGCAGGGCCAGCAAGCCGTGGAGTGTATTAATCGCGCCCGCGGCGACGGCCGTCCGTACGCCATGGCCTTCGTCGATATGCGGATGCCGCCCGGCTGGGACGGTCTGGAAACCATCGAGCGCCTATGGGAAGCGGACCGGGATGTTCAGATCGTGATCTGCTCAGCGCATTCAGATTACGACTGGAGGGATATTTTCGAGCGGCTTGGCCATTCCGACAAGCTTCTCATTCTCAAAAAGCCGTTCGAGCCGATCGAAGTGCTGCAGTGTGCGAGCGCCTTATCGCGCAAGTGGCAGCACGAGCGAGCACTGGAAGCGCATGTTGAGTCCCTCGAAGAGGTCATTACCGCGCGCACTGAAAAGTTGGAAGCCGCAAACTTACAACTGCGTCATCTGGCGACTCACGACGCGCTAACCGGCCTTCCAAATCGCGTGCTACTCGACGACCGTCTGGCGCAAGCGATCGCGCACGCCGATCGGGACAGGCAACCGTTTGCGGTCATGATGTTGGACCTGGACCGCTTCAAATTGATCAATGACTCGTTTGGCCATCGCTCGGGCGACACGGTACTCAACGAAGTCGCGCGCCGACTCCAGGGTCTGGTACGCAGCATCGACACCGTCGCGCGCGTGGGCGGCGATGAGTTTGTGCTCGTGGTGAGCCCGTCTGCAGCGCGCGCCGACGCTGAGGAGATCGGCAAGCGCGCGAACGAAGCGTTGCACACGCCAATTGTCTTGAACGGCGTCGATTTGCACGTCTCCTCCAGCATCGGCATCGCCTTCTACCCGACAGACGGTGGTTCTGCGGAAAGCGTGCTCGCGCATGCCGACGCGGCCATGTATCGGGCCAAGGAATGCGGCCGCAATAATTATCAGTGCTTTGCTCCCGGGATGAAGTCGGTGGCGCTGGAACGTGTGAGCCTGGAGAGTGAACTGCACCAGGCACTGAAGTTCGGGCAATTCGAATTGTTCTATCAACCTAAAGTCGACACCGCCTCGGGAGATATTCACAGTGCTGAGGCGCTGATCCGCTGGCGCCACCCGCAGCGTGGTCTCATGCCGCCGGCGCAGTTCATTCCGCTGGCGGAGGAATGCGGACTGATCCACGAGATCGGGGAGTGGGTGCTGCGTGAGGCCTGCCGCCAATGCGCGGTTTGGCAGCGGGCGGGCCAACCACCACTGCGCGTTGCCGTCAACGTGGCGGCCTCGCAGTTTCGACGCGGCGATCTGCTGGAGGTGGTTCGCGGTGCGCTTCATGAATCTCAGCTCGATCCACGCTTTCTCGAGATTGAGCTGACCGAGAGCGCGGTGATGACCAATCCAGAGGACTCCGCGGCCATCCTCGAGCAAATCAGCCGCATGGGTGTGCTGGTCTCGGTCGATGACTTTGGTACGGGCTATTCGAGCATGAGCTACCTGCGTCGTTTCCCGATCGACAAATTGAAGATCGATCGCAGTTTCATCGCGGATCTGACCACTCGCGCCGATGATGCGTCGATCGTTCAGGCAATCGTCTCACTGGCACATGGTCTTCGGCTCAAGGTGGTCGCCGAAGGCGTTGAAACGCTGGAGCAGCTCAAGTTTCTGCAGTCTGTGGGCTGCGATCAGTACCAGGGTTATCACTTCAGCGAGCCGCTGCCTGCGACCGAGTTTGCCGAGCTGGTGTCCAGATGGCAGAAGGCGGAGGATCGATCCTCGGTTGACGACGCCTCCCGCACACACAGCAAACTGGCGGGCTATCGCTAGCCGCCGCAGGTCGACATTGTGATACGGCTCGGCCGCTACAACTCCACCCGCAGTCCAATGCTCGCGCGGTAGCGATCGATGTAGGTATGGCCCGCCATGGATTCAAGCGCTATGAAGGTGCTCACGCCATGCGGGAACACCGCCGAGGTGCTCGCGCGGATGTCGAACCAGTCGCGATCAGGAGCCTGATTGAGAAAGCGCAGAATGGAAGGATCGGCACGCAGATCCTCGGCGAAATGCGCGGTGATGAAGCGCTGGTCGTCTTGATATTCATGCACCCAATCGACATTGAGCTGCGGCAGCACGACGAACCCGTGCGGCGTGAATGCCTTACTGGCCTGCATTCCGAGCAAGCTGCGCAGCGACCTCTCCGATTGGCCGTCGAATGCCAGGGTCATCGGCGTATTGCCGCGAGTGCGGTATGTTTGAAGGTGAGGGCGCCCCGAGGGCCCAGCGACAGACTCGCCAATGAGAAATCATAGCCCGTCGAAAGTTCAGCGCTGCCCACGTGCGAATGCGTGTCGCTGCTCGCAAGCTCGGGGGCCGGATTGAAGAAGGTGGTATGCCCTGCGGGCAGAAGAATGGTCGTCTGGCGCGAGACGATGCGCTGGGTCCCCAAGCGGTTGAGGTCGATGCCGGCCGCCAGGTCCACGAACCATTGTTCCCGGGGCCACCAGGATCCGTAGGCCCAGATGCCGCCCCCGTTCACATCGAAGGCCCCGCCGCTGTCGATATCTCCCCGCTGGTGGTGATATTTGAGCGCGAGACCCATAAGACCGGCCAGGCCGAATCGATGATCCAACCCTAAGGTTCCATCCAGATCGTCCGAATGCCGCCCCGCTTCGTACTCGGTTGTTTTTTGCCGCTCGCGCACGTAGTCGAAAGAGGCAAAGGCGCTCGTGGCTCCGAAGCTCCCGAGGTCGACGTCGGTAGCGTCGGCAGTGGGCTCGTCAGTCCCGTCGTGGCGCATTTTTTCGCGCCGTCGCCGCAGCGCCGCGTCTTGCTCGGCACCTTCACTGCGGCCCTCGCCGGCGCCCGCGCCTCCGCCCGACGAGCTCGATTCGCTCGGCCCCGCCGTCAGCGGCGGACCGTTGCAGAAGTTGAATAGATTGGGGCCGGCTTGTCCCGGCAGCAGCGCACTGGAGGCGTCGCGCGCGAAGCCCATGTTTTGACATTTGCCCGCTAGGTAATACTCGTACTGCTGGTCCAGAGTCTGGGCCTGCGCCGCAATCGAGTAGGGTGCACTCCACAATGCCGCGAGCACCGCGATCCCGGGGAGGGACCGCGCTCGGTCGGCGAACGCGCGCCCCGCGGGGACATTGATCATCGTATTCTCGTTATCTATTCGCCCCCCGTGGGCGAAGCTCCATTCCCTATATTAATAGAAACCCTCAGCCGAAGTATCGGCGTGCACGCGGCGCTGTGAACAGGATCTCAGTACCTAGCTCATGACTCCGCGAGCTCGCGAGCGAGGCAAGTCTTTGCCTGATCACTCCGATGTCAATGAGCCAAAGGGTTCATTCTTCGTAATCCTTTCCGGGGATTAGCCAAGTCAGCCCCATCGAGTCATGTCTGCGCTCAACGGTTGGATCTAACCTTTCCGCCAGGTCGGCGTGGTCGACCCTTTAAGTAAGACGGAGGTTGATACAAGTTTTATCCATCAGGCAATTTTTCCCAAGGCGTCCCCCAAGGCAACTTCTACCCGCAGGGAGCTTCCTATCCCCCGGCATCCTTCGGCCCGCAAGCTTTTCAGGGAAATCCCAATTCCCCGCAAGGCAGTCCCTTTCAAAGCAATATTGGCAATATTGGCGGCCAGGGCAACCTTGGTAATGTTCCTTTATTGAACACGCCCCAGGGTTATCCCCAGCACGCCGTCCAGCAACTTCTGGCTCATCAGTTGGCCACCCAGCAACTGCTGGCACACCAGCCGGCGGGCCTGAATGTATTCAACGGTTTGTCTAACGGCGCGGCTCAAGGGCCGGGCGCGTGGACCCAGCAACAAGTCAACCCGGAACAGATCAACCCGGCAATCGCCGCGCGCTACCAACTGTTGCAGCAACTCGCTCAATACCACTACCTGATCGCGCAGCAGCTCGCGCAGATAGCGGCGCAACAGGCAGTTCAGAGTTCGTCGCTGTCCAATGCCGGGCCATTCATTCCCGGATTCATTCACGAGAGGTTCCGCGCTTTCCACATGACAATTTCGCGGCATGCGGCTGCGCAGAATGCCCGTGCTCGCGCGCCTACAGTCGCCTGCGTAGACACGTGTGTTGTGTTGCTTTCCAACGACGTGCGCGCAACGGTAGCGCACTCAGCGTTGCCGCGGGTTCCGCGGATTATTTTTCAATTTTATAGATCCTGATGCCGGTGCCCCAATGACCGGAAGCCAACCTATTCTCATAGATGATGTGCAACTCGTCATCGATCACGTACGACTCGAATTTCTCGATTACCTTTTCATTGCCCAACGGCGGCTCGATTTCCACTATGTTCGTGACGTGCTGAAAGAGCGGATCCGAACTTAAAGCAGCGGTCAGCATTAGCTTCTGTTTGCTGGGGCGGGAATAGTAGAAAAAAACGTGTTGGCCTCCCAAACGAACGTTTGTCGCCAAATTTCCACCACAGCGAGCGGCAATATAGTCTTTGGGAAGCATCGCCAACGGATTTCGCGGATGCTTTTCGAGTAGCGTCACGTTGCCTGATGTTCTGTCGATCCGAACCTTTGCCCAACCTAACTGGCCGGCCGTCCGATCTACATGGTAAGAGTCGTAGCCCAGCCACAAAGTCAGAGCACGTTGGGAATCCTCGATAAGGACATGGGCGCCATTGCTTTCCAGGCTGGCTATTTGCCCTCCCTCCCTCTCCCACGCGTCCGTGACGTCGATCTTGAAATCGTGAACAGCGAGGAAATCGCCGTTGGGTTTGTTGCTTTTCGCTGCTCTGACTGCACCGTTCGCGGAATAGAAGGCAACATAGAGGTTGTCGCTCACCTTGATCACATCATGGATGACCGCCCATCGATCGGCGCCCGCGAGGCCCAGAGCGATCTTGCTTTCTCCCGACACGAGCGTCTTGACATCGAATTCGCGCACGTAACTGATCCATTTTCCGTACCAGTCGCGCTGGCCACCTGTCGGCGCCTCAAAGAGCCCGGTGGTGTAAAGCCATGTCTTGCTTCCGTCGTGCAAAACGAGTTCGCCTTTTTCGTCATAGAGCAGGGAGCCGAAGCCCGCATGTTGACGGTCCTGCAGAAGCATTTCGTCGTGAAGGATGCGCTCGAGACGCACATTTCCAACGGTGGTCGTGCTGGCTGGATTGGCGGCCCCGGGTACGGCAGCGGCTGCGCCCACCATACAGGCGGCGCCTACTAGAAATACAACTGCTCTATCCATGATGGCTCGAGTGTGTCAGGCCATCGCACATAGTCATAGGAGAATGTCCCGGATAGGACCCTTGTGTCCTACCGGGCACATAGGTAACACTTCTTCCGAGCACATGGGTAACACTTTCTGGCATTTGCGGGAGACGCGAAATGCCTTGGAAGGAGTTATCGAAGATGGACGAGAGGCTGCGTTTTGTGG
>Ga0193726_1001829_pt1 | contig 15604 bp, 14 predicted proteins | sample H2c1metaG_FD_144928 | JGI IMG/M metagenome (GOLD analysis project Ga0193726, IMG submission 144928) | Soil microbial communities from a riparian zone of the East river system, Colorado, United States - H2c1 | ecosystem: Environmental > Terrestrial > Soil > Riparian zone | place: USA: East River... | reverse complement strand
TCACTCAGTGGAGGGGGCGCAACTTTTCATTTCACCCTACCGATCCAGGTCACGGAGTCATCGCCCTTAGTTGCCTAAGGTGTTTTGGTCCTCCTCTGAGTGAGCCCATGGGACTAGCGTTATTTCAGCTCGGCAGATTCAGCTTCTTCAGGAACGAGGTATACCGCGGATCGCCGTGCAAGTTCTTCAGAAGGGAGTCCACTTTCGTTCCGATCAGACCGCTGTCACGTTGGACATAAGCTCGGTCTAGCCACTCGAACGCTTCGTCGGACTGATTCCGGAAAGCATAAACCTCGGCGATCTGGTACGCACCAACTGCATGGTATTTCGCAAGTAACTTACTCAATGCGGCGTCTTATCCTTTCGCGGGACGGAGTGCTCCCAAACCCGTTGCACGAAAGGCGAATCGAGCTTATGCCCCCCACTCTACATCGTTTCCATGCTTGTCCATCATCGATGACATTGGAAGATTCAGATCGTGCCTTTATCGTTGAGACGCTCGAGCGGTTTGGCTGGAAAGTTGGTGGAACACGCGGCGCAGCAGCCAAGCTGGGACTCAAGCGAACCACCCTGCTGGCCAAGATGAGAAGGCTGGGGATCATCCGACCTGTCCATCAGGAAGAAACAGACGTGATCGCTCTGGCTCCCGCAGGCATACCACGGGAAGACGCTCGTCCTTAGAACGGGAGGGTTGTCGACTTGCGCTTTCTCCCTTGGCTTTCCCTGAGCTTTAGCTTGAGCCTTACAGCAAGTGCTTTTTCAATTCCGCAGCTTTTTGGGCTCGCAGATCTTCAATCGTGCCGAGGTAGAGCTCATGCACGGGAGGATTGGTTTCCTTCAGGACATGCTCCAGCGCGTCAAGCTTGATTTTGTGTTCCACCAATAGATCAACGACTCTGCTGAAAGCATCCGTTGACGGTTGACCGGCGGCTTTGCTCATTTCCGTTCCCCTTCGAGCTTGGGTTTTGGTTTTCGCGTTCGCATAAAGACAGTGTGGCGTCAGCTCACGGCGCGTTGCTCGCTCGTCCAGAAACGCTCGCGCAGAGTCTTCTTCACCACCTTGCCGGAAGTGTTCTTGGGCAAATCCATTTCTGAAAACTCGACGCGTCTGGGAACTTTATAGCTCGCAAGGCTTCCCCGGCAGAAAGCAATCAGATCGTCAGCGGTAAGAGTTGCGCCTGGCTTCAAGACTACGCAAGCCATGACAAGTTCTCCCCATCGCGGATCGGGTACGCCGAAGACGGCTACTTCACGAACGGCGGGATGTCCGTAGATCACTGCTTCCACCTCTCCCGAATAAACGTTCTCACCGCCGGTAACAATCATGTCCTTTAGCCGGTCGAGGATGTAAAAATATCCCGCAGTGCCCTGATTGCCGATATCTCCCGTGCGAAAGAATCCGTCGCGAAACGCTTTCGCGGTTTCTTCAGGATTGTTCCAATAGCCACGCATGACATTGGCGCCTCGTACGATCAGTTCGCCTGCCTGTCCCGGCTCGACTTGTTTCCCTGACGTGTCTGTCACCTGAAGATCCACGCCGGGGCAGGGTCGTCCGCACGACATCAGCTTGTCTTCGGTGTGCTCCTGGTCCTGCAAGCCCGTGAGAAAACCTGTTTCACTTAACCCATACACTTGAATCAATTTGACCTTCGGCAGCAGCTCGCGCGTGCGATGGACGAGTTCCGGCGCCATGGGTGAGCCGCCATACGCCAGCACCTGGAGGCTGCTCAAGTCATACTTTTTCGCGTCTGGGAATTGTGTGAGCAAATTGATCATCGTGGGTACGAGCACCGTGTGAGTCACGTGCTCCCGTTCCACCGTCTCGCAGAAAGTCTGTGCGCTAAATTTCGGAATTGTGATTTGGCTGGCGGCGAATGCCGGGGCCCCGAACATGCTGGGAAAGTCCGCGATGTGGAAGATCGGAGCAGCGTGCAGGTAGATCCCGCCTTCGGTGTAGCGCATCCAGTAGTTGAAGTTGTGGACGTCAGCAAGGATATTCCCATGCGTCACCATGACGCCTTTTGGCTGTCCCGTCGTGCCGCTCGTGTAGATGAGCCCCAAAACAGCTTCGGGGTCGTAAAAGATCTTCGGGGCAGGGTTGCTGCGAATTGGAACGGGCTCCTCGTCGACTACCTGTTGCCAGGTCAACTGCACTCCAGGGACCGCGAGGGAGGAATGGCGCACAATCCCACGCGGACGCGCATCTTCGAGCACCCGGTCGATCTCTTTGGTCGAAAGGCGGGTGTTCAGCGGAATGGCGATCACGCCCAGCATGCTGCACGCATACACAAGTTCAATGTAGTCGGGCCCGTTCGGCAGCAATAGAGCGAGGCGGTCCCCGACGTCAAAACCGTGGCTGGCAAGCGTGCCTGCGATGCCTTCAACGCGGGTGTGGAGTTCGCGAAAAGTCAACAATCGGCCGTCGCGAATAAGCGCGGCTCGGCCGGGATAGAATCGCAATGCCCGGCCGAGAGAATGAACGTAGATCATCTTCTGTTCTCGGATTTAATCGGCCGCAGCGTCTGACCCGGTGTGTCCCGTCTCTTCCGCTTTCGAGCGGGTCGTGAGCAATTCCAGCAACATGGTGTCACGCTCCCGTTCGAGTTCTGCGATCGAACGGCCATTCGCTTCCTTCAATACGCCGTTGACAATGGTTTGCTTCACCTCGGGACTGAACTCAGTGATCGTGCCGAGATCTTTCCACCATGAGGCGACAGGACCGGACAGATGTTCCATGAAGTGTTGAATCCCGCCTTCGCCGCCTGCGAGATGGAACAGCAGATTGGGACCCATTAGACCCCAACGTAATCCAGGTCCCCAGCACACCGCGGCGTCGGAATCAGCGACATCCAAAACACCCTGTTCGATGAGGTAAACGACTTCACGGTAGAGAGCAGCCTGAAGCCGGTTCGCAACATGGCCAACCACTTCTTTCCGCACGTGGATCGGCCTCTTGCCGATCGAGGTGTAGAAGGAGATCGCCCGTTCAACGGTTTCCAGTGATGTTTTTTCGCCAGCGACGACCTCGACCAGAGGAACCATGTGCGGAGGATTAAACGGGTGGCCAATCACGCACCGCTCCGGATTCTTGCAGGCCGATTGCATCACGCTCATCGTCAGTCCGGATGAGCTAGAAGCAATGATGGAATCGTTGGGAGTGGCGGCATCTATATCAGCAAATAGTTTGATTTTGAAGTCCTTGCGTTCAGGTCCGTTTTCCTGAACCAGATCAGCGCCGGAAACCGCTTCCTTCAGATCGAGCGTAAACCGCAAATGATCGCGCGAGCCGTTGGGTGAAATTCCGAGCGCCGTCAAGTCCTTCCATGCCGCATCGATGTATCGCCGCAGATTAGCTTCGGCGTTTGGCGCCGGATCTGTGGCGACAACATTCAGGCCACGCGCAAGATACAGAGCAGCCCAACTCGCGCCAATCACTCCCGTCCCAACAATCGTTACATTTCGAATCTCTCGGCTCTTCGGTTTTGCCATTTTATCCTCCAAAAAGTTCACTTCAATTCAATCGTTTGTTTGCAGCGAGACTCTTGCTTCGAGGCTCTTACCTGGCTCGGACTGCCTCTTCCACGTTTTTGCCTGGTTGTGCACTCGGAATCGCGCCGCTAGTACGCAGACCGGTGATTTCGTCATCTCCAAAACCGAGCTCTTTCAGGACTTCATCGTTATGCTCGCCGATCCGCGGTGCGCGTTTTGCAGGCACCTTCGAAACGCCGTGCACTTGAATAGGACTGTTGATGGTCGAGGTCAGTTTCTCGCCAGCTCCTTCGATCGGAACGACGATGTCATTCGCTCGCAATTGCGGATCATTCACGACTTCCTGCGGCTCACGCACGGCGCCGAAGGCGACGTGAGCGCCGTTGAAGACCTCATACCAATGCGACATTGGCTGCGAAGCAAAGATCCCATCGAGCATTGCCGTCAGTTGCGGCCGGTTCTGCGCCAGCTTGGCGGGATCCGAGAATCTCGGATCCGTTAGGATGTCCTCACGACCCATTGCTTTCAGAACCGCGGGTACCTTGTCCGGAGTGGCCACGAGAACGAACCAAGTGCCATCGGAAGAGCGATACGTGTTCAAAGCTGCATTTGCGGGATGGGTTCGATCGTGCAGCCCATAGAAATTCGCACCACATAGAGCGGCCTGGATAAAGACGCCGGCCGACCAGACACCCGCTGCCAGGAGCGAAGTCGAGACGTAGGATCCTTTACCGGTGCGTTCGCGACGATAAAGCGCGGTCACAATCGCGGAATAAATGCAGACTGCAGTTGCATTGTCACCGCTGCCTGCCACTGGCCAGGTTGGCGGCTCTCCTGCATCGCGCATCATGTACAGCAAGCCGCTTCGCGCCCAGAAGGCCGTGAGATCGAATCCCGGAAGAGCAGCGTCCGGACCTTTCTCTCCGAAGCCGGTGAGATCGGCATAGATCAGACGCGGATTCCAGTGGGCGACATCATCATATTCGAGCTTCAATTTCTTGCGCGCGGGATGCGGTGTATTGACGATGAACACGTCGGCCCACTTGGCTAGCCGCTCAAGAACCTGCTGCGCGCTCGCAGCCTTCAGATTGAGCGCAACGCCACGCTTGTTTCGATTCGCCAAGTGGAAAGGATAAGCCTCTTCCGAATGCGGCTGGGGCGGGATCTTCTGCCCCATTCTCCACAGCTCTCCCTCAGGCGGCTCGATCTTGACGACGTCCGCGCCGAAATCGGACAAGATCGTTGCAGCGCCCGGGCCAGCAATGAAGCTCGAAAGATCCACAACCTTCAATCCGGAAAATATGTTGCCTTCTGTCATTTCCATCTCCTTCTTCACGGTCGCCACTTACGGTAGCGAGTCATTTGAAACTTCGAAGTGGCGTCCAAGTTCTACTTTCCCTGAAACTTCGGCGCGCGTTTCTCGAGGAACGCTGACATACCTTCTTTCTTGTCGTCGGTCGATGCGCAGACTGCGAAGAGTGAGGCTTCGATGAGCAAGCCTTCGGCCACACTCGTCTCCAAGCCTTTGTGGACCGCCTCAAGCGCGTACTTCACGCTAAAAGGTGCGTTCGCAATGATCTTCTTCAGCACCGTCTCGGCGCGCTCGATCACCCCTGCGTCCGGCACTACCTCGTCCACCAGGCCAATGCGATAAGCCTCAGCTGCGTCGATGATGTCGCCGGAGAGGATGAGCTTGAGTGCGCGGCCTTTTCCTACTAGACGAGGGAGGCGCTGCGTGCCTCCATACCCGGGTATGACTCCAAGCTTCACTTCTGGCTGGCCGAATTTCGCGCTCTCGGCGGCGACCCTGATGGAGCACGCCATCGCCAACTCGCATCCACCACCCAGGGCAAAGCCGTTCACTGCGGCGATGACCGGCTTGCCAAGGTTCTCGATGAGGTCGGTCAAGCCCTGCCCTCGACGAGTTCCCTCTTCTGCTTGTACAGCCGTATAGTTCGACATCTCCGCGATGTCGGCGCCTGCGGCAAACGCCTTTTCACCGGCGCCCGTAAGGATGACTCCACGGACGGCGGAATCGTCACGCGCGTCCTCGAACGCTGCGCGCAGCTCGTTGATCGTCCCCGTGTTCAACGCGTTCAGGACTCTCGGCCGGTTCAGCGTCACATACGCAATAGGCCCTTTCTTGTCGTAGAGGACGTTTTCGAGTTTTAGAGCAGAAGCTAGCGAACTCATTCCCTTCTCCTTTACTAGTCGTTAAGGTCATTAATCGTTAAGATCGGTGGTGGCGTTCGTCATTGCGCGGCAGGAACTTCGGCGTACGCGATGCCGGTCAGGTTTCCTTCCGCCATGAGCAATGTCTTTTTGTTAGAGCCGTCGAGATTCGCGCTATAGACAGATCCACCCAAGTCGGTCAGAAACATGCGGCCGCCTTTCAGATCCATGGCGATACCAATTCCTTCCATCAAATGGTCGAAAACGATCTCCGGTTCTTTCTTGCCATTTCCCTGAGCCGGATCCATGGGCGCCCGATTGACCGTGTTCCCGCGCGGTGGATCTCCGCGGTCCGTCCAGTAGATCGTCCGGTTGGCGACGTCGAGCTCGAGGTCGATGGGTTCGGGCAGATTCTCGTAGAGAAGTTCGATGTCTTTGCGATTGGCTGGAGTCTGGCCCTTGGGAATTTCGAGATTGGCGCGAAAGATACGTCCGTCGCCGGCATTGTCCGGGCCCTTCTGAGTCCAATAGAGTTTGCCGGCTTCGACGTCGAGCACGATACCCACGCACCATTTCCGAATGTCTTTACCAGGACGCGAGTCGCCTTCGCTGGTATCGACAAGGGTTTCGAGGTTGGAACCATCCAGGTTCGCGCGCATGACCCGCATTCCTTCACGATCGCACCAGTAAAGCTTGCGGTTTTTCTTATCGAGTTGCAGTTGTTTGGGAGTGAACGTGCCGCCCGGAGGAACAATGTGGGTAAGGTTTTGTCCGTCAAAATCCGCACGCTCGATGGAACCGTCGTTGGCGGTGGGGTTGCCCATGTTGGTCCAGTAGAGATGCCCTGCTTCGACGTCCGCAACAATGCCGTCGGGAATCCGTCTTCCCTCACTCACAATGACCTTAAGGTCGGAGCCGTCGGGATTCGCGGAAAACACCTGACCAGCGCTCGCATTCAAAAAGAACAACCGGGCCTTCGTGGCGTTTGCTGTGGGTTTTGTGATTTCTGATTTAGAGGTCTTAACAGCCATGATCTTCTTCGCTCCTTGATTACTTCAGCTTTTGGCAGACAGGTTGAATAGGAAACCGCGAGTTCGCTTCCATTCCTCTAGATGAAGGCACTGATCCCGGTTACGGCTTTACCGAGAATCAGGTTCTGCATCTGGTAAGTACCTTCGTAGGAGTAAAGCGCTTCCGAATCGGCAAAGAAACGGGCGACGTTGTAGTCTGCGGCGATACCGTTGCCGCCCAAAAGCTCCCGCGCCCACGCGACCGTCTCGCGGCACTTGGAGGTGGTGAACGCCTTGGCCAGCGCGGCATGCGCATCCGTCAGCCTGCCTTCCGCCTGCAATTGGCCCATGCGAACCAGCAGACACTGCGAAGCGGTGATGTTGGAGATCATCTTTGCAAGCAGGTCTTGGACCATCTGGAACGAGGCGATGGGCTTTCCAAACTGAAGGCGTTCCTGACAATACTTGAGTGCGTTCTCGTAGGCGCCCATGGCGCATCCAGTCGCCTCCCAGCCAACCATGAAGCGCGTCATCTTCAGAACCCGGGCGGTGTCGCGGAACGAGCGGTCTTCTTGCAAACGGTTCACTTCCGGTATTCGGCAGTCCTCCATCGTGATCAGCCCGTTCTGGACCACTTTGAGGGCGATTTTGTTCTGGATCTTCTCTACTTTGAAGCCAGGCGTGGTTTTGTTTTCCACGATGAACGCTTTGACTTGGTTGTCCGCCAGGTCACGAGCCCAAATAATAGAGATGTCGCACCAGGGAGCGTTGCCGATCCACTTCTTCTGACCATTGAGGATCCAGGTGTCTCCATCCCGCTTGGCAGTCGTCAACATTCCGCCCGAGGTTCCTGATCCAACTAGCGGTTCAGTCAGGCCGAAGCAGCCAATTTTTTCCCAGCGAGCCATCGGCGGCAGCCATTTCTGCTTTTGTTCTTCTGATCCGCCAAGGTAGATGGAACCCATCGCCAGACCGTTGTGCACACCGAAGAATGTCGCGATCGACGAGTCGACGCGCGCCATCTCCATGGCGATCAAGCCAAATAGCTGCGCACTTCCTCCTCTGCAGCCAAAACCCTGCATGCCCACTCCGCCAATGTTGAGTTCTTTCAGCGCGGGTACGATTTCGAATGGAAAACTATCTTCGACCCAGTACTTGGTAATAATGGGCGCAACCTTTGTTTCCATGAAAGTGCGCACCTGTTTCACAATCGCCAACTCTTCCGCCGGCAATGTTTCGACGAGTTCATAGAAGTCGCTATTGGGTGCCGGTAGCGGCGCGGGCTTTCTGTCTTTTACTGGGCTTGCCATGAAAACCTCTCTTCCTAATTGTTTCTGTCTCTCTGCTTGCAACACTTCACTTAAAAGCAACTGGGCCGCCAAACGCATCCGGAAATTGCCTGCTGAAAAGAAGCGAGTTGCAGTCTGAAGGGAGGCGTTGATCAGCAAAATCGGTGTCATGAAAAGATCAGTGTCAAATGGTGGTGACACCGCGCGGATCTACTCACCATGAAGGACCCAAGTATCGCGCGGGCTGCCCTGCCAAGAGCAGTAAAGCAAGGGTGTGATGCACGACCATCCAGCTGGCTGTCGCATTTTCTCTGATATTGGTGGGGAGTAGGAGGGAGCTTTGCGCAACCGATGAAATCAACCACAGTCTAAGTTTTGCGCGAGGGAGTGTGATCAACGGGTAAGTGTTTGGATTGGGGGAGTTCCCCTCTCCTGGTCGCTAGCCACCCCATTCCCACCCGCACTGGCACCGCATCTTCTCAGCCAAGTGAACCTTGATAAGAACTCTCTTGCAAATGGCACATGCTCTCATCCACATGGTTTCTCTCCTTGATTCCTTCAATCAGTAAGAAGAAGGGGACTTCGGATTGTTTGCCGAGTTCCCCTTAACTTCCGCGCGAACGAACTGTGGTCTATGCTGGCTGGCGCTTCGCGAAGAACGCCAGGAGCGCTTGCTTCGCATCATCGGACCTCACTCGCTCCGCAAACACTTCGTTCTCAAGTTTCACTGCTTGCTCCAATTGTTCGCGTAAAGCGCGCTTCATGAGGCGCTTGGAAGCCTGCACCGCAGCGGCGGGCTTTGCAGCCAGAGTGCGCGCAGTTTCAGTCGCTGTCGCTAGAAGGCTCTGATCAGGCACAACCTGTGTGACGAGTCCAAGCTCCGCTGCCCGCGAGGCATCAAATGGCTTACCCAGCAGGATCAGCTCGGCTGCGCGGGCGTATCCGAAACGCAATGGAAGCAAATAACTGCTTCCAAATTCCGGAACGAGTGCCAGGTTCACAAAAGGCAGTTGAAACTTCGCGCTCTCCGCTGCGTACACGAAGTCACAGTGAGCCAACATGGTCGTTCCGCCCCCAATGGCTGCGCCTTGCACGGCCGCGATCAGCGGCTTCTCGAAATCGATCAACGCGTGGATCAATTGAGCCTGAGGACTTTCGCCTTGTCCTGGCGGGTTCTTCAGAAAGTCCTCGATATCATTGCCCGCACTAAACGAATTTCCCGCAGCGTGCCAAAGCACGACCCGTATCTGATCGTCCTTTGCCGCTCCATTGAGCAATTCCGCCATCGTGATGTACATGCTCGAGGTCATGGCGTTCTTCTTTGCGGGGCGATTCAGTTGGATACTCAGGATATTTCCTGAGCACTCCGTAACAATGTCACTCATCTGCGATCTCCAGTATGTAAAATTTCGTGCATCGTATCTTCCTCCAACAATTTCTCCCAGCCTGGGCCGTACCGATATGCCGCGGACGGATGCAGGCCAGGAGCTTGGTTAAGTTCTGTTTCGAGTCGATAGCGGACGAGTTGAGCTACAGTCACCATCGTGAAGCCATACTCTGAGCAGAACCTTGCTAGATCGGAGCCGCGGGCCATGCTGCCATTGCGGTTCATGATTTCGCAGATCACCGCGGCGTGATGCAGCCCTGCCAATCGTGCGAGGTCAACAGAGGCTTCTGTTTGGCCGCGTCTTTCGAGAACGCCATCCGGCCGGGAGCGCAGGGGAAACACATGACCGGGGCGCGCGAGGTCTTCGGGGCGAGTTCGCGGGTCGACCGCAGACAGGATGGTTTGCGCACGATCGTACGACGAGATTCCAGTGGTTACACCTCTTCCGCGTGCATCGATCGAGACGGTAAACGCTGTCCCCAGGTTCGCGGTGTTGTGGACCACCATTGGTCCCAATTCCAACTGGTCAAGCCGCTCGCCGGTCATTGCGAGACAAATCAAACCCCGCGCGTGGGTAGCCATAAAATTAATCACTTCAGGTGTGACCATCTCTGCCGCGATCACGAGGTCACCTTCATTCTCGCGATCCTCATCATCGGCAATGACGATCATGCGTCCTGATCGCAACTCCCTAAGGGAATCCTCGATCTCGGCGAACTTCACTGCTTGGGCCACAGGACGGCGATCATCACCTGCGGACACACGCGAAACTTCGGACGGACCAAGTAGGTCCACTGCGCCAGGCCGCTGACTAGACATAGGTGCTCCAATTCCTGCCATCGTTCACATGATCGTGAGCGAATGTCCCATCCTTTTCTTCTTGGTGCGCAAGTACGACAATGCATAAGGGCTTGGAGGTGCTTCGCAGGGAATCAGTTCGATGACTTCGATTCCACCCTTTGTCAGTGCTTCAACTTTTTGCGGGTTGTTTGACATCAGGCGGACCTGTCGGACCCTAAGTTTATGCAGGACAGCCACGGCCAGGCTGAAATCACGGCAATCGGCGTCAAAACCCAGAGCTTCGTTCGCTTCGATCGTATCGAGACCCTGGTCCTGCAAAGCGTAGGCTTTCAACTTCGCCATCAGCCCGATGCCACGGCCCTCCTGATGTAAGTAGATGACTAGACCAGATCCTCGTTCCGCAATGGTGGACATCGCGACTTCCAACTGACCTCGGCAATCACAACGCAGAGATCCAAGGACTTCGCCGGTGAGGCACTCTGAATGGATGCGCAGCAAAGGTACTCCGTCTTGCAGATCGCCAAGCGTCATCACCAGGGCAGTTTCATTTTCTCGTTTTGCCATCTTTCTTCGTTCAAAGCCGATCAGCTTGAAGACGCCAAAACCCGTAGGCAGGTGAGTGGAGACCACCCTATGGATGCCGCGATGTTGTGCGCTCTTAGCCATGGTGTTTCGCATCTCTCAGTCGAGTGCAATTCCATCGCCATCCCCTGTGCAGCCAAACTGCTCTGTGAGCGGAAGCAAATAGATAACTTGGCGGATATCCTCCGCCGAGAGAGAGTTCCCTGCTTCCCGGTGACAGTGTCACGCTTTTGACAGCGGCTGCCGCATCCGGAGCATTCAGTCCGCGTCGATTGCAGAACCGGTCGGTGTGGCGACCGGGTTGCTTCCCCATAGAGCAGGGAGACAAGTTATGCCTAGCATCGACACGGCTGGTCCTCAAGTTTCTGAATCCGATATCTCAGCGACGCTTGCTTCGCTACGCGAGCGTTTTGAGGCCGTGCGCCGCGGTGAGATTCAACGCGTGCTTGGACGGCTCGGCAATTTGAGTCCCGACCAGGAGAACACTATCGATTCGCTGAGTCATGCTCTCGTCGAAAGGATGCTACAGGCGCCAATGGCGATGTTAAAAAACGTGCGCGGAGGCAATCAGGCTGTCTTTGTTCTTGAGACGGTACGCAGAATCTTCAATCTCCGCACGTAAAGATTCAAGAGTCCCAGACAAGTTCTCAGAAAAGAGGTTTATTCCGGCGTGCGGCCAATCGCATTTAGCAGCTCGTCGTTGGCTTGCAACAAGTCGAGCTGTGACTGCAGTAGGAGCGCCTTAGCATCGTACTGTTGGGCGGTTGCGCTGGCGGCCTGCGAATTCAGCGCGACCCCTTGCAACAGTTTCTGTTGCATTACACGGTCAGACTCGGTGCGCAGAGCCACGATTTCCTCGGAGACCTTCAACATCTGCTGCGTCCGGTCAAGCTTGTTGTACGCAGTCTGGACTGCAAGTTCAACCTCATCCGTCAGCTTCGCGAGGTTCTCCTTCGCTTGAGACAACTGCGCTTCGCGTTCGTGCAGCGAGGCCTTCTTCTTCCCGGAGTCGAACACGTCAAAGCCGAAGTGAATACCGAAAGTGCCAAAGTTACGCGCCAGGAAGGGGACGTTGTTCTGGTAACTGTAGCGGGCAAAAGCGTCAACATCGGGGACCCAGATATCTGTCTTTGCCAAACGCGCTGCGGCCTGCACTTTCTCCACTTCGGCACGGGCCACAAGGATTTCTGGATGTGATGCGGTTGCAGCCCTGACGCATTCCTCTCGCAGGCAGGTCGGCTGAAATTCGGCAACCGCAGGATCAAGGTCGAGAGCAGTGGTCAGAGGCAGGCCTATCAAGTCATTGAGCTTCAGGTGGAGGTCTGACAATTGAAGATCCGTGGTCAGCAGTTCTTGTTTAGACTGCAAGGATTGCGCGCGGCTGTCGATCAAGTCTTGTTCCAGGGTACTGCCGAACTTCACCTGCTCGACGCGCTCACTCTGAAGATCTTCGGAGGCTTTTAGTCTCGCCTCAGTCGCGCTACGATGCGCCTGAGCGATCAGGATCTTGTAGTAGACCTGATGGACCGCGAGCGCTACGTCGTTTCCGGCAAGCTGCGCCTTCTCGCGCGAAGCTCTTAACTCGGCTTGGGCCACATCATTCGCCTGCTTAATTTTCAGCAGCGTGGTCAAGGGCTGGGTGATTTGTGTTCCGCTAGTAGTCATGTTGCGCCCTCCCTGGTTAAGAACGTGGTTCACAGGAGGAATTGCCGTTCCATCCGCAACGCCCAGGCTGCCGGCCTCGATCTGGATCAATTGCGTATCCGTCACATGGATGAAGTTGCTGTCATTCCGTATCGATGGGAAATATGAGCTCTTCGCGAACGCCTTCACTTGTCGTTTCTCCTCAACCGTGTAGCCGGCAATGCGGATGTCGTGGTTGTGCTTAAGGGCCAACTGAACGGATTCCTGGAGTGTCACGTGGCGGGGAGGCGGCGTGTTGCCTGTTCCCTCCGCCGCCGCAAGGCAGGGCGAGAAGGCAATCGCCATTAGTAAAAAGAGTGCAGTGTTTCGTTTCATGATTTGGACTCCTTCGCGGATGCTGGTGTCCGCTGTTGCGTGCTTAGGTCGCCATAGTCCAACGGCGATCGGCGCAGGAGTGCGACAAAGACCAATGCGCATGCGCAACTCCAGGCGATCAGCAGGAACCCGTCGAGAATGCTCAAGCTGTAGGCCTGTAAACGCAGTCGGGCTGCAATCAGATCGATGGCGCGCGCTCCTGCTGCGGCCATGCCGGACGATTTGGCGTAAAGACCTGCGGTCAAGGCGTGAATGTTCTGACCGGTGATCCAGTCGCCACCGCTGACGTGGAGTCCCAAGAGGTTCGAGTGCAGCTTTTCGCGTTGCGCCAGAAAATGACCCATGTAGATCGCGCCTGCGGTGCCACCGAATATACGGATGGTGTGAAAATAAGCCGAAAAGGTCAGGACCCAATCGGGTTTGGCCAAAGCACCGGCGAAAATTGCTTGCAGCACGATACAGCCGACAAGTCCGATGAAAGCAAACGCCTGCCCGACGCCGGTGAGCAATTCGGTGCGATAGAAGTTCTCGGCCGCCCACGTGCTGCTGTACTGAGAATTCAACCAGGCAGCAAAGGCCGTACAAGCAAGGCCGATAGCGAAGAGAAGCCGGGGATCAAATTTGCGCAGCAGGAGAAGCGCGGCCGTGAACGCGAGGGGAATAAGAGGGACAGCGCTCCAGATGATTGCAGGTCCGATCTGGTCGGGTTCGAATCCGCGGATGGCCAGCGCCTGCGGGACCAGAATGATGGTTGTGCAAAGGGTGAAGCGGAACCAGAAGAGCAGGCTTCCCAACAGGACGGTGTTCCACTTCAGCAGATAAGGCAGCGCTACCAGAGGATTGGGACCGCGCAACCTCCGAACCAGCGCGCACAATAGGAAGAATGTCCCGGCCACGAACAACGCGTTGAATACTCCGGAGCGCCACCAGTCGAGCCTCTCACCTTGTTCGCAGGCGGCCAGCAACATAGCGAGGCCCGCGCTGGCATACAAGAATCCTGCGAAGCTCGGCGCTTCCCCGGATTTCTTCGCTGAGCTGGCCTTGGGGATCCCGTAGTGGATACAAATCATCATCACGGGCGTGATGAGCGCCGAATTCCAAAACATCCAATTCGAAGAAAGATGGACTCGGTACCATCCATAGAGTGAAGGCGCAATGTTTACCGCACCGTCCACAAAGGTTGCGTACAAGGCAAGCGTGAAAGGAAGATATCGCAGCGGAAGGTTGCGAAGCGCGAAAGTGAGCGTGAGTGGATAAAACGTGCCGGAGGTCAGCCCGCCCAGGAGCACCATTGCAATCACCAGGCTGTAACTGTGCACCAAGGGCAGAAAGATCATCAGGACGGTGAAGAGCGCGGCGGCTGCGAGCAAGACGCGCCGGGGTCCCATCAGACCGCCGAGATACACGGTGAACGGGCCGATAAACATCAGGCCGATATCGAAGGCAGTGCCAATCCACGCGCTCTCGTCATATCCAAATCCATGGAGGCCCCTGAAATCGGGCATGCCGAGGGAGATCATGCGGCCAGTAAGCGTGACAACACCTGCGCCTGTAACTACGCCCAGAATCCCCAGCAGCGGCTTGGTCGAAACCTCCGCAGGCATCGCGGCGGCGGCCGTGCGCGCGATCTCTACCGGAGACGGGCGAACTGAGATGCTGGAAGCTGCCATAGGTTTCTAGCTCACCGTCTTGTGCGCACAGTTGCAATCACCGAAATTCCGGGACGCAGTTTCATTGCGAAGGTCGGATCCTCCAGCGCGATCTTGACCGGAATCCGCTGCACGACTTTCGTAAAGTTGCCAGTGGCGTTGTCGGGCGGCAACAGAGCAAATTGTGATCCACTGGCTGGTGCGATCTCGACCACTTTGCCGCGAATGAGTTGCCCGGGATATTGGTCAATGCGAAGTTCGGCAGGGTCACCGACCTTCACGTTGGTCAACTGGGTTTCGCGGAAGTTCGCCAGCACCCATTTGGTGAGAGCAACGAACGAGATCACCTGCGTGCCGGGAGAGACAAGCTGTCCGGGCCGAACTTGTCGTTCGCCGACGGTGCCATCGCCCGGAGCGTAGATTTTGGTGTAACCAATGTTCACCGAGGCTGCCGCAAGGTTCGCCTGCTTCGCGCGCAGATCGGCCTGAAGTTGCATCCCCTCCGATTCGAAGACGGCTTTGCTGCGGCGCTCGGCTTCGGCACCGAGTTCACTACTGCGGAACATGGTTTGCGCCTGATTGAGATCGGCGTCACGGCTGGCAAATTGGCCCGCCAGGCTTCCTTCCGCGGCGACGGCGGCCTCGAGGCTCTGCTGAGTCGCCGAATGAGTCTGATAAAGCCCTTCCTGGCGTTTACGTTCTGAGCGAGCACGAACCAATTCAGCCTGTACAGCTTCCTTCCCTGCTTCGGCTGCCGCAATCTGCGCCTTTGCCTGATCGATACCGGCCAACGCTTTCGCGATGCGCGCATCCTGCAACTGCCGCTGGCGGAGATTTTCCTCAATGCCCGCACGCGCAGCCGCAACCGCGGCATTGGCTAAATCAACTTGCGCCTGATAGTCATCGTCCTGCAACTCGACGAGGAGGTCGCCCTTATGGACCTGTTGGTAGTCCGCCACATTCACCGCGCGCACAATACCGGTCACCTTGGTGCTAAGCGGAGTAAGGTCGCCGCGAACGTAGGCGTCATCTGTAACCTGCTCGACTTTGCCACCTTCCCAGGCATTCCAGTTACGTGTGACGGTGATCAAGACTGCCAGGGCGAGAAGCACCACGAAAATAGGTGTTGCGTAGCTCTGCCACCTGGCACCTGGGCGAGGAGCGGCCTCATCTGTACTGACCTTTGGCGGCACCGGTTTCGATACG
>Ga0193726_1001828_pt1 | contig 15609 bp, 9 predicted proteins | sample H2c1metaG_FD_144928 | JGI IMG/M metagenome (GOLD analysis project Ga0193726, IMG submission 144928) | Soil microbial communities from a riparian zone of the East river system, Colorado, United States - H2c1 | ecosystem: Environmental > Terrestrial > Soil > Riparian zone | place: USA: East River... | reverse complement strand
CCCAGGAAGCACCCGCTGCGGTATTCAGCAGCGCGTTTAACAGCGGCCAGTCGGCCACAGCGTCGCTGCCATCTTTCATGCTCTCCGTTTCACGGAAAGGAGAGGCCACCGAACCGCAATCCAGATGGTCGCGTCCTATCACGATGGGCGCCTTGATTGTTCCTTTCTTCACCAGATCGTTCATGGCCAGCGCGAATTGTGCCCGCTCGCCGTACCCCAGCCAGCAGATCCTCGCCGGCAGTCCCTGGAACTTGATGCGCTTTTTGGCCAGGTCAATCCAGCGCCGGAGAATCCGATTCTCCGGGAACAGCTCCAGAATCAGCTCATCCGTCACATGAATATCGGAAGCCTCGCCGGACAGCGCTACCCAGCGGAATGGTCCACGTCCTTCACAGAACAGCGGCCGGATATAGGCGGGAACGAATCCTGGAAAATTGTATGCGTCTTTGACGCCGCGCTGGAATGCAAAGGTACGGATGTTATTTCCGTAGTCGAATGTGACCGCGCCCATTCTCTGCAGGCGCAACATGCCCTCCACGTGCCGGGCCATGGCATCGAGAGATTTTTCCTGATAGGTTTTCGGATCGTGCTGGCGCAGCTCGATGGCTTCTTCGAGAGTCATGCCATTCGGCACGTAACCATTCAGCGGATCGTGGGCCGAGGTTTGGTCGGTGAGAATGTCCGGTACCACGCCCCGTTCGGCGAGCTCGGGAATGATGTCGGCGCAATTCCCCACCAGTCCGACCGAAACATTTTCTTCCTTGCGGACGGCGTTCTTCAAAATGCGCAAGGCTTCATCGAGCGTGGTGACCATGAAGTCGCAGTAGCCGGTCTTGAGGCGCTTCTTGATACGCTCGGCATCGACGTCGATTCCCAGGAAGGCCGCGCCCGTCATGGTCGCCGCCAGCGGCTGAGCGCCGCCCATTCCTCCCATGCCGCCGCTCACGATGAGCTTGCCTGCCAGACGCCCGCCAAAATGTTTTTCGGCGGCCGCGGCGAACGTCTCAAACGTCCCCTGCACGATTCCCTGCGAACCAATATAAATCCACGAGCCTGCGGTCATTTGTCCGTACATCATGAGCCCGGCCCGTTCCAGCTCGTTGAACTTTTCCCAGTTGGACCAGTGTCCCACCAGGTTCGAGTTGGCGATCAAGACGCGGGGCGCGTATTCGTGTGTCCTAAAAACTGCCACCGGCTTGCCGGACTGCACTAACAGAGTTTCGTCGTTGTCGAGATCCTTCAGTGAGGCGACAATGGCATGGTAGGCCTCCCAGCTGCGCGCCGCCCGGCCGGTCCCGCCGTACACCACCAAATCTCTGGGCCGCTCCGCAACCTCCTCGTCGAGGTTGTTCATGAGCATCCGCATGGCGGCTTCCTGCTGCCAGCCTTTGCAGGTAATCCGGTTCCCGCGAGGCGCGCGAATGGGTTGGTAGGTGGAGGGGGTAATTTCGGTTTCAACCGGCATGGCTAGATGTTAGTGCTTCCATGCACTGGGTGCAATTCACAACCGCGAGGGTTGGCTGGAATCCCCGACCAAGCGGCGGAAAGTTAAGGGCGGGGGGCTGGCGGCTTCCCTACCAGCTGCTGTAGGCAGTGCCATCACTCGACATCGAGCTTGACGAGCTATGCACATCGTCGATGCCGGAATCCTGCTGATCAACCGACATGATCGTTGAATCTTCCTGATCGACCGTCCAATCCGGCTTTGTGGTCATCGGATCGTTGGGGATGATCTTGATGTATCCGGCTTGCAACAGGTCATCCAGCGACTGCGGGGCCTTCTGCTTATCGAGCGTGTATTGCGAGATCAGCGAGCGCAGCGTGAAAAGATTTTGCCGCAGCACCGATTCCCTGGCCCGCAAGACGGACTGGCTGTAAACCGGCACCGCGATCGAGACCAGGATCAGGATCAAGCTCATGACGATCATCAGCTCGATCAGCGTGAAGCCCCGGCTCTTCTTATTCTTGCGGAATCTTGCCATCCCTACCATTCCTTATATTTGGTGCCGTCAAGCGCTGTGTCTTGCGATTTGGTAAAGACGTCGAAAACGTTGTCGCCATCCCATGAATCGGAATCGGGATCATCCTGCATGGAGCGCATCCCCCATTCATTCTTACCCGTCATGGGATCGATTGGGATTCTGCGCAAAAATTTCAACTTCTTGCCATTCACGTCGATGCCGTTCACCAGCGTTTCCAGATCTGGCGGATACCCTTGCGATCCGACTTTGGTCTGAAACGCGTTCCGGTCCGCGGCATCCTTGTAGCGGTCAATGGCGTCACGCAAATCCCACAAATCGGCGCGCAGGTCGTGTTCCTTCTGCCGCTTGATGCTGACCCGCGCCATGGGAATGGCCAAGCTGGTCAGGATCACGAGGATTGCGGTGGCCACGATCAACTCAATGAGCGTGAACCCTCGCGACTCTCGCGCACGCGCGCAACTGCTGTTTACGGCAACCGGCTGCATAGAGTGCCTAAATTGCGGTTCGAAGATCTGGGATTGCCGATGGGATGCATCGGGTTCCGCCAGCCTGCAATCTGAAAGCATAAATCTGCGCTCATCACATCGGAACCATTCCCGATCTGCAGAGGCCGGATCGCACCTCCATCGGCGATTGCGGCGAAATTCCTCAGCCAATTCTGCCGCCTCCGACTACTGAATTTGCACCGTGGCTGCCGCTCCCGCCACCGGGATGGCCTGCATACCCGGATCGCGAGCGCCGCCTCTTAAGATGGTCAACAGCGACTGCCCGGCCGCTTTCGCCATGAATGTCAGCGTGACCACCGGGCCGTTCCCCGAGATTCCAGGCGCCCCCGGCGGTCTGGTAGTCGTGATCTGCAAGGTCCCGGCGCTGTCATCATCGCGCTTCACCAGTGCGACTGCCTGCCCGTCTTGCGAGAGGAGCGTCCCATTGGATACGTTCACCACCTGCAGGATCTTGGGATCGTAGCTGACCTGGAGAGGCACCGAGTACACGTTCTGGGCTCCTGACAACAAGATATTCACGGCGAAGGTGGCGCCAACTTTTTGCACCACGCTGGGCGGATCAAAGGCAAAGCTGGCGGGCGTCCCGGTCACCGGTTGGGGCGTCACCTGCACCGGTGCATTTTCGGGAGTGCCAGGAGTCACGCCCGGCGCCGGGGCCGGGGCCTGAGCCGGCGCGGCAACCTCGGCCACGGCGGGCTGGCTCCTTCGGCGCAAATTGATGGCGCTGGCCGTGCCCACGTCGATGGCGCGGTCGTTGATGTCATTGACTTCGCGGGAACGAACGATATGCGGGATCAAGGCAAAAACGGTCTCGGTCTCGGAATGTTCCGTGTCGCTCTGACCAAAGAGATATTTCAAGATCGGAATCTGCGCCAGACCCGGAATACCGTTGAGCGCTTTGGTCTCCTGGTTTTCCATCATGCCGCCCAGCAGGTTCACTTCGCCTTCTTTCAACCGGACTTCGTTCTCAATTTTTCTCTGCCCGATGATCGGCTGGGTAATGCCGCCAATGCTGGCCTGGGAAACGACCGACGAAATATCCATGGTGATCTTCAACGTCACTTCGCCGCCGGCGTGAATCTTTGGAGTGATATCAATGTTCACACCCACATCGAGATACTGAAATTGTGTATTTACCAGCGGGTTAATGCCAACCCCGCCAATTCCCGGCTGGAACGATCCGGTCGCGATGGGAACCTTTTCTCCAATCTTGAGCGAGGCCTTCTGTCCATCCACGGAACGGATCTGGGGATTCTGCAGCAGCCTGGTGTTGTTGTCACTAAACAGCGCAATCGCGGTGGCCTGCGAAATCGTCACCTGGAAATCGGTCGCGTTCAGGTTCCCCAGGGCGTTCAGGCTGATGCCGTTGGTGGTGGTCGTCGGGTTGGTGGTACCGATGTTGTTGTTTGTCGTCGTACCAGTGCTGATGTTCGGCTGCAGAGAGACGGTGGCACTGGTCGGCGGATTGATGCCGAGACTGCGCTTCTTGTCGCGGCTGACCTGCATGATGGCGACGTCCACAATGACTTCTGGCTTGGATTTGTCGAGGTCGTCAACCAGCTTTTGCGCCAGCACGATTTGGTCGGGCGTACCGCGCACCACGATCGCACCCTGCGAAGGCAACGGCTGAATGCGGGAAACTTCCAGGATCTGCCGCAACGCGTTCACCACATCCTGCAATTCCGTGGGCTGGGAGAGATTGGCCATGTAGAAGGTCTTGATGACGCTCTGTTCGAGGTCTTTGCGCTTGGCAGGATTGTCCGCAGCGACGAAAATCGTGTTCGGAGTGACCGGCCGCCAGAAGGTCTTCGATTCGAGCGCGATGATCTCGAGCGCCTCCTCCAGCGTGACTCCGTTTAGTTCAATCTTGATGCGTCGCGAGGTGTAATCGGGATCGAACAGCACGTTGATCCCCGCCAGTTTTCCCACGGTCTCGTAGATGACCTTGCTGTCGTCGGTGGCCTTAATTGTGATGGGGATATTCGAGATGGTGGCTAATTCAACCGGGCCCGTCGCTCCTTCGATGCGCTTTCGCATCCCCGACGGGAGCTTCGATGCCTTTGGCACCGGAGACTTGCCCGCTTCAATCATCTCTTTCGTACGCCGCGCTTCCTGTTGGGCGATGAAACTGGAAGGATCGATTTCCGCCGCCTTCTGGAACTCCGCCAGCGCCTGCTCTAGCTGACCCGACTCCCGCAGCAGCTGCCCGCGATGCACATGGGAGGCGCCGGCCAGGAAACGCAACCGCTCGTAAGCAGCCCGATACGCAAGGTTCTGCGGCTTCAGCTCATAGGATTGCTTGTAGAAGTCGTAGGCTTGCTCGTAATTCTGGCGGGCCTCGGCTTCTTTCCCTTTTTGAAAGAGGTTCTTGGCGTTATCAGCGGCGAAAGCTAGGGTTACAGCCACGGCAAGCAATAGGACTACCGCTGGGCGATGCACGCGTCTCATCAATGGTTCCTCGCAAGCAGTCTTCTCCGTCAGGCCGGAGGGGACCCAAGGTAAAGGTTTTCGATTTCAGACCAAGAAGACGTAAACTGCAAAATTATACCATCGGCTCCAAACCCACCGAAGTGATTGCTGAGAGAGTAGTTAAAGTCGTTGGGACTAGTCCCAACAGCCGGCAAAGCTGCGTTTTGGGGAAGGTATCGACAGCAGAGAACCGGGGCCAGGCCGGCGCCAGAGGATCGGAAACGCCAGACCTGACACCCGGCACCTGTCACCATGCCCATCCATGAGATAACCTATCTAGAGCCATGGCGCGCCAAACCTCACATCCGACGAAGTCAAATCCCGAGAAAAATCCTCGCCGGGATCCCACCGCCGCCGGCCAGCGAGACGCCGCTGTCAATAGGATCGCTTCACATAACTATTTCTTGCTGGAAAAATTTGAGACCGGCGTTTCCTTGACCGGAACGGAGGTCAAATCCGTCCGGTCCGGCTTGGCGAACCTCAAAGATGCCTATGGCCTGATCAAAAACGAAGAACTCTGGCTCCTGAATTGTCATATCGGCCCTTACGAGCACGGCAACATCGCCAACCACGCCCCGTTGCGTACGCGCAAGCTGTTGATGCACAAGGAGGAAATCCGCAAGCTGATGGGCAAGACCCATCAGAAGGGACAGACTCTGATCCCTACCCGGATGTATTTCAAGAACGGTAAGGTGAAAGTGGAAATTGCCTTGGCGAAAGGCAAGCAGCTTTGGGACAAGCGCGAGACTGAACGCCGCCGCACCGCCGACCAGGAAGCGCGGGAGGCCGTGGCGAGATCACGCAGGGCGTGATCGCTCTGGCTCGGAATGTTCACTTCGTCAGCCCGAGATCCGGCGGCTTGCCAGCCGACAAGAGCCTGCCCGGTACGAAACCCCACGGAGATCTCGGAAATACCGCCAAGGATTTCAAATGTCTCCTGAATTGCTCCCGAGCTGGAATGCCAATGCGGCCTCCCGGTTTACAATAGCCCGCCGCAATCATTGGCCGCCGCGATCATTTGGCGTCGTCGGTTGCCGGGGAGCTGCCCGTGAAAAAACGAACCGCCGCATTGGTTTTCTTCCTGTGGACCTGGTCCTGTACGATGGCTGGCCAAACCGTACAAGTGGACATCACCCCGACGCATTTGACCAACCGCTTCATTCCCAACCAGACCCTGGGCGCGGGCATCGACCGCATTGCGGCGGAAGCCATCGACAAAGATCTGGTCCAGCCGAACCTTGACAGCGCCCTGGCATCCGGATGGCAACCGGTCACCTACCGCCAGAACACCGAACTCGCGGTCGAAGCCTGGCACTGGAACCCGCAAGGAAGCTGGAGCGATCCCGCAGGCAAGGGGTATTTCACTGGCTCGAAAGCGCTGGGGGATCCGATCCGCTACTCTTACGGCTATCCGCTGCCGCATCGCGGATTCACTCGCAATGACGGCACGGGGAATTCCGGCTTCTCCCGCCTGACAGACGGCGACCTGAGCACGTATTGGAAGAGCAATCCCTACCTTACCCAGCGCTTCACCGGTGAGAGCGATCGCTTGCATCCGCAATGGATCGTCCTCGATTTGGCCCAAATCCAGCTGGCGGACACCATCCGGATCGATTGGGCCGGCCCCTATGCAACTCACTACCTGATTCAGTATTGGGCAGGCGGCGAAGATCCGGTTCACCTTCCCACCCGGGGAATCTGGCAGACCTACCTGACGGGGACGGTCACTCGCGGCCAGGGCGGAAGGGAGACGCTTCGGCTGAATGCAGCCCCGGTGCCGGCGCGATTTCTGCGCATCCTGATGACCGAATCTTCGAACACTTGCGACTCGCATGGCGGCGCAGATCCGAGAAACTGTGCCGGGTACGCGATCCGAGAGGTCTACCTGGGAACGACCTCAGCAGACGGCGCATTTCACGACATTCTCCGGCACACCCCCGATCAGGAGCAGACGACCACCTATTGTTCTTCAGTCGATCCGTGGCACGAGCCATCCGACCTGGGCACTACGAAACAGGCACAAGTCGGCTTCGATGTTTTCTTCAGCAGCGGCGTGACTCGGGGATTGCCGGCCATGATCCCGGTGGCGCTGATTTATGAAACTCCGGAGAATGCGGTGGCCGAGATTACCTATTTGAAGAACCGCCGATATCCAGTCTCTTACGTGGAGGTGGGCGAGGAAGCCGACGGGCAGTACATGCTTCCGGAAGACTACGGGGCGCTTTACATCCAGTGGGCTGCGGCGCTCCACCGCGTCGATCCCGCCTTGAAGCTTGGAGGGCCGTCGTTCCAGGGAGTCAATCAGGACATCGAAGTTTGGCCGGACGCGAATGGCAGAGTCTCCTGGACGGGCCGCTTCCTCGACTATTTGAAGCAGCACGGCCGGATGCAGGACCTCGCATTCTTTTCCTTCGAGCACTATCCGTACGACCCTTGCAGAATTCCCTGGGGCAGCCTTTACGACGAACCGGAACTGGTCAGCCACATCCTGCAGGTCTGGCACAACGACGGCGTACCTGCGGATATGCCGGCATTCATCACCGAGGGCAATCTCTCTTCTGCCGCCAGCGAGACTTACATGGACATCTTCTCCGGTCTCTGGCTCGCCGACTACGTTGGATCGTTCCTGAACAGCGGCGGAAGTGGTCTTTATTTCTTTCACTACCTGCCTTTGGAAATGGAGCACGGTTGCAACGACTCTTCCGGAACTTTCGGAATGCAGACCGTCGATCGCGACTACAAGATCCAGCAGTCTCTTCCTCAATTCTTTGTGGCGCAGCTCATTAATCTGGAATGGATCCAGCCGGGAGGGCCAGAGCATCGTACATTTTCGGCGAGAAGCGACATCGACGACGGGGCGGGACATGCGCTGGTGACGGCGTACGCCGTGCAGCGTCCGGACGGAGAATGGTCGCTTCTGCTGGTGAATCGAGACCAACAGAATGCGCACCGGGTGCAGATCGCGTTTCACAACGGTGACCAAACCGCTCAGGCATTCATGGGTCCGGTTCAAGTTTCAACCTTCGGCAAAGATCAATATCACTGGCACCCGGCGCACACCCGCCCCGCGGGTCATGCGGAACAACCCGGGCAGCCCTTTGTGGTGGAAGACACGAAGGGCATGGCCGATCCCGATGGACCGATTTTGCATTCGCAGCAAACCGCCAGCAAAGACACGGCCTACGAATTGCCGGCGGCGTCCGTCGTGGTGGTGCGCGGGAAAATCAGTCGGAAATAAAAACAGAATCCAGACCAACCCGCCAGGACACGCACGGGCAGGCGCGAAGTGCTGGGAATTTCCTTCGTGTGACTTCGTCTCCTCGGTGATTCATGTCCTTGATCGATCGCTTCCCGTCTGACCTTGCACTTTGCCCCTTTTCCCGACGATACTGGAAAGACAAACCATGAAAACTATTCTGTCTCTCGCTACGCCTGCTGAAGTGGATACCGAATGTCTGGTCGCGGTGGTTCTGGACCGAACGGAAACGAAAAAAGAACAACCGCAGGTCTCGCTGGAAACCAGCGATGCCTCGATCGGGGAAGCATGCGCCGACGTCATCGCCGGCGGCGAAGTCACCGGCAAGATTCTGGAGATCACGTTGTTGCACAAGCCCGCGAAGCTTCGAGCCAAACGCGTGCTGCTGATCGGCGGGGGCAAGGCAAAGGATTTCTCGGCATCCGAGTTGCGAAAGCTCGCCGGTGCCGCCGTGCGCGCGCTCAAAGGCAAGGGCCTGCGCAGCTTTGCTTTCGTCGCTCCCGAAGGAAATCTCAAGAGTGAGGATTCGGTTGCGGCCATTGTGGAAGGAGCTTTTGCCGGCAATTTCGATTCCAATACGTATCAGAGCGACCGCAAGGATCAGACCATCGAATCCCTGACGGTCGTGGCGAAGGGCGGCCAGGCATCCCTGCAAAAGACATTGGACGAAGCCCGGATCATCGGCGAGTCGCAGAACTTCACTCGCGACCTGGTCAATGAACCGGGCAACCACATGACGCCCACTGTCCTCGCCGGGCGGGCCAGGAAGATGGCGCAGGAAGTGGGATTGAAGTTCGAAGTATTCGGCGGCGACAAGATCCAGGAACTCAAAATGGGCGCGTTCTGGGGCGTGGCACAGGGTTCGGACGAACCGCCGGCGCTCATCATTCTTCGTTACGAACCCGCGGGAGCCCCGGAGAAACCCGTGCTTGGGCTGGTGGGCAAGGCAGTCACTTTTGACACGGGAGGCATCTCGATCAAGCCCGCCGATGGCATGGAGAAGATGAAATACGACATGGCGGGCGGCGCCGCCATGCTCGGCACCATGCGCGCCATCGCGCTGCTAAAGCCGAAGATCAAAGTCACCGCGCTCATTTGCGCCACCGAAAATATGCCTTCCGGCAAGGCGCAGAAACCGGGGGACATTCAAACCGCGATGTCCGGCAAGACCATTGAAATTATCAACACGGACGCCGAGGGCCGACTGGTTCTCGCCGACGGTCTTTGCTATGCGCGCCAGCTCGGCTGCACCCATCTGATCGACGCCGCCACGCTGACCGGTGCCGTGGTGGTCGCGCTGGGATACTTCAACGCGGGCGTCTTCGCCAGTGACGAAAAAATGTATGAGCGTTTTCATGACGCAGCGGCCAAAGCCGGCGAGAAATTCTGGCGGCTGCCGCTCGATGATGAGTACCGGGAAAGCATCCGCTCAAACATCGCCGACGTCATCAACTCCGGCGGACGCTGGGGCGGCGCAATTACCGCGGCGATGTTCCTCAAAGAATTCGCCGAAGACACGCCCTGGATACATCTCGATATCGCGGGGACCGCATGGATGGACGACGCGAAACCGTGGATTGCCAAGGGGCCGTCGGGGATTGCGGTGCGAAGCCTCATCGAGTTCACCAGAAATTTTGCGGGATAAGCCCGGGCGCGACCCTGCAGCGTATGGTCTCGCTTGCGGTTCCGCTGCGCCCACTCCGGGGCGGGGGAAGGTGAAAACCTAGGGCCACCGGCCCGGCGCGGAGGTGCAACCCTGGCGCCTGGGATCGAAAGGGTCCGGTGTCGCGGCGCGGGGGCTGGCCCGCTTCCGGCTCGGGCCGGCGCAGGCGGGCCGGACCCCTCCCCTGACGCCCTTCGCGGCCGGCATGGATCGAGCCGGCATTTCCCCGCCTCGAATGGGGAACTCTCCCCACAACCTCGCCTCCAATCCCTGCATCTCAGAGCCGCTGCCATAGTCCCCGGCTCGGGTCAGCCGCAGTCAAATCGCACACCTTTGGAGGCTCCATGAAGGCACTGTTCGGAATAGGACTGGTGGTTATCGTGTTGGGAATTCTGTCGTTCTTCGTTCCCTTTCCGCGCGCGGAACATCACGGCGCAGACATTGGCGACGTCCATGTCGGCGTCACCACTCACCATGACAGCATGCTTCCGCCGGCCGTCGGCATTGTGATGATCGTTGCGGGCGCGGGGATGGTGATCGCGGGCCGCGGCAGGAACTAAGGGGGCCCTTTCCGCCATCGCCCTCCCCTCGGGAACCTCGGAGGCCATTTCTCGGAGGCCATTCCTAAAGATCCGGCGGGTTTTTGGCCGGGCGGGGTGATCTTGCGCGGATCCGCGAGGGCTTACATCACCGCCGGAACCGTGATCCCCATGACCGCCAGGACGCGAATCAATTCGCGGCGCGCAACCGCGGTGGTGACCAGCAGAAATTGTTTCCGCGATTCGTCCGGCTCATTGAGGATGGGATGGCGATGATAGAACGTGTTGAACAGCTGTCCCAATTGAAATGCATGCTTGGCCAGATAGGCCGGCTCGGTGGTGGCAATACATTGATCCACCAGCGCCGAGGTCTTCGACGCTGCCAGCCACAGTTCCCAGATTCCGTTGCCGCCGTCGCCATTCAAGTATTTCGCGAAATCCAGATTGGGGGATGAAAAATGGTCGGGATCCAATCCGCCCTTGCGAAAAATATTGGTCGCGCGCACCACGGCATACTGTGCATACGGCCCGGTCTCGCCCTCGAAACTTAACGCCTCTTTGAAGTCGAAGGCGATCACCGCCGGCTTGGTGAACTTCAACATGAAATAGCGAAGCGCACCGACGGCGATCTGGGCGGCGATGGTCTGGCGTTCGCCGACGGACAATTCCGCGTGGCGTGCGTCCACTTCTTTCTTTGCGGAAGCGATCAGGGTGTCGATCAAGTCGTCTGCTTTGACGCCAAATCCCCTGCGCCCTGAAACTTCGATATAGGCACGGCCCTGGTCCTCGTCCGAGAGTGTATAGCCCAATTCGGCGGCGCAAGCGGGCGTAAGAGCAACCATCTCGTAGGAAAAATGCGTGTAGTGATCGGCCTGCTGGTTGTATCCCAGCCCGCGCAGGGCTTCCATGACGGCGGTCTGCGCCTCCGCCTGGCGGGCGTCAATCACGTTGTAAATTTCAGCAACATCGCCGAAGTGGGGATGGTCCAGCGCGCCGACCGTGGTCGAAATCCAGCAATCGCGATGGTTGGCGTACCGGTAAAACTTGCGATATCCGAAGTCACGCCCGAGAACACCAAACTTCCACATGTGATAGGCGATGTCTTTGCCCACGTAGCCGACGGTGTTGTTCGAGCGAACGATGACTTTCTGATCGTCCTGGTTCTCCTCTGTGTCCCCGGTTCCCTGGGTGGGCAGTGGCTTCCTGCGCATCACCCAGCAGCCTTTGTTCTTGCCCGCATCCTCAAAAAAAAGCACGCCGGATTCCTTCAACTTGATGAACGCGGCGTCCCAGAAATGGAGGTGCAGGATCTCGCTCTCACGCGGCAGAAAGTCGTACTCGATGCCCAGCCGGGCCATGGTTTCCAGATGCCTGCGAAGCACAGCCGTCGAAATCAGTTCGGCAAGGGCAGCGGTTTCGTTTCCGCCCTGCTCGATGTCGTGGAGAGTCTTCAACCGGCTTTGCAGGTTCTGTTTGTCCTGGGCGTACCACTGGGAAACGCGGGCATAGAGATCCCAACAATAAAAATCAAAATGCGGTTGCCGGATGAGTTCTTCAATTTCAGCGCGAGATTTCTTCTCGATCACCAAGAATCCGACGACCACATCGGCGACCTGCGCTCCGGTATTGTCGATGTAATTCTGAACATCGACTTCCCTTCCCGCAAAAAGCAGCAAGCGGACAAATGTGTCGCCGAGAATCGCGTTGCGAAGATGTCCGATGTGCGCGGCTTTGTTGGGATTGATGCTGGAATGCTCGACCAGGATCTTGCCCGACGGAACGCCGGCTTTGGGATTCTCGTCGGCGGCGAGCGCCCGCGCCAGTTCGGCGCGATTGAGGCGGGCATTGATATACCCCGCAGCGGCGACTTCCAGCTTGTCGAAACCTTCGATCGGGCCGATTCCGCTTACAATCTCCTCGGCAATCTTGCGTGGAGCCCTGCCCAGTCTCTTCGCCAGCTCGAACGCCAGCGGCAAAGCGAATTCGCCGAGTTCGACCTTGGGCGGTTGCTCCATGGCGATTCTGGGCAACTGGACCGCATAGCTGCGCTGCAGAAAATCGCGGACGTGCTGGGCTAACCGGCGTTCCAGGTGGCGATACAAGAGTTCCTCTAAGTGATTGAAGAAGAAAGTGATTGTACCAGAAGGCGGCGAGTCGAACGATGGTTTGACGCCGTTTGCTGCCTTCCCTATGATGAAAAGCAGTGCTTTGTGGCCAGCCGGCGATCCAGTCCGCTGACGGCTTCAGCAACAACTCCTGCCCATCGATCAAAGAAACCTATGCGCATCGCCTATCTCGATTGTTTTTCTGGTGTGAGCGGCGATATGTTCCTGGGCGCCTTGGTCGACGCCGGGGTTCCCGCCCGTCTGCTGGAAGATACGGTGGCGGCGTTGAACATCGGGGCGCGGCTGGAGATTTCCAAAGTCAATCGCAGCGGGATCACTGCGACCAAACTGGATGTGTTGGTATCGGATGCGCTGGGCGGCGAGGAGAAAGATTCGCCGCGGGAGGCCGGGGGACACAGCCATCCGCATTCTGACCATGCGCACCATGATCCCGGGCATTCGCATCCTCATGGTCACGACGAAAAGGGGGGCGATTCGCGCCACTCCCATCGTGGACTGAAACAGATTCGAGAGATCATCCGCCAAGCTGCCATCGGGGAGAGCGCGAAGGCCACGGCGCTTGCGATCTTCGAAGCGCTGGGCAGTGCCGAAGCCAAGATTCACAACCTGGAAATCGAGAAAGTCCACTTCCACGAAGTGGGTGCGGTCGATGCGCTGGTGGATATTGTTTGTGCAGCCGTCGGTGCTGAGGCTCTCGGAGTGGATGAAATCGTCTGCTCGGCGTTGAATGTCGGCAGCGGCACGGTGAAGTGTGCTCATGGAACTTTGCCGGTTCCGGCGCCGGCGACGCTGGAGCTGCTCAAGGGTGCATCGGTGTATTCCTCCGGAGTTCAAGCCGAACTGGTGACGCCAACCGGCGCGGCCATCGTGAAGACGCTGGTGAAGCGATTCGCCACCTTCCCGGAAATGAAGATCGAAAAGTCCGGCTATGGGGCGGGGACGCACGATTTTCCGGGGCATGCGAACGTTCTGCGGCTGACGATCGGCGAGGCGCAGACGGGATCCGCGGCGAAGACTCTGCAGGAAACAATCACGGTCCTCGAAGCCAACCTCGACGACATGAATCCGCAGGTCTTTGGATATGTCCTTGACCGGCTGCTCGAAGAGGGCGCGCTGGATGTTTTTGGTTTGCCGGTGCAGATGAAGAAGAATCGGCCGGGCATGCTGCTGACCGTGTTGTGCAAGCCGGAGGACGTCGTGAAATTGACCGGCTTGATCTTCAGGGAGACCACCACGCTGGGGGTGCGGGAACGTGAAGAGAAACGGCGGATTCTGGCGCGAAAGTGGATCATGGTGGGCACTCGCTGGGGTAAGATCCGGTTGAAAGTCGCCAGCATGAACGGAACCGTCACCAATTACGCGCCGGAATATGAAGATTGCAGGAAGATTGCCGCCGCACATGGCGTGCCGTTGAAGAGCGTGATGCAGGAAGCGGTGCAGGAATATTTGAGCTGCGAAAATCAAAAGCGGTAACCGCCAAGGACACGAACGGACCGGCAAGCACAACCAGCGACCGGCGCCCTGGGCGGTTCAAGAATCCAAAACTCATGGCAAAAAAGTTCTATATCACAACGCCGATTTACTACGTGAACGCGCGGCCGCACATTGGGCACGCTTACACCACGATTGCGTGCGACACCATCGCGCGGCGACAGCGCATGCTCGGCTTCGACACCTATTTTCTGACTGGCACGGACGAGCACGGGCAAAAGATCGAACGCGCCGCGCAAGCTGCGGGAAAAACCCCGCAGCAGCTCACCGACGAGGTTTCCGCCGAGTTCAAGGCGCTTTGGGACCGGATGGGGATCAGCTACGACGGCTACATCCGCACCACTTCCGGGCGACATAAAAAAGGCGCGCAGGAATTGTTCCGGCAGCTTCGCGACCGGGGGCACATTTATAAGGGAACTTACAGCGGGCAGTACTGCATCTTCGATGAGCTATACGTGGATGCTGCGGGACCGGGCGCGCCCTGTCCGGTGTGCGGGCGTCCCACCGAGACCGTCCAGGAAGAAAACTACTTTTTCCGGCTGTCGAATTTTGCCGGCAAGCTCTTGCAGCACTACACCGAGCATCCGGAATTTATTTATCCCGAGTCGCGCCGCAATGAAGTGATCGCATTTGTGAAGTCGGGATTGCGCGACCTGTCCATCAGCCGCAGCACATTTTCCTGGGGCATTCCGGTTCCCGATGATCCCCAGCATGTGATCTACGTCTGGCTGGACGCGCTGACGAATTACATTACGGCGCTGGGCTACGGTTCGGAGGATCCCAAGCTATACGAAAAATTCTGGCCCGCCGACATTCACATGATCGGCAAGGAAATTGTTCGATTCCACTGCGTTTACTGGCCGGCATTCCTCATGGCCGCTGGAATTGCCCTGCCCAAAAGCATCGTGGCCCACGGATGGTTGCTGTTTGAAGAGGGCAAAATGTCGAAGTCGCGCGGGAATATCGTGCGCACCGAGACCATCCTGGATGTGCTGGGCGCCGACGCATTGCGCTACTTTCTGTTGCGCGAAGTTGTGTTCGGCCAGGACGGATCGTTTTCGTTCGAGGCGCTGGTCGAGCGCTACAACGCCGATCTGGCGAACGGCGTGGGAAATCTGGCCAGCCGCACTTTGACCATGATTTCGCGGTATTTCAAGGGCGAAGTGCCTTATCCTTCCCAGGCGGCGCGGACTGCCGGCGATGAGGCGATTCGGGAAGCGGCTGAAAGGGCGATCGCGGAGTGCAATCGATGCTTCGGGGAATGCAGATTCTCGGCTGCGCTCGAATCGGTCTGGATCGGGTTGATTGGGAAAGTCGACAAGTACATCGTGGAGAACGAGCCGTGGGCGTTGGGTGAGAAGCAAGATGAGGAAAGCCGGGCGCGCCTGGCGACCGTTCTCTACACCAGCGCCGAGGCGCTGCGGATTGCGGTGCTGCTGGCGCATCCGGTGATGCCGGAGGCGACGGCTAGGATTTGGTCCCAGCTGGGTCTCGGTGAAATCAAGGATTTTGCGCTCTCCGAGCTGAAATGGGGACAGCTCAAGCTGGGAACCAAGCTCGGCGAAATTCAGCCGGTG
>Ga0193726_1001827_pt1 | contig 15613 bp, 10 predicted proteins | sample H2c1metaG_FD_144928 | JGI IMG/M metagenome (GOLD analysis project Ga0193726, IMG submission 144928) | Soil microbial communities from a riparian zone of the East river system, Colorado, United States - H2c1 | ecosystem: Environmental > Terrestrial > Soil > Riparian zone | place: USA: East River... | reverse complement strand
CGGGCCAGCCGCCCACCGGCCAGCGCGCCCCGAAGGCCCGGCGGGATCCGAGGCAGGGCCTGGTCATCGCCCGGGTGCTGGGCATCCCGATCGTCATCTCGCCGTACTGGTTCGTCGTCGCGGCGATCCTGGTGTACCTGTACGCCAACTCCCTCGACGCCACCGTCTCGCCGTCGAGCACCCGCTACCTGATCTCGGCGGCGTTCGTCGTCCTGCTGTACCTGTCGGTGCTCGTGCACGAGCTCAGCCACTGCGTGGTCGCGCGGGCGTTCAAGCTCTCGGTCCGGCGCGTCCTGCTCTACCCGCTCGGCGGCTTCTCCGAGATCGAGGAGGAGCCGCCGACGCCGGCGCAGGAGTTCGCGGTGTCGGCCGCGGGGCCGGCCATCTCGCTGGTCCTCGCCGGGGTGGCCTGGGCCGTGACCAAGGTCGTCCCGGACGGCCTGCCCAACCTGCTGATCGACCAGCTGTTCCGGGCCAACCTGCTGGTCGGCATCTTCAACCTGCTGCCCGGCCTGCCGCTGGACGGCGGCCGGATCTTCCGGGCCGGCATCTGGAAGATCACCGGCAAGCCGGTCACCTCGACCATCGCGGCCGCGTGGGCGGGCCGGGTGCTCGCGGTGGCGCTGATCGCCGTGCCGCTCGCGCTGTACCACGGCCAGTTCCAGTCGCTGCTCACCAGCACCTACGGGCTGTGGCTGGCGTTCATCGCCATCTTCATGTGGGTGCAGGCCGGCCAGGCGATCAGCGCCGCCCGGGTGCGGGAGCGGCTGCCGGCCGTCAGCGCGCGGGCACTGGCCCGCCGCGCGATCCCCGTCCCGGCCAGCACCCCGCTGGCCGAGGCCATCCGCCGGGCCGATGCCGCGCAGGCGCGGGCGCTGGTCGTGGTCGACCATGACTCGAACCCGGTCGCCCTGGTCAACGAGGACGCGGTGATCGCCACGCCCGAGCAGCGGCGGCCCTGGATTGAGGTCGGATCGATGGCCCGGGCCATCAGCCCGGGCCTGATCCTGCCGGCCGACCTGTCGGGCATCGAGCTCATCGAGGCCGTCCGGCGCACGCCCGCCACCGAGTATCTCCTGGTCGAGCCGTCCGGCCAGATCTACGGAGTGCTCGTCGCCGCGGACCTGGACCGCGCCTTCGCCGGCGTCTGACGCCGCGCGGCGCCGCCCCGGCCGGCCGCGGCGCGCGGGACGGGCCGGGGGACCGGGCCGATCCACTAGCCTGACGGCGTGATTAAGCGTCCCCGCGGGCCGTTCGAGCCCGGCGACCAGGTCCAGCTGACCGACCCGAAGGGCCGTCAGCACCGGCTGGTCCTGGTCGCCGGGAAGGTCTTCCACACCCACCGCGGCGGCGTCGCGCACGACGAGCTGATCGGCCAGCCGGAGGGCTGCCTGGTGACCTCGTCGGGCGGCACGGCCTACATCGCGCTGCGGCCGCTGCTGGCGGACTACACGCTGTCCATGGCGCGCGGGGCGGCGGTGATCTACCCGAAGGACGCGGCGCAGATCGTCGCGATGGCCGACATCTTCCCCGGCGCCACGGTCATCGAGGCCGGCGCGGGCTCGGGGGCGCTGTCGAGCTGGCTGCTGCGGGCCGTCGGCGAGGAGGGGCTGCTGATCTCCTACGAGCGGCGCCCGGAGTTCGCGCAGATCGCCCGGGAGAACGTCGAGCGGTACTTCGGCGGCCCGCACCCGGCCTGGCGCCTGACCGTCAGCGACCTGCCGGCCGACCTGCCCGGTGACACCGACCGGATCGTGCTCGACATGCTCGCGCCGTGGGAGCACACGGCCGCGGCGGCGGCCGCCCTGGTGCCGGGCGGCCTGCTGTGCTGCTACGTTGCGACCACCACGCAGCTCGCCCGGACGGTGACCGCCATGCGTGACCAGGGCAGTTTCGCCGAGCCCTCGGCGTGGGAGACGATGCAGCGCGGCTGGCACGTCGAGGGGCTGGCGGTCCGGCCCGAGCACCGGATGGTGGGGCACACGGGCTTTTTGATTACGGGACGGCGGCTCGCCGACGGGGTACAGGCCCCGGCGCGCCGCCGGCGGCCCTCCAAGGGCCTCGAGGCCGCCGATGACCTGGCCGAACTGGCCGGGGACGAACGGGAGCTCCGGCCGTAACGCGGCGCGGCCGTTCCCGGATCGTAACGGAGAGAGGAAGAGTCAGGGGTGCCGCCAGGTTACGGAACGATCCCTGATAGGTAGGGTCTAGGTAAGTCAGTTCTCGGGAGGGGGTGAGGGGCATGGCCTCACGCGACGACAGCGCCCGTTCCGGGCGGTATGACGACGAGGTCAAGGTCCTAACGACGAAGATCTCCTTCCTGGAGGAGGAGGTCGCGGCCCTGCGCGGCAGGCTCGCAGATTCGCCGCGCCAGTCACGGCTCGTCGAGGAGCGGCTGCGCGAGGCGGAGGCGAACCTCGCGACGATTACCGGACAGAACGAACGGCTGACCGGGACGCTTCGTGACGCACGGGACCAGATCGTCGCTCTGAAGGAAGAGGTCGACCGGCTGGCGCAGCCGCCGAGCGGGTTCGGCGTGTTCTTGTCCGCGGCGCCCGACGGCAGTGCCGACGTGTTCACCGGCGGCCGCAAGATGCGCGTCAGCGTCAGCCCCAGCATCGAGCTGGAGGACCTGCGGCCCGGCCAGGAGGTCGTGCTCAACGAGGCGCTCAACGTCGTGATCGCCCAGGGCTTCGAGACGATCGGCGAGGTCGTCATGCTCAAGGAGGTCCTCGACGGCGGGGACCGCGCGCTGGTGATCTCCCACGCTGACGAGGAGCGCGTGGCCCGGCTGGCCGAGCCGCTGATGGACCAGCGGCTGCGGGCCGGCGACTCGCTGCTCCTGGAGCCGCGCTCGGGCTACGTGTACGAGCGCATCCCCAAGGCCGAGGTCGAGGAGCTGATCCTCGAGGAGGTCCCGGACATCTCCTACCTCGAGATCGGCGGCCTCGGGCCGCAGATCGAGCAGATCCGGGACGCGATCGAGCTGCCCTACCTGCACAAGGACCTGTTCAAGGAGCACCAGCTGCGGCCGCCGAAGGGCGTGCTGCTCTACGGGCCGCCCGGCTGCGGCAAGACCCTGATCGCCAAGGCCGTGGCCAACTCGCTGGCCAAGCAGGTGGCCGAGCGCACCGGGCAGAGCGCCAACGACGGCGCCGACGGCCCGGCCCGGGAGCGGCGCAGCTTCTTTCTCAACATCAAGGGCCCCGAGCTGCTGAACAAGTACGTCGGCGAGACCGAGCGGCACATCCGCCTGGTCTTCCAGCGGGCCCGTGAGAAGGCCAGCGAGGGCATGCCGGTCATCGTCTTCTTCGACGAGATGGACTCGATCTTCCGGACCCGCGGGTCCGGCGTGTCGAGTGACGTCGAGAACACGATCGTGCCGCAGCTGCTGAGCGAGATCGACGGCGTCGAGGGCCTGGAGAACGTCATCGTGATCGGCGCCTCCAACCGCGAGGACATGATCGATCCCGCGATCCTGCGCCCCGGCCGCCTGGACGTGAAGATCAAGATCGAGCGCCCCGATGCCGAGGCGGCCCGCGACATCTTCACCAAGTACGTCCTGACCGGCTTGCCGCTGCACCCCGACGACGTGGCCGAGAACGGCGGGTCGGCCCAGGCGACGGTGTCGGCGATGATCCAGCGGGTCGTCGAGCGGATGTACTCCGAGACCGAGGAGAACCGTTTCCTCGAGGTCACCTACGCCAACGGGGACAAGGAGGTCCTGTACTTCAAGGACTTCAACTCCGGGGCGATGATCCAGAACATCGTCGACCGGGCCAAGAAGATGGCCATCAAGGAGTTCCTCGAGACGGGCCAGAAGGGCCTGCGGGTCGCTCATCTCCTGGCCGCGTGCGTCGACGAGTTCAGCGAGAACGAGGACCTGCCGAACACCACCAACCCGGACGACTGGGCCCGGATCTCGGGCAAGAAGGGCGAGCGGATCGTGTACATCCGGACGCTGGTCTCCGGCAAGCACGGGACCGAGGCCGGGCGCTCGATCGACACGGTCGCCAACACCGGCCAGTACCTGTAGTCGGCCTGATTACGGACAGCGTCATCACAGGCAGCGGTTGCGTGATTGCGGGGCGCGGTGTGCGGCCCGCCGCGGTCGGCGCACTAGGCTCTGCAGCATGAGCGTGCGCCGGGTGATGGGCATCGAGACCGAGTACGGCATTGCCGTGCCCGGACAGCCGGGCGCGAACGCCATGGTCAGCTCGTCTCAGGTGGTGAATGCCTACCAGGCGGCGACCGCGGCCCGCGCCCGGCGCGCGCGGTGGGACTTCGAGGAGGAGAACCCGCTGCGGGACGCCCGCGGCTTCGACCTGGCCCGGGAGGCGGCTGACTCGGCCCAGCTGACCGATGAGGACCTGGGCCTGGCCAACGTCATCCTGACCAACGGGGCGCGGCTGTACGTGGACCACGCGCACCCCGAGTACTCGGCGCCGGAGTGCACCAACCCGCTGGACGCCGTGCTGTGGGACAAGGCCGGGGAGCGGGTGATGGCCGAGGCGGCGGCCAAGGCCGCCTCGATGCCAGGCGGCCCGTCCATCCAGCTCTACAAGAACAACACCGACAACAAGGGCGCCTCCTACGGCTGCCACGAGAACTACCTGATGAGCCGGGGCACCCCGTTCGCGGACATCGTCCGCCACCTGACCCCGTTCTTCGTGTCCCGGCAGGTGGTCTGCGGGGCCGGCCGGGTGGGCCGGGGCGCGGACGGCCGCGACGAGGGCTTCCAGATCAGCCAGCGGGCCGACTTCTTCGAGGTCGAGGTCGGCCTGGAGACCACGCTGAAGCGGCCGATCATCAACACCCGCGACGAGCCGCACGCCGACCCGGACAAGTACCGGCGGCTGCACGTCATCATCGGCGACGCCAACATGAGCGAGGTCTCCACCTACCTCAAGCTGGGCACGACCGCCCTGGTCCTGGCGATGATCGAGGACCGGTTCCTGGCCGGCGACCTGTCGGTGGAGGCGCCGGTCGCCGAGCTGCGCGCCGTCTCGCACGACCCGTCCTGCCGGCACCTGGTCACGCTGCGGGACGGCCGCAAGATGACCGCCGTGCAGCTGCAGCTGGAGTACCTGGAGCTGGCCCGCAAGTACACCGAGGACAAGTACGGGACGGACGTCGACGAGGCGACCGCGGACGTGCTGACCCGCTGGGAGAGCGTGCTGTCGCGGCTCGCCGACGATCCCATGCAGTGCTCGCGCGAGCTCGACTGGGTGACCAAGCTGGAGATCGTCGAGGGCTACCGGAGCCGGGACGGCCTGGCCTGGAATCATCCCCGGCTCCAGCTCGTCGACCTGCAGTTCTCAGACGTCCGCGCCGATCGCGGCCTGTACAACCGGCTGGCCGCCCGCGGCCGGGTCACCCGGCTGGTGGACGAGCCCGCGATCGAGCGGGCCATGGTCGAGCCGCCCGACGACACCCGGGCGTACTTCCGCGGCCGCTGCCTGCAGCAGTACCCAGAGGCGGTCGCGGCGGCCTCGTGGGACTCGGTCATCTTCGACATCCCCGGCCGCGAGTCCCTGCAGCGGGTCCCGACCCTGGAGCCGCTGCGCGGTACCCGGGCGCACGTCGGCGACCTCCTGGACCGCTGCCGCACGGCCGCCGAGCTCGTGTCGGTGCTGACCGGGCGGCCCTGACGGCCGCGCCGCCGCCGGGCCGCCCGAAGATCGCGGATCCATACCGATGGCCCCCGGCAGGGTTGGGCGAGCTGTCGGAGGGCGAGGATAGCGTTGAGGACTGCGGGCGTAACCGCCGATCCACGGAGGTTTGAGCATGGCGACGAAAGACAGCGGGCAGCGGCAGGCTCCCCGGCGTACCGAGGAAGAGCAGGAGACCGAGGCCCAGGGCGGCGAGAACGTCCAGGAGCGGCAGGACAAGCTGACCGACGACGTCGATGCGATCCTGGACGAGATCGACGAGGTGCTCGAGGAGAACGCCGAGGAGTTTGTCCGGTCTTACGTGCAAAAGGGCGGCGAGTAACCCCGGTTCGCCTATAGCGCATTTCGCTGCTAGCCAACGCGGCCCGGCCCGCGCGCCTGCCGGGGCCGCGGGCAGTAGGGTCTTGGCAGGACTGATGGCGTTCTCAGAACTGGAAGGACTCGCGGGTGCCCCCTGACTTTGACGGCCGAGGACAAGCGCCGTTCCTGACCGCCGGCACGTCGTCGTTCACCGACTTCCTGGGCCTGGCGGCCCCGGACCTGCTGCCGTCCCGCGCGGCCGCCCTGGCCGGCCCGGCAGGCGGCGGCCCGGACCTGCCGCACGGGACGACGATCGTCGCGGCGGTCTGCGCCGACGGCGTGATCATGGCCGGGGACCGGCGCGCGACCGCGGGCAACATGATCGCCCAGCGCGACATCGAGAAGGTCTTCCGCAGCGACGAGTTCTCGGCCGTCGCCATCGCGGGCGTGGCGGGCATCGGCGTCGACATGGTCCGGCTGTTCCAGGTCGAGCTGGAGCACTACGAGAAGATCGAGGGCCGGACCCTGTCGCTCGAGGGCAAGGCCAACCGGCTGGCCGCGATGGTCCGCGGCAACCTGCCGGGCGCCATGCAGGGCCTGGTGGTCGTGCCGCTGTTCGCCGGGTACGACGAGGACCGGGCCCAGGGCCGGATCTTCTCCTACGACGTGGCCGGCGGCCGGTACGAGGAGCACCGGTTCTACTCGGTCGGCTCGGGCTCGGTGTTCGCGCGCGGCGCCCTGAAGAAGCTCTACCGCGACGACATGTCGATCCCGGAGACGGTGCTGGCCTGCATGCAGGCGCTGTACGACGCGGCGGACGACGACTCGGCCACCGGCGGCCCCGACCTCAGCCGCGGGATCTACCCGGTCGTGGCCACGATCACCGCCGACGGCTACGCGCGCCTGCCGGACGCGCAGGCCGGCGAGTACGCCCGCGCCGTGGTCGAGGGCCGGGCCGTCAGCCCGGACGGCCCGACGGTCTCGCCGGGGACGCCGCCGGGCTAGCCCGCCACCGAAGAGCCCAGCCCACCTGATCACCATCTCGACGTAAGGACAGTGCTAGCCGTGTCGATGCCTTTCTACGTGTCGCCCGAGCAGCAGATGAAGGACAAGGCGGATTTCGCGCGCAAGGCCATCACGCGCGGCCGCAGCGGGGTCGTGATCGACTATGACGCCGGCTTCTTGTTCGTCTCGCCGAACCCGTCCCGGGCGCTGCACAAGTTCAGCGAGCTCTACGACCGGATCGCGTTCGCCGCGGCCGGTCGGTACAACGAGTTCGACCGGCTGCGGCAGGCGGGCGTCCGGTACGCCGACCTGACCGGGTACCAGTACGACCGGCAGGACGTCACGGCCCGGGGGCTGGCCAACTGGTACGCCCAGGTGCTCGGCACCATCTTCATCGAGAGCAACAAGCCGCTCGAGGTGGAGATGGCCATCGCCGAGGTCGGCGACACCGCCGCCGACGACCAGATCTACCGGATCACGTTCGACGGGACCATCACCGAGGAGCATCACTACCTGGTCATGGGCGGCCAGGCCGACCCGGTCGCCGCCGTGCTCAAGGAGCGGTACTCGCAGGGCGCCACCCTCGCCGGGGCCATGGCGGTGGCCATCGCGGCGCTGGCGGCGGGCCAGGGCAACGGGGCGGAGCAGACGGAGATCACGGCCGCGTCGCTGGAGGTCGCCACGCTCGACCGGTCCCGCACCTCGCACCGGATGTTCCGCCGCCTCGCCGGCCCGCGCCTGGAGGCGCTGCTGGCCGAGGCCAGGACCCCGGCTCCGGACAGCACGGAGCCCGGCACCGGCACCGCGGGCACCAGCACCGCGGGCACGGGCACCGCGGGCACGGGCACCGCGGGCACGGGCACCGGAGGCACCGGCACCACGGGCTCCGGCGCCGCGGAGAACGGCAGTGCCGATCCCGGCGGCAGCCCGGGCCAGTGATGCCTGGATGACCGGCGCGGCGGAGTTCGGGCTGCTGGGCCCGTTAACGGTCCGCCTGGACGGGGCGACGGTCGTGATCGCGCCGGGCAAGCAGCGCGCGCTGCTGGCGGCGCTGCTGCTGAGCGCGGGCCGGCCTGCGGGCGCCGGGTGGCTGGCCGAGGTGCTGTGGGGCCCGGCGCCGCCGCCGTCGGCCCGGGTCAGCGTGCAGAACTACGTGCTCCGGCTGCGCCGGAGCCTGGCCGATGGCGGCCCGTCCCGGATCGTGACGCAGGGCGGCGGGTACCGGATCGACGTCGGCCCGGGCGAGCTGGACGTGCAGCGGTTCGAGTCGCAGGTGGCGGCGGGCCGGGCGGCCGCCCGCGCGGGCCAGTGGGCGGCCGCGTCGGCGGCGCTGGCTGCGGGCCTGGCGCTGTGGCGCGGCGAGCCGCTGGCGGGAATTTCCTCCCCGGCGCTGCTCGCCCGCGAGCGGCCGCGGCTGAGCGAGCTGCGGCTGCAGGCGGCCGAGGCGCGGATCGAGGCGGACCTGCAGCTGGGCCGGGCCGGGGAGGTCATCCCCGAGCTGCGCCAGCTGGCGGCCGCGCAGCCGCTGCGCGAGCGGGGGCACGCGCTGCTGATCACCGCGCTGGACCAGGACGGGCAGCCGGCCGCGGCGCTGGCCGCCTACGAGACGGCGCGGCGCGTGCTGGCCGACGAGCTGGGCGCCGACCCGGGGACCCAGCTGCAGCAGCTGCACGCCCGCCTGCGCGCCCGCGCCGCGCCGCCCGGACCGGGGCGACGGCCCCCGCCCCCCTCGGTGCCGCGGCAGCTGCCCGCGGCCGCGCCGCAGTTCGCCGGGCGGGGCGCCGAGCTGGACGCGCTGGCGGGCCAGCTCAGCCACGCGGGCGCCGGGACGGTGGTGATCTCCGCCATCGCCGGAACCGCCGGGGTCGGCAAGACCACGCTCGCCGTGTACTGGGCGCACCAGGTGGCCGGCCGGTTCCCGGACGGCCAGCTGCACGTGGACCTGCGGGGCTTCGCGCCGGGCGGCGAGCCGGTGGCGCCCGAGGCGGCGCTGCGGGGCTTCCTGGGCGCGCTCGGCGTCGCCGCCGGGCGGATCCCGGCCGCGCAGGCCGACCAGGAGGGACTGTACCGGACCCTGCTGGCGGGCCGCCGGATGCTGGTCCTGCTCGACAATGCCGCCGATTCCGAGCAGGTCCGTCCCCTTTTGCCGGGCTCGCCGGGCAGCCTGGTGCTGGTGACCAGCCGCCGCCAGCTGAGCGGCCTGGTAGCGGCGCAGGGCGCGTTCTCCGTCCGCCTGGACGTCCTGCCCGCGCCCGAGGCCCGGGAGCTGCTGGCCCGGCGGCTGGGGCAGCGGCGGGTCGCGGCCGAGCCCGCGGCCGTCGCCGAGCTGATCGGGCTGTGCGCCGGCCTGCCCCTGGCCCTCGCCATCGCCGCCAGCCGCCCCGCCGCCAGCCGCCCCGCCGCCGGAGCCCCCGCCGCCGGCCCTCCGGCCGCCGGCCCCCCGCCCGCCGGCCTCCCGGCCCGGCCGCTGGCGGCGCTCGCCGGCGAGCTGCGGGCGGCCGCGGGCCGGCTGGACGCGCTGGCCACCGGGGACGGCGCCACCGACGTGCGGGCCGTACTGTCGTGGTCGTACCGGCGCCTGAGCGACCAGGGCGCCCGGCTGTTCCGGCTGCTGGGCGTGCACCCCGGCCCGGACATCTCGGCCCCGGCCGCGGCCAGCCTGGCCGCCGTGCCGCTGGCCGGGGCGCGCCAGGCCCTGCGCGAGCTGGCCGGCGCCCACCTGGTCACCGAGCCGTCCCGCGGCCGGTTCGCCGTGCATGACCTGCTCCGCGCCTACGCCGCCGAGCAGGCCGCCGCGCCCGGCCGGGACGCCGAGTCAGGCGCCGCCCGGCTGCGGGCCGCCGACCACTACCTGCACACCGGCTGCGCGGCGGCCCTGCTGCTGAGCCCGGCCCGGACGCCGCTGGCGCTGGCCCCGGCCGCGCCGGGCACGGCGCCCGAGCACCTGGGCGGCCGCGTGCAGGCGGTGGCGTGGCTCGAGGCCGAGTACCGGGTCATGCTGGCGCTGGCCGCCGCGGCCGGGCCGGCCGGGCTCGACGCCCACGCCTGGCAGCTGGCGTGGGCCCTGGCGAGCTTCCTCCAGTGGCGGGGCGAGGTGCCGGCCTACATCGCGACGCAGCGGGCCGGGCTGGCGGCGGCGCAGCGGCTGGGGAACCTGGCCGCCCAGGCGCAGGCCCACTACCTCCTCGGGCTGGCCGTGCTGGCCGCCGGCGACCGGGCGGACGGGCGGGCGCACATGGCCGAGTCGCTGGCCGTGAGCCAGCGGGCCGGGGACCCGGCCGGCGAGGTGCGCAGCCGCGTCGGCCTCGGCTTCGCGGCCGCCCAGCAGGGCGACTACGGCGAGGCGCTCGAGCACGCGCACGCCGTGCTGGCGCTGCGGCGGGCGCGCCCGGCGGCCGGCGGGCTGGGGGAGGCGCTGAGCGCGGTCGGCTGGTATTACGCCCTCAGCGGCGACTACGCCCGGGCCCTGCCGTACTGCGAGGAGGCGCTGGCCCTGGAGCGCGCGTCGGCCGAGCCGGCCGCGGCGGCCGGCCCCCTGGACAGCGTGGGCTACATCTACCACCACCTCGGTGACCACGACCGGGCCATCGCCAGCTACCGCGAGGCCCTCGCCCTGTTCCGGCAGCGCGGCGGCCAGCACGAGAGCGCGGCGGTGCTCATCCACCTGGGCGACGCGTGCCGCGCGGCCGGCGACCCGGACTCGGCCCGGGCCGCCTGGCAGGAGGCCCTGGACCTGCTGGCCGGCCCGTACCCCGGCGAGACCGGGGCCGTCGCGGCCCGGCTGCGGGAACTTGGCCCGGCCCCGACACACGCCGGGCCCGGCGCAATAGCGGCGCCGGGCGGCGGCCGAGGTAGTGTCGGGAAGGGCGCGGCCCGGTGGGCGGCCGTGCCGGTAACGGAGGAAACGTGAGCAGCGACCTGGCGGCGATCGCAGGGGTGGACACCCCGACGCGGCTGCTGATCGGCGGCCAGTGGTCAGCGGGCCAGCGGGGCGTCCTGCCGGTGATCGATCCCGCGACCGAGCAGCCGATCGCCGAGGTCGCCGACGCCGGCGTGCAGGACGGCCTGGACGCCGTCGGCGCGGCCGCCGCGGCCCTGCCGGGCTGGGCGGCCCGCGCGCCGCGCGAGCGCGGGGAGTGCCTGCGCCGGGCCTTCGAGCTGATGATCGAGCGCGCCGAGCCGCTGGCCCGGCTGATGGTCGCCGAGAACGGCAAGGCCCTGCCCGACGCCCGGGGCGAGATCGCCTACGCTGCGGAGTTCTTCCGCTGGTACGCCGAGGAGGCCGTCCGCAACGAGGGCGCCTTCACCACGTCGCCGTCCGGCGCGAACAAGATCCTGGTCAGCCACCAGCCCGTCGGGGTCAGCGGCCTGATCACGCCGGGGGACTTCCCGGCCGCGATGGCGACCCGCAAGATCGGCCCGGCGCTGGCCGCCGGCTGCTCGGTCGTCCTCAAGCCGGCCAAGGAGACGCCGCTGACCGCGCTGGCCGTGGCCGGCATCCTGGCCGAGGCGGGCGTGCCGGACGGCGTGGTCAACGTGCTGCCGACCAGCAAGCCCGGCCCGATGACCGAGGCCATGCTGGCCGACCCGCGGGTCCGCAAGCTGTCCTTCACCGGGTCGACCGAGGTCGGCCGGATGCTGCTGAAGACCGCGGCCGACCACGTCATCAACTGCTCGATGGAGCTCGGCGGCAACGCGCCGTTCCTGGTCTTCGAGGACGCCGACATCGACGCCGCCGTGGCCGGGGCGTACCTGGCCAAGATGCGCAACGGGGGCGAGGCCTGCACGGCCGCCAACCGGTTCTACGTGCACGAGTCGGTCGCCGCCGAGTTCAGCGCCAAGCTGGCCAAGCGGCTGGCGGCCGTGAAGCTCGGCCCCGGGCTGGAGGACGGCGTCGAGCTCGGGCCGCTGGTCAACGCCGATACCCGCGACAAGGTGGCCGGCCTCGTGGCGCAGGCCGCCCGCGACGGCGGCCAGGTCCTCCTGGGCGGCGAGGCCCCGGACCGGCCGGGCTACTTCTACGAGGCCACGGTCCTGGACGACGTCCCGCGCGACGCGGGCATCCTGTCGCAGGAGATCTTCGGGCCGGTCGCGCCGGTCGTGCGGTTCACCGGGACCGACGAGGCCATCGCGCTGGCCAACGGCACGGAATACGGACTCGTCTCGTATCTGTACAGCGGCGACCTGCGGCGGTCGCTGCAGGTCGCGGAGGCACTGGAGGCCGGCATGGTCGGCATCAACCGGGGCGTGGTATCAGATCCGGCCGCGCCGTTCGGGGGAGTGAAGCAGTCCGGGATCGGCCGCGAGGGCGGCCACGACGGGCTGCTGGAGTTCACGGAGACCAAGTACATCGCTGTGGAATGGTGAGGGCCTGAGCGCGTGGACAGGCGAATATTCGGACTTGAGAATGAGTACGGGGTCACCTGCACGTTCCGGGGGCAGCGCCGGCTGTCGCCGGACGAGGTGGCCCGCTACCTGTTCCGCCGGGTGGTGTCGTGGGGGCGCAGCAGCAACGTGTTCCTGCGCAACGGCGCCCGGCTGTACCTGGACGTCGGCAGTCACCCGGAGTACGCCACCCCGGAGTGCGACAGCCTGATCGACCTGGTGACGCACGACAAGGCGGGGGAGCGGATCCTAGAGGGCCTGCTCGTGGACGCCGACCGGCGGCTGCGCGAGGAGGGCATCGCCGGCGACATCTACCTGTTCAAGAACAACACCGACTCGGCCGGGAACTCCTACGGCTGCCACGAGAACTACCTCGTCGGCCGCCACGGCGAGTTCGGCCGGCTGGCCGACGTGCTGATCCCGTTCCTGGTCACCCGGCAGATCATCTGCGGCGCGGGCAAGGTGCTGCAGACCCCGCGCGGGGCGGTGTACTGCGTCAGCCAGCGGGCCGAGCACATCTGGGAGGGCGTCTCCTCGGCCACCACGCGGTCCCGGCCGATCATCAACACCCGCGACGAGCCGCACGCCGACGCCGAGCGGTTCCGGCGGCTGCACGTGATCGTCGGGGACTCGAACATGAGCGAGACGACCATGCTGCTGAAGGTCGGGGCGACCGACCTGGTGCTGCGCATGGTCGAGGCGGGCACCGTCATGCGCGACCTGACGCTGGAGAACCCGATCCGGGCCATCCGCGACGTCAGCCACGACATGACCGGGCGGCGCAAGATCAGGCTGGCCAACGGCCGCGAGGTCAGCGCCCTGGAGATCCAGCAGGAGTACCTGAACAAGGCCACCGAGTTCACCGAGCGCCGGGGCGCGGACGCGATCACCAGCCGGGTGCTCGACCTGTGGCGGCGGACGCTGACCGCGGTCGAGAGCGGGGACCTGGGCGACGTCGCGCGCGAGATCGACTGGGTGACCAAGTTCCAGCTCATCGAGCGCTACCGGGCCAAGCACGACCTGTCCCTGTCGTCGCCCCGGGTGGCCCAGCTCGACCTGGCCTACCACGACGTGCACCGCGGCCGCGGCCTGTACTACCTGCTGCAGAAGCGCGGCGCGGTCGAGCGGGTGTGCCGGGACCTGGACATCTTCGAGGCCAAGTCGGTGCCGCCGCAGACGACCCGGGCGCGGCTGCGCGGTGAGTTCATCCGCCGGGCGCAGGAGCGCCGGCGCGACTTCACGGTGGACTGGGTCCACCTCAAGCTCAACGACCAGGCCCAGCGGACCGTGCTGTGCAAGGACCCGTTCCGGTCGGTGGACGAGCGGGTGGAGAAGCTGATCGCGGGGATGTAACCCCGATCACTGATCGCGTCCCCAGCGTAACGATGCGTTGCTAGCATCTCTCCCGGGGGCAGGTGACCGGGAGCCGGGGGGCAGTTCGGTGCTGGAAACGGGGGACTGGTCCGCGCGCGTCCGGGTGGCCCGGCGCCTGCTGGCGCAGTCCTGGCTGCCCCTGCCCTGGCCGTCGCTGCCGCCGGGCTGGCTGGCGTTCCGGACCCCCGCCTTACCGCCGCTGCACCTGCCCCGGCCGCGCTGGCCCGGCGGCCGGGCACCCCGGCTCTGGCCGCCGCGGGGGCGGCCGCCGGGACTGCGGAGGGCGTGGCGGGGGCGGCCGTCGTTTCGTATCCCAAGGGTCCGGCCCGCCGTGGCCGCCGCCGCCCTGGCCTGGGTGATCGCCGGGCTGGCCCTGTTCACCGTGTTCCTGCGCATGTCGGCGACCACGCCGGTGAACTCCGACGGCGCGTCCAACGCGCTGCAGGCCTGGGCCATGCTGCACGGCAACCCGCTGCTGCGCGGCTGGGAGCTGTCGGACGTCTCGTTCTACACGACCGAGCTGCCGCAGTACGCGCTGCTGGAGCTGGCCCGCGGCCTGACGCCCGACGTGGTGCACCTGGCCGGGGCGATGACCTACACGCTGGTCGTCCTGCTGGCCGCGCGGCTGGCCCGGGGCCGGGCGGCCGGCGCGGCGGGCCTGCTGCGGGCCGCGCTGGCGGCCGGGATCATGCTCGCGCCCCAGCAGAACGGCGGGGTGTACATCCTCATGCTGTCGCCGGATCACACCGGCAGCACGGTGCCCGTCCTGCTCACCTGGATCCTGCTGGACCGGGCGCCGCGCCGGTGGTGGGTCCCGGCCGCGGCCGCGCTGCTGCTCACCTGGGGGCTGGTAGCCGACAACATCGTGCTCATCACCGGCGTCGCGCCGCTGGCCGCGGTCGGCGCCTGGCGCGCGTACCAGGCGGTCGCGCGCCGCGGCCAGCGGCTGCGCGGCGCCTGGCTCGAGCTGGCGCTGCCGGCCGCGGCGCTGGCCGCCGTGGGCGGTGCCCGGCTGGCCGGGAGCCTGCTCGCGGGGGCCGGCGGCTTCTACGTCTGGCCGGTCGACAACCAGCTCGCCGTCGCCGGCGACCTCGGCGGCAACCTGGCGCTGACCGCCCGCGGCCTGCTGCTGCTGTTCGGCGCGAACTTCCTCGGCCACAACGTGGGGTACGTGGCCGGGCTGGCCTTCCTGCACCTGGCCGGGATCGGGCTGGTCGCCTGGGCGGCGTGCAGCGTGCTGCGGCGGTTTGCCGGGGCCGGGCTGGCCGAGCAGCTGCTGGTCACGGGGACCCTGTTCAGCCTGGCGTGCTACCTGCTCGGGCGCAACGCGCTGGACCTGCACAGCACCCGCGAGTTCGTGGCCGTCCTGCCGCTCGGCGCGGCGCTGGCGGGCCGGGTCCTGGCCGGGCGCCTGCACGCGGCCCGGATGACGCCCGCGCTGGCCCTGGTCGCGACCGGCTACCTGCTCAGCGTCGGCCGGGTGATCGCCCTGCCGGCCGCCCCGGCGCAGGGCAGCGAGCTGGCCGGCTGGCTGGCGGCGCAGCACCTGACCGACGGCCTGGGCGGCTACTGGCAGGCCAACGCGATCACGCTCGAGACGGCCGGGCAGGTCAGCGTCCGGCCCGTCGTCATCGCCGGCGCCGGGCTGGGGCGCGACCACTGGGAGGCCCAGCCGGGCTGGTACAACCCGGCCCGGCAGCAGGCCAACTTCGTCGTCCTGTCCTCGGTCTGGCCGGGCAAGACGTCGGTTGCCTGGCAGAGCCACGTGCGCGCGGCGTTCGGGCAGCCCGCCCGGGTCTACTCCGTCGGTCCCTACACTGTGCTGGTCTGGGACAGGAACCTGCTGGCCGACCTGCCGCGGTAACGGCTCCGGGCCT
>Ga0193726_1001826_pt1 | contig 15631 bp, 16 predicted proteins | sample H2c1metaG_FD_144928 | JGI IMG/M metagenome (GOLD analysis project Ga0193726, IMG submission 144928) | Soil microbial communities from a riparian zone of the East river system, Colorado, United States - H2c1 | ecosystem: Environmental > Terrestrial > Soil > Riparian zone | place: USA: East River... | reverse complement strand
ACGCTACGCCTCAATCCGGGAGACTTGGTCAGACCAGGAAGGATCCGGCATGGGCGCGGAAACGGACATCTCCGGCGGAGAGGCGCGCGACACCGCCGACCTGGCCCAGTTCGGTTACAAGCAGGAACTCAAGCGATCGCTGGGCACCTTCAGCTCATTCGCGGTCGCGTTCAGCTACATCTCTCCCTCGACCGGCATCTTCACCCTGTTCGCGCTGGGCCTGACCACGCTGGGCGGCGTGTTCATCTGGACCTGGCCGGTGGTGGCGCTGGGCCAGTTCCTCATCGCCCTGAACTTCGCCGAGGTTTCCAGCCACTTCCCGGTGGCCGGCTCGGTGTTCCAGTGGACCAAGTACCTGGCCGGGCGGACCCAGGCGTGGTTCACCGGGTGGATCTACCTGTTCGCCGGGGTCCTGACCGTGACCGCCGTGGTGGCCACGCTGCCGCTGGCGCTGATCCCGACCCTGAACGGCCTGGGCTGGACCAGCCTGGGCGCGGGGAACTCGCTGCTGCACACGCAGCTGGTCGTCGCGCTCATCACGCTGGTGGCCATCACGGTGCTGAACATCTACGGCGTGCGGCTGGTCGCGCTGATCAACAACACCGGGGTGCTGTTCGAGATCCTCGGCATGTTCGTCTTCGCGCTGATCATGCTGGCCGTCTACAACCACCAGGGCTTCCACGTCGTGACCAACAGCGGCGGCCTGCACGTGGGGGGCAACACCTTCCTGGTGGCCATGTTCATGTCGCTGTTCGTGATCTACGGCTTCGACACGGCGTCGACGCTGTCGGAGGAGACCAAGGACCCGCGCCGGGCCGCGCCGCGGGCGGTGCTGTTCTCCATCGTGGGCGCGTTCGTCATCGGCGGCGTCTTCCTGCTGGCCACGCTGATGGCCATCCCCAACCTGGGCGCGGCCATCAAGGGCGGCTACGGCCCGGCCCAGATCATCGAGGCCGACTTCCCGCACGCCATCGCGACCATCTACCTGCTGATCGTGTCCGCCGCGATCTTCGTCTGCTGCCTGTCGATCATGGCCGCGACGATCCGGCTGTGCTTCGGGATGGCCCGCGACAACCGGCTGCCGTTCTCCCGGCCGCTGGCCAGGGTCGCGCCGACCCTGCACACCCCGATCTGGTCCTGCGTCGCCATCGCGGTGCTGGCCGCCATCCCGTTCCTGCAGTACTCGGGCGCGGGCATCATCGCCATCGCCGCGACCGCGATGATCTACCTGAGCTACTTCCTGGGCAACATCGCCATCCTGCGCGCCCGGCTGAGCGGCTGGCCGAAGGCCCGCGCGCCGTTCCGGCTGGGCCGCTGGGGCGTGGCGGTCAACATCATCGGCCTCCTGTACGGCGGCGCGATGCTGGTCAACTTCGCCTGGCCCCGGGTCCAGAGCAACATGACGCCGAACCAGACCGCGGGCGCGCTGGACTTCCACATCGGCTTCCTGAACAAGATCCCGATCCTGTGGACGGTGTTCGTGCTGATCCTGCTGATCGGGGCCGTGTACTACCTGATCACCGGGCGGCGCAAGGCCATCGACCCGGTGGTCACGCCGCCGCCGGACGACCCGCTCCCGGCCGCGGGGGCCGAAGCGGGGCCTGACCCGCTGCGGGCCGGAATACCGGGCCCGGAATATCGTGTTAAACCGGGACTATCGTGAGAAACCGGGGGGCCACCGAGGAAGCGGGTGTACGGCCGGATGGACAGTCGTCGCGGCGAGTTAGGGTCAGACCCAGGCCGTGACGGCGGCGGGCCGGGCGACCCGGCCCCGCCCGGCGACACCAGCCCCACGGGAGGACGGAGCATGCAGCCAGACCCGGGCTCCCCCCCGCTGATGGAGGCCGCGAAGCGGCAGGGCGCGCGGATGCGGCCGACCCGCAAGCAGCAGGCCGGCCTGGCCCGGATGCTGCCGGGCAGCCTGGCCCGGGTGCCGCCCAAGCTCGTCCGCGGCCTGGGCACGACCGTGCACGCCCAGATCGAGGACTGGCTGGCGGGCGCGATCGTGGCCGGGCAGCTCGCGGCCGGGGACCGGCTGCCGCCCGAGCACGACCTGGCCGCCTGGCTCGGCGTCAGCCGGATGACGCTCCGGCACGCGCTCAGCGAGCTCGCTCAGCGCGGCCTGGTGACCAGGACCGTCGGCCGGCACGGCGGCACCTTCGTGGCCGAGCCGAAGCTCGACCAGGACGTGACCACGCTGGCCGGGTTCTCCGAGCAGCTGCGCCGCCACGGGATGGTGGCCGGCGCCCGGGTCCTGGCCGCCGCGCACCGCCCGGCCAGCCCGGCCGCCGCCGCGGCCCTCGAGCTCGCCGACGGCGAGGAGGTCCTGGAGGTGCGGCGGCTGCGCCTGGCCGACGGCCGCCCGATGGTGCTGGAGCACTCGCAGTTCCCGGCCCGCCTGTTCCCCGGCATGCTGGACTGCCGGCTGGACGGTTCCCTGTACGAGCTGCTGTCGGAGCGCTTCGGGCAGCGGCCGCACCGCGCCAAGGAGTCGTTCGAGCCGGTGATCGCCGGCGTGCGGGAGTCCGAGGCGCTGGAGGTGGACGAGGGCGCGCCGCTGATGCTCGTCGAGCGGATCGCCTACTCCCAGGCCGGGCGCCCCCTGGAGTACGCCCGCGACCTGCTGCGCGGCGACCGGACCCGGGTCGTCATCTGGACCTCGGAGCTGGCCGGCAACCTCTAGGACCTCAGGCCGGGCGGGCCGGGCGGCGGGCCGGGATGACCTCGACGCTGAGCTCGTCCAGGCCGGTGATCTCCCAGCCGCCGGCCTGCCACAGGTCGACGGCCGCCCGCGACTTGGCCAGCCGCAGGCCGCCGATGCGCATCGGGAGGTAGCGCTCGGGCACGGCCGGCGCGCACCACAGCTGGCCCGACGGCATGTCCGGGACGAAGCGCAGCAGGGTGTGCGCGAGCAGCAGCGGGGCGGCGGCGGCCCACGCCTGGGGCGAGCAGGAGGTCGGGTAGGGCACCGGCGCCGGGAAGTCCTGGCGGGAGAAGCCGCAGAACAGCTCGGGCAGGCGGTGGCCGAAGTGCTCGGCCGCGTCGAGGATCGCCTCGGTGACGCGCTGGGCCTGCTCGACGAAGCCGTAGCGCATCAGGCCCGCGGCGCAGATGGCGTTGTCGTGCGGCCAGACCGAGCCGTTGTGGTAGCTCATCGGGTTGTAGGCGCCCATCGACTGGGCCAGCGTGCGGATCCCCCAGCCGCTGAACATGTCGTCGGACATCAGGTGCCGGGCCACCGACGCGGCCTTGTCGGTGTCGACGATGCCGGTCCACAGGCAGTGGCCCATGTTGGAGGTCAGCGAGTCGATCGGCCGCTTGTCGCGGTCCAGGCCGATGGCGAACCAGCCGCGCTCGGGCAGCCAGAACTGCTCGTTGAAGGCGCGCTTGAGCTGCTTGGCCTTCTTGCGCCACAGCCGCGCCACGGCGGTGTCGCCGGCGCCCACCGCCAGCTGGGCCCGCGCGCAGTAGGCGGCGTAGACGTAGGCCTGGACCTCGGCCAGCGCGATGGGCGGCTCGGCGATGGTCCCGTCGGCGAAGTTGATCCCGTCCCAGGAGTCCTTCCAGCCCTGGTTGGCGAGGCCGTGGCTGGTCTTGCGGCAGTACTCCACGAACCCGTCGCCGTCCGCGTCGCCGTAGGTCTCGATCCACTCCAGCGCCCGGTCGGCGTGCGGGAGCAGGTCGGCGATGGCGGACTCCTTGTACCCCCATCGCTGCAGCTCGCCGAGGAGCATCACGAACAGCGGCGTGGCGTCGGCGGTGCCGTAGTAGGCCTTGCGGCCGCCGAGCGCGAAGGCCGAGGTCGGCCCCCACCGGACCTCGTGCAGGATCCGGCCGGGCTCCTCCTCCGAGGCCGCGTCCACCACCATGCCCTGCCAGCTGGCCAGGGTCTGCAGGGTCCCAGCGGCCAGGTTCGCGTCCCAGGGCAGCAGCATCCAGGCGGTGAGCAGGGAGTCCCGGCCGAACAGGGCCATGAACCAGGGCGCGCCGGCCGCCACCACGGGCCGCCGGGGATGCTCCGGGTCGAAGATGCGCAGCGCGCCGAGGTCCTCGACGCTGCGGTCGAGGACCGCGGCGAGGTTCGGGTCGGCGGTCCGCACCTGCGGGCCGCGGCGGCGCCATTTGCGGAGCCGCTTGGTCGGGACGGCGCCCTTGAGCTTCTGGCCGCGCGGGTAGCGCAGGGTCAGCGGCTCGCCGTCGATGACCGGGATCACCTCGATGCTGACCGTCCGCTCGGCGTGGCCGGCGATCGTCAGCCGCCAGGTCAGCGTGCCGTCGGTCACGGCCGGGGCGCCGTCGCCGTCGATGACCACTTCCTGGCGGCGGTCCCGGCGGCCGCTGCTGATCTCCAGCGCCGAGTCGGCGGCGTGCACGCTGACCGAGGCACGCGGCTTGGACCGGCCCTTGACCTCGAACAGGTCCGCGAAGTCGGCGTCCACGCCCAGCTCGACCGTGCACCGGACCGTGCGCGCGGCCGTGTTCCGGATCGTGATGTCCTCGCGCATGCCGTCACCCACATAGCGGCGCCGCACCACCAGCAGGGTGCTGTCGGCCCGGCCCGCCCGCGGCGGCACGCGGCCGAGGAAGGTGGCCGCGTAGGCTCCTGGCCGTCGACGGTGAGCTCCCACCGGGACAGGAACCGCGTGTCGCGGACGAACAGGCCCTGCGGGTGGCCCGGCTGGATGTCGCCGCCCCGGTCGCTGATGCAGAAGCTGGAGCCCTCGATCAGCGTGGCCGGTCCGCAGGCCCCCATCCCCTGCGGGGCCTCACCAGATGCCCAGGGTCCGCTCACCGGGTCACTCCCTTCGTTATCGGGATCATGCCTTCGTGCGGGCGGCCCGGCAGCCAGTTCCCTGGCTGCCGGGCCGCGTCCGGTACGACTAGGCGGTGACGAGCGTTTCGCCGGCCGGCGGCACGGTCTCGAGCACCTCGCGCTCGAGCACGCGGCGGTAGAACCGCTCATGATCGCGGGCCATCCGCTGCAGCGAGAACCGCCGCTCGGCGGCATTGCGGCACTCGTCCCGGTCGATCTGCGACACCTTCCCGACGGCGCGGGCCATGTCCGCCTCGTCCTGGCACAGGAACCCGGTCCGGCCCGGATCGACGATCTCCGGGGCCGCTCCGTTGGGGAACGCCAGGACCGGCGTGGCCGACGCGAGCGCCTCGGCCATGACGAGTCCGAACGGCTCGCGCCAGGTAATCGGGTTCAGCAGGGCGGTCGCCCCGCGCAGCAGCGAGAGCCGCCGCCGCAGCGGCATCTCCATCGGCATCTGGTCCTCGGACGCCAGCAGCGGGCGGACCTGGGCGTTGAAGTAGTCGATCTCGGCGGCCTCGCGCATCTTGGTCGCCATGACCAGCGGCAGGCCGGCCTCCTTGGCGATGGACACCGCGTGATGCACGCCCTTGTCGGCCGACATCCGGCCGATGAACATCAGGTAGTCGCCCCCGCCGGGTCCGGCCTGGTGAACGTCCAGGTCGATGCCGTGATGGATCACGGCGGAGACCGGCACGCTCCCGGAGGCCCGGGCCTGCGAGTGCGAGATGCAGATGAGCGAGGCATGCTGGGTGATCGCCGACCAGATGGGCCGGGTCTCGTCGGTGAAGGGGCCGTGGTTGGTGGTCACGACGGGCGGCCGGCGCACTCCGGCCGACCCGGCCACCAGCGGCCCGAGCAGCGTGTGGTCATGAATCAGGTCCACGTCCGAGAGCGCCTCGTAGGCCGCCACAACGTGCGCGGACTCCACGATGGAAAGCCCTATCGGAGCTCGTGGCTCGCGGTACAGGTATTCGGTAGGTACCGGGCAGGTCGACTCGCCGACGGTGAACAGACGGACGTCGTGGCCGAGTTCCTTGAGCCCCCGGGCGAGGTTGTCGATGACCAGCTCGGTGCCGCCGTAAGCCGGCGGCGGTACTGGCACCCAGGGCGGGGCAATCAGGCCGATCCGCATGTGTGCACTCCTCCTCGTGTCGCGCCGCGTGACCGTCACGCTTGCCCCGCCGCCGCCTGGCGATCCAGCTGCCAGGCCGCGGCAGGGCGGGTGCCCCAAGCACGACCCCCGATCTGGACGGCCGCGGCCGCTGCGGGCGACGCTGCCCGTCTCGGCTACGGTGACCACATCCGGCGGCCGCACTCTGCGCACCCACGGGGAGGGCGCAGAAGCAAAGCCGTTATCTTGATTACTTTAAGTATCGATTAGATAACCGAGGGTGATCTTCCCCGGCGCATCGGGCCGGCAAACTCCGGCCCGCACGGGACATCCGATTTGCGAGGCTGATCCATACTCATGAGTAAAGAAGAGGTCTGTACCGGCGAGGCCGGGACGCAGTACGCTTCCACGATGGACCCCACGGCAACCGGCACCGTCGCCCCCGCGACCATCGGGGCCCGCGGCAGCAAGCTCGCGCAGGTCATGGTGGCCGAGTTCCTGGCCGGGCTGGGCGGCTCCTGCCCCGTGGTGCGGTTCCAGAACCGGGTCGTGCTGACCGACGGCGACAAGGACCGCCGCAGCCCGATGAGCGCGGTCGGCGGGGCCAGCGGCGGCGCGTTCACCAGCCAGCTCGAGGCCGAGCTGCGCGCGGGCCGGATTGACGTCGCCGTGCACAGCCTCAAGGACCTGCCGACCCAGCCGCCCGACGGGCTCGCGCTGGCCACGACCCCGGGACCGCGCGCCGACCTCCGCGAGGCCCTGATCGGCGCGCCGCTGGACGCGCTGCGCCACGGCGCGCGGGTCGGCACGGGATCAACCCGGCGGATCGCGCAGCTCCGGGCGGTCCGCCCGGACCTGAAGGTCGTCCCGCTGCGCGGGAACGTGCCCGCCCGGGTAGCCAAGCTGCGCAGCGCGGGGCTGGACGCGGTCATGCTGGCCGCGGCCGGGCTGTGCCGCCTCGGGCTGGAGGACCGGATCGCCGAGTTTCTCCCCCTGGACCAGTTCCCGCCCTCCCCCGGCCAGGGCGCGATGGGCATCCAGGTCCGGGCGGCCGACCGCGAGCTGCTCACCATGCTCAGCTCCTACGGCGACCCGGCCGTCGACCGGGCGGTGCGGGCCGAGCGGGCGCTGCTCGGGGCGCTGCACGGCGGCTGCTCCGTCCCGGTCGGTGCCCACGCAGTCGTCACCGGCCCGGGCCTCACCCTCACCGGGCAGGTCACCTCGCTCGACGGCCGCCGCCAGCTGACCGCCACGGCGGCCGGCACCGACCCGGAGCAGCTCGGCGCGGACCTGGCCGCGACTCTCCTCCGCCAGGGCGCCGGCCAGATCCTGGCCGAGATCCGCTAGCCGGATCCGCTAGCCGAAGGCCGCGCCGCCCACCTGACGGCCGGCCGCCGAGTGCGCGGAGTAGCCGTAGGTGCCCGACTCCAGCAGTTCCCGGCCCGCCGCGGCCAGCGCGTCCACCGCCACCCAGGCGAACGCGCCGCCGACCGAGATCCGGGCCACGCCCAGCTCGGCCAGGGCGGCCACCGGCGGGGTGGCGGCGTTGACCAGGACGTTGACCGGCACGTCCACCGCTGACACCACGGCCCGGATGTCACCGGCCTCGGTCAGGCCGGGCGCGTAGAGCACGTCGGCGCCCGCGGCCTGGTAGCTCTGCAGCCGGGCGATCGTGTCGCCCAGGTCCGGGCGGCCGTGCAGGTGGTTCTCGGCCCGGGCCGTCAGGACCAGCCGGACCGGGCCGGCGTGCGCCGCCTCCGCCGCCGCGGCGACCCGCTCGGCGGCCAGGCCGGGGGCGTAGATCGGGTCGCCGGGCCGGCCGGTGAAGTCCTCGATCGAGCAGCCCGCCAGCCCGGTCGCGGCGGCCCGGGTGATGTTCGCGGCCACCCCGGCGGGGTCGTCCGCGAAGGCGTTCTCGAAGTCGGCCGAGACGGGCAGGCCGGTGGCCGCGGCCATGACCGCGGCGTGGGCGAGGGCCTCCTCCAGGGTCACGCTGCCGTCCAGGCGGCCGAGGGTGGCGGCGAAGCCGCTGCTCGTGGTGGCCAGCGCGGCGAAGCCGAGCGAGGCCAGCACCCGGGCCGAGCCGGCGTCCCAGGGATTGGGCATCAGCAGCGGCTCGCCGGGCTTGTGCAGGTCGCGGAACACGACGGCCCGGGCGGCAGCGGCGTCGAGGTCGGGGGCAGCGTCAGAAGCGGTCATGCCCGTCATCCTGCCAGCCGGCTCCGACACCGCCCAGCTAGTTATTGCTGTACGGCGAATAACGCAGCTCCGGGGCCGGCGCCGAGGTGAGGCTGCGCAGCATCCCCGTCTCCTTGGCCAGCATGGCCCGCTCGGCGGCCAGCCGCCCGACGGCATCCGGCTCGGCCAGCAGGGCCTGCTTGTCCGGCAGGTCCACGACCATCAGGGCCGCGATGACGTAGGACAGCGCGACCGGCGCGGCGGGCAGGTCCGGCGACGGCTCGTCACCGGGCTCGTCCGGGTCCCCGTTGCCCGCGGCCCGCTCGTCGGCCGCGGCCGCCGCGCCCGACGCCTGCTGCGGGTCGTGCTGGGCCAGCGAGGCCAGCGCGCGCAGGTAGTCGCTGAAGGCGGGCCGGACGGCGCGGGCGGCCAGCTCCGCCTCGGCCGGGTCGCCGGCCTCCTCCGGCAGCAGCTCCACCTCGCCGCGCAGGTAGGGCTGCGACTCGTCCACGGCCAGCAGCCGGAAGCGCTGCACGCCCACGGTGACGATGTCGTACCGGCCGTCGGGGTACTTCTGCACCTGGCGCAGCACCGCCGTGCACCCCACCGGGTACAGCGCGGACACCCCGGAGACGCCGGTCTCGCGCCCCTCCCGGATCGCCACCACTCCGAAACGTGGCGCTTCCCCGTTCGCCAGCAGGTCACGGACCAGCTGCCGGTAGCGCTCCTCGAAGATGTGCAGGGGCAGCAGCAGGCCCGGATACAGGACCGTGCCCAGCGGGAACAACGGCAGCATCTCGCTCATGCGGCTTCCTCAGGCGTCGTAGTCGATCGTGACCTCGTCCGATACCGGCACGGACTGGCAGGTCAGGACATAGCCGGCGGCGACCTCGGCCGGGTCCAGGGCGAAATTGCGGCGCATCCTCACCTCGCCGGCCCGGACCCGGGCCCGGCAGGTCCCGCACACCCCGCCCTTGCAGGCGAACGGCAGGTCGGGCCGGACTCGCTGCGCGCCGTCGAGCACGGCCGTATCGCGGCCCAGGCTGGTGGTGGTGGCCCTTCCATCAAGGATCACGGTAACGGCACAGCCCGGGCCGCCGCCATGGCCCGGCGCCCCCGGCCCGCCGGGCTCGGCGTGCCGCTGCGGCGGCGGGGGCTCGTCCTCGACGTAGAACAGCTCCCGGTGGACGCGCCGCGGCGGCACGGCGAGCTCGGCCAGGACGGCCTGGGCGTCGGTGACCATGCCGTAGGGACCGCACAGCCACCAGTGGTCGACGGCGGCGATGTCGCAGGTGACCGGCAGCAGCCGGCGCAGCCGCGCGGCGTCCAGCCGCCCGCTGAACAGCTCGACCTCCTGCGGCTCACGGGACAGCACGTGGACCAGCTGCAGCCGGCCGGTGTAGGCGTCCTTGAGGTCGGCGACTTCGTCGGCGAACATCACCGACCCGGCCTGCCGGTTGCCGTACAGCAGGGTGGCCCGCGTGTCCGGCCGGGCCAGCACCGAGGCCGCGATGGACAGGATCGGGGTGATCCCCGACCCGGCCGCGATAAGCACGTGCTGATCCGGCTGCCCCCCGCCATCCAGCACGAACGAGCCGGCCGGCGGCTGGACCTCGATGCGGTCGCCGGGGCGGACCTCGCGGACCAGCCAGCCCGAGATGGCCCCGCCGGGAACCTCGCGGACGCCGATCCGCGGCGCGGCGCCGGCCGGCGAGCAGATCGAGTACGAGCGGCGCTCGTCACGGCCCCCGACGAGGCGGCGCAGCGTCAGCGACTGGCCCGGCCGGAAGGCAAACTGGCCGGCCAGGCCGGGCGGCACGGCGAAGGTGACGGCAACGGCGTCGGCGCACAGGCGGTCAACCCGCGCGACCTCGAGTTCCGCGAACGGCGCGCGGGCGGGCACGGTCAGATCTCCTTGACGTGGTCGAAGGGCTCGCGGCAGGCCCGGCAGCGGTACAGGTCGCGGCACGCGGTGGCCCCGAAGGCGGCGCTCAGCACGGTGTCGGCGCTGCCGCAGGCCGGGCAGGTCACGTCGGTGCGGCCGGCCGTGAGGGTCAGCGGGACGGGCCCGGCCGCGGCCCGCGGGGCGCGGCCCGGCGGCGCGATCCCGGCGGCGGCGAGCTTGCGGCGGCCGGCCGCCGTGATCCAGTCGCTGGACCAGGGAGGGGCGATGACGACGCGGACCTCGGCGCCGGCGAAGCCGCCGGCCGCCAGGCGGCGGGCGACGTCGGCGCCCATCTCCGCCAGCGCGGGGCAGCCCATGTACGTCGGCGTGATGGACACCACGACGCGGGTGCCGGCGGCCGTGACGTCGCGCAGGATGCCCAGGTCATCGAGGGTAAGCATGGGCAGCTCGGGATCGGGGACCGACCCGGCCAGCTCGCGGGCGCGGGCCAGGTCGACGCTCACCACGTCGCGCCCGGATAGGCGCGGGCGACGCTTTGCAGCTCGTCAAGGAGCTCAGCCATGGCCGCCGTATGCACGCCGTGCCGGCCCCCGCTCGACGGACCCGCGACGGGCTCCGCGGGCGCGCCGGCGCCGGGCTGGGGCGGCGTGAGGCTGGCGGGGTAGAGCACGTGAGCGAGGACCGCGGTGACCTCGGCCCGGAGCGAGGCCGGGCTCGGGGCCAGGCCTGCGGCGGATAGGCCGAGTTCTGTGTCGGTGGGGGTAAAAAGCTCGTTGATGAGCGGCGTCACGGCGGCCAGGCCGGCCACGATCCGGGCGCGGGAGTAGTCGGTGCCGCCGGCCAGCCGCAGCAGCCACTGGGCGGCGTAGTCGCGATGGTAGGTGAGCTCCTTGACGCCCTTGGCGGCGATGGCGGCGAGGACCGGGTCGCGCGAGGCGCGCAGGCCGTCCAGGAGGGCGAGGCGCCAGGTGCTGAACACCAGCAGCCGGGCGATCAGCCCGCCGAAGTCGGCGTCGGCCACCTCGGCGAGCCAGACGTTGCGGAACTCGCCGCCGGCGCGCCCGAACGCGAGGTCGTCCTCATCGCGGCCGGTGCCGTCGGCCTGGCCGGCCCGGGTCAGCAGCAGCCGGGCCTGGCCGAGCAGGTCGAGCGCGATGTTGGCCAGCGCGGTCTCCTCCTCGAGCTCGGGCGCGCGGGCCAGCCACTGCTGCAGGCGGTGCGACATGACGAGCGCGTCGTCGCCGAGCATGAGGCAGTAGGCGCCCAGCTCAAGGCCGTCGGCGCCGTCCGGGAGGGCCTGGTCCACCCCGGCCAGCGGGCCGGTGAACCCGGTACCGAAGGCCCACCGCTGGTCGTCGGAATCCTCGGCGATGGCCCGGTAGGCGGTGTCGAAGCCCATGGCGCTGCCTCCCTAGATGTGCGGGACGGAGTCGGGGATGTCGTAGAACGTGGGGTGCCGGTACACCTTGTCGCCGCTGGGCGCGAAGAACGGGTCCTTCTCGTCCGGGCTGGACGCGGTGATGTCGGCCGAGCGGACGACCCAGATGCTGACGCCCTCGTTGCGCCGGGTATAGAGGTCGCGCGCGTGGTGCAGCGCCATCTGCGCGTCCGCGGCGTGCAGGGAGCCGACGTGCACGTGGTTCAGGCCGCGCTGGCCGCGCAGGAACACCTCGTACAGGGGCCAGTCCGAGCGGGCGGTCTCAGCGGTCATCGCGGGCTCCGTTCTGCTGGTCAGCGTTCTGCTGGTCGGCGTAGGCGCTCGCGGCCTCGCGGACCCAGGCGCCGTCCTCGTGGGCCGCGCGCCGGTTCGCGATGCGCTCGGCGTTGCACGGGCCGTCGCCGCCGATGACCCGCTGGAGCTCGGCCCAGTCGGGCTCGCCGAAGTCGTAATGGCCGCGTTCGTCATTCCAGCGCAGGTCCGGGTCGGGCAGGGTGACGCCGAGGGCGTCGGCCTGGGGCACGGTCATGTCGACGAACCGCTGCCGCAGCTCATCGTTGGTGTGGCGCTTGATCCGCCAGCGCATGGACTGTGCGGTGTTCGGCGACTGCGCGTCGGGCGGGCCGAACATCATCAGCGACGGCCACCACCACCGGTTCGTCGCATCCTGGACCATCTCGCGCTGGCCGGGGGTGCCGCGCATCATGGTCATCAGCAGCTCGTAGCCCTGCCGCTGGTGGAACGACTCTTCCTTGCAGATGCGGATCATGGCGCGGGCGTAGGGACCGTAGGACGACCGGCACAGCGGGACCTGGTTGCAGATGGCCGCGCCGTCGACCAGCCAGCCGATGAGGCCGACGTCGGCGAAGGAGAGGGCCGGGTAGTTGAAGATCGACGAGTACTTCTGCGCGCCGGTGATCAGCTTGTCGGTCAGTTCCGCCCGGTCGGCGCCGAGGGTCTCGGCGGCGGAGTAGAGGTACATGCCGTGGCCGGCCTCGTCCTGGACCTTGGCCAGCAGGATCGCCTTGCGGCGGAGCGACGGCGCGCGGGTGACCCAGGCGCCCTCGGGCTGCATGCCGATGATCTCCGAGTGGGCGTGCTGGGCGATCTGCCGGACCATCGACCGGCGGTAGGCGTCCGGCATCCAGTCCCGCGGCTCGATCCGCCGGTCCCGCTCCACGATCTCGTCGAACTGCTGCTGGAGCGCCGTGCTGTCTTCGGTCATGGGGGTCCTCCCAAGAAATACAGACCGAACGTTCGGTATGATATCTTGCCGGCATGGCTGATGGCCAGAGCGCCCGGCGGCGCGGGCGCCCCGGGCATGACCTGGAGTCGGTGCTGGCCGTCGCGGTGGCCGTGTTTAACGAGCGCGGTTATGACGGCACCAGCATGGAGGACTTGTCGCTTCGCCTCGGCATAGCGAAGTCGTCGATATACCATCACGTGGATAGCAAGGAGCAGTTGCTGAGCCTGGCTCTTGACCGGGCACTCGACGGGCTTTTTTCCGTAGCGCAGCGTGTAGCGGCCCGAGACGAGCCGGCAATCGACCGGCTGGAATACCTGGTCCGGGAGAGCGTGGTCGTGCTAGCCGAACGACTGCCCTACGTTACGCTCCTGTTGCGCGCCCGCGGCAATACCGCCACCGAGCGACACGCCCTGGATCGCCGGCGGCAGTTCGATCGCATTGTCGCGGACCTCGTGAAGGAAGCCGAGCGCGATGGTGATATCCGCCCCGACATCGACCCGGCGGCCGCGGCCCGGATATTGTTCGGCATGGTCAACTCGGTATCCGAGTGGTACCGGCCGGGAGGTCGATCTGCCGATCACGAACTGGCCAGTGCCGTGTGCGCGATAGCGTTCGAAGGGCTGCGGGTCCGGCGTGCTGGCGTTTCCGGAGATTCTCAGGCATTATGACGCTGGCGGCCGGAGCAACCACCCATGTCTGGCATTATGGAGTCTGATGAGCCCCTCTGCCGCGTCCCGGCGCTTCCCGGTGACTGTTACCCACCTGCCGACTGTCCGGTGTCAGGTGTGCCAGCGCACAATCGCTCACCAGCCCGGAAAGGCCAGTGAGGTCCTGACCGACCATTACCGCCGGGCGCACCCAGAGAAGCTGGGCTTGCCCGCGCAGTAACCGCCCGCGGGAATGCAGTCACTCATCTGACGGTATTCCGGTGTCTACGTCGTCCGTTACGTGAACCGCGGCCTCCTCGGCGCTCGCCGCGCCGCCGTCGATCCCGGCGTCGTACGCCACCAGGTCGGACTCCTCGTCGGAGTGCGCCCCCTCGTCTTCCGCCACCAGCCGGCCCGCCCGCGGGTCCGGGCCGTCGTCGAGCAGCAGGCCGTCGACGTCCTCATCGCCGGCGTCCTCGTCCCCGTCCTCGCCCTCCCCGGTCGCCTCGTCCGGCTCTTCCTCGGCCGGATCCAGCGTGATGTCGGGCTCCTCTTCCGCGAGCAGCTGGTCGAGCGACTCGCCCGCCCGTTCCTCGGCCTCGGTCGAGCCGAACCGCATCCCCGCCGACCAGCGGTCGGTGGGCAGGTAGCCCGCTTCGAGCGGGTCGCCGTCGGGCTGCCCGTCCAGCGTGTCCGAGGGGTCGAGCACGCCCTCGTCGTCGATGTCGTCCTGCTCGAAGGACTCGTCCGGCATGGCTCAGTTCCTCTCCGTCAGGTCGTCTGCGCGGCCCAGGATCACCCGGGGGCGCAGGTCGCCTTGGTCGTGCAGGTCACGCGCGTCGCCGGGGTCGCCGAGCGGGATCTCGGCGGAATCGGTCAGGCGCAGCTTGCGGCGGGCCCGCTCGTAGAACGTCGTGTGGCCCAGCCGGACCACCCTGGCCGCGCCGGGGCGCGGCCGCAACTCGATCTGGTCGCCCGGGCTCACGTGCGCGGCGACCTGCCCGTCCACTTCCACCGCCAGCTTGCTGCTGGCGGGCAGGATCTCCAGGACCAGGCTGTCGGTCACCGACAGCACCAGGCCCCGGTTGTAGGAGGAGTGCGGCGCGGCCGGCGTGACCACCAGCGCCTCCACCGACGGGCTGACGATCGGGCCGCCCGCCGAGAAGCTGTACGCGGTCGACCCGGTCGGGGTCGCGACCACGACGGCGTCGGCCGCGTAACTGACGAACGGGTGGCCCGCGACCCGGACCGCGACGGCGGCGCTCGCCTGACCCGGAAAGCGCACCACCGCGACATCGTTGAAGGCCGTGACGACCTGGTCGCCGATCACGGCATCGACGGCCAGCCGCGGCTCGATGGTGAAATCCTTCGCGTCAATGGCCGTCAGCGCCGCCGCGAGGTCGGGCACGTCGACCTCGGCCAGGAAGCCCAGCTTGCCGAGGTTCACGCCCAGGACGGGAGCGCGCTGGCGGTCGGCCAGGCGCATGGCCCGCAGCATGGTTCCGTCGCCGCCGAGGCTGACCAGGAGGTCCGAGCGCCGGCTGAGCTCTTTCTGGGTCACGGCCGTGGCGGCGCAGTGCAGGCGGACGATCTCCTCGGCGACGCCGAGGACCTCGGTGCCGTTCTGCGCGGCCCACTCCAGCACGGCGTTCACCGCGTGCTCGGAATCGCGCTTGGGATGCAGGACCAGCCCGACGGCGTGCATGTCAGCTCGGTCCCGGTCGGCGGGATACCGGGCGGCCGGACCCGGGGGCTCGGCCGGGACCGGGGGCTCGGCGGGACCCGGGGGTCCGGCGGGGCGGCGCGGGCGTCAGTCCGGCCGGATTGAGCGGGTCTGCGCGCAGCGCTGGTTCTGGCCACATGAGGCCAAGTTACCCGGCCGGGCCCGGGCCGGAAGATCCGCTTCGCCGTATTGCGGACCGGGCGGCCGGGCCGGACGGGCGCTGAGCCCGGATGACGGGGGCGCGGAACCTGATGCCGAGGCCCCCCGGCTTGGCTTACCGTCGCGTCGCGTCGCCTTCGCCAGTCGAATTCATGATCGATATGACAACGATAACGTGGCATGTTACGATTATCTTACCCATTTCGAACGGGGCCAGCCGACCCTGGGCCGATCCCAGCGCGGGAGGTGATCGGGGTGACCGCCAGCAGTGAGCCGCCCATGCCGGACCGCCCCGACTGGGACGGGCCGCGGTGGTCTTTCGAGCTCGAGCTGGACGCCGACGCCGAGGCGGCCGGGCCGGCCTGGGACGACCGCGGCCAGGAGGAGTTCCTGGCCGCTGAGGTGGC
>Ga0193726_1001825_pt1 | contig 15633 bp, 15 predicted proteins | sample H2c1metaG_FD_144928 | JGI IMG/M metagenome (GOLD analysis project Ga0193726, IMG submission 144928) | Soil microbial communities from a riparian zone of the East river system, Colorado, United States - H2c1 | ecosystem: Environmental > Terrestrial > Soil > Riparian zone | place: USA: East River... | reverse complement strand
CGTGGATGACTTTTCGCTTTGGCCTCACTCTCGGCCGTTGAATCAGTTTCTCGCCTCCAAAATGGAATTCGACCAACGGTCTCGTGCTGAGCTCGCGATGGACAATCCGGAGAGAGCCACGGAGTGGCCAGCAGCGGCCGAGCGGATTCGCGATGCGCGATTGGCCGCAGGCCTAACAGAGTCTGAAGTCGCCGGGTTCCTCAAGACGACGATTCATTCCTACTGGGATCTCGATCACTATGACGACGAAGCGTTCAAAGTGGCTTCGCTTGAGCAACTGGCAGCGCTCGGGCGAATTCTGAAGGTCGAGCCTCGGCGGCTGTTGCTCGGGCCGGAGACGGAGGGTGTCAAACAGACGGTCACGTTCGGCGATATTGCAGTACGGCTAGCGGAACGAATCTCACGGGGTGGCAACGACGCAGAGGAGTGTGGGGACTCGATCGGATGGAACGTTACGTCCGTCCTGACCAATCCGCAGGCGCTTGCCGCTTACGACGTTGAGGCGCTCTATGACATCTGCAAGGCTCTCGGATTGGATTGGGTCGCCGCACTGCCGACCTTACTCCAATGAGCCGAAGCAATGGCGGACTGCAACGGACCAGTGAGCTCCGGCGACTTGACAGTCCTGACCACGTCCTCCGAGTATTTCGCATATGCCATCCATCACCGACCGTGCGCGTCCATGAAGAAGCCAGCGTCGGCGACGAGCTTCGACATCGTGAAGAGGATGGGTCTCGCACTGCCGGACGTCGAGGCGATGACACACTGGTCCGGTTCGCCTGTCCTGAGAGCGCGCGGCTGCTTCATGGCTGGTCTGGCATCCCATCGTTCGGCTGACCCTGGCACGCTCGTCGTCCGATGCGCTGTTGACGAACGCGAACGGTTCCTGGAGGATGCGCCGGACACCTACTACGTGACGGACTATTACAGGCCCTACCCGGTGGTCCTGGTCCGTCTATCGCATCTGAATCGAGACGCGCTCCGCGATCTGCTCTCCGTGTCGTGGCGCGTGGCCGTGGCAAAGGCACGCAGGCCGCGCGCTGGGAGTGGCGCACGCCGTCAGACAGGCTGAGGCGCGCGCGACGGATCCCATCGCGCGAGGACAGCGCCCAGGTCGCCGACCTTCACGGGCTTGCTGATGTAATCGTCCATGCCGGCCTCGAGGCATTTTTCGCGATCGCCGGCGAGCGCGTGCGCGGTCATCGCGATGATGGGCACCCGCACCGTACCGCTGACTTCGCGTTGGCGAATCAGCCGGGTCGCGTGATAGCCGTCGATTTCCGGCATCTGGCAGTCCATCAAGACGATGTCGTATGCGATCCGCCCCATCGCCTCGAGCACTTCCGCACCGTTCCCGACCGCGTCGGCTGCGTATCCGAGTTGTCGCAGCTGGAGCATCAAGACCCTCTGATTGACGCTGTTGTCTTCGGCAATCAGCACGCGCGCGCGGCGTGAGTCGGCCATGACGGCCGGCGCGGCGGCGTGAGGCGCGGCGGCTTCGCGTCGATCCGTCGTCGAAAAGAGGCGCAGCAGCGTATCGCGCAACTGGCCCTGTTTCACCGGCTTGGTCAGCCTGACCAGCAGACCGGCCTCGCGCAGCTCGTCATCGTCGTGTATGCCGAGGGACGTCATCATGAGGAGGGGAACGCCGGCGATGGTATCGTCGCTCTTGATGGCCCGCGCAAGCATGACGCCATCCATGCCCGGCATCTGACAATCGAGGATCGCCAGGTCGAACAGCGTGCCCTCCGCCGCGGCAGACCGCAGCGCGGCGAGCGCCTCGACGCCGCTGGTGACGCTCACGTCCTGCATGCCCCAGGAGGCCAGCTGATAGTGGAGGACGCTGCGATTCGTTTCGTTGTCGTCCACCACGAGCACGCGGCGCCCCATCAACGTTGCGCGGGGTGATGTCTGCGGACTGACCGTCCCCGTCTGTTTCTCGAATCGCGCCGTGAACCAGAAGGTGGCGCCTTCTCCCTCGATGCTGCGGACGCCGATCTCGCCGTGCATCAGCGCGACGAGCCGTTTCGAGATCGCGAGGCCGAGGCCCGTCCCGCCGAACCGGCGCGTCGTCGAGCCGTCGGCCTGCGTAAAGGCTTCGAACAGCCGTGCCTGCACCTGCGGATCGATGCCGATGCCCGTATCGCGAATCTCCACGCGCATCATCGCATCGGTGTCGGTCTCTTGGTCCACCGAGACGCGGACCATGACTTCTCCACGCTCGGTGAACTTGACGGCGTTGCCGATCAGATTCACCACGATCTGCCGCAGTCGTCCGGCATCGCCGCGGAGGGCGGTCGGGACGTTCCGCTCCACGAGCACCGTCAACTCGATCTGCTTCGCGACGGCGCGTTCGGCCATGAGGTCGACGGCGCCCTCGATCGTTGGCCTGAGGTCGAAATCGAGCGTCTCGAACTGCAGCTTGCCCGACTCGACCCTCGAGAAGTCGAGGATGTCGTTGATGATGGTCAGCAAGCCGTCCGCGCTGGTGGATATGGTCTGCGTGAACTCGCGTTGCTCGGCGGTCAGGTTCGTTTCAAGCAACAGCCCGGCCATCCCGACGACGCCGTTCATCGGCGTCCGGATTTCGTGGCTCATGTTGGCGAGGAACTCGGACTTCATCCGCGCCGACTCGAGCGCCGTATCCCGTGCTTTGGCCAGTTCGAGCTCATGGGATTTGCGTTCGGTGATGTCGAGAATGAACCCTCGGATTTCCACAAGGGCGCCCTGCTCGTCGAACACGCCGATGGCGTTCTCGAGGAGGCTGACGCGCGCGCCGTCCCGCCGCGTGATCGTGGATTCGTAATGGGTCAATCGTCTCTGCTGCCGCAGAGCGTCCAGATACTGCACGCGAGCATCGGGATCGTGCCCGAACATGCCGGCATCGGCGTGCACGACGTCTTCCGGGGACGCGAAGCCCAGGATGTTGGCAAAGGCCATGTTGCAGGAAAACACGCGCCCATCGACTGAGCTCACGAAGTTTCCTGAGAGGTTGCCATCGCTGCTTTCGAGCTCGGCCGTCCGCTGGGCCGCCGCCCACAACTCACGCGCGCCCGACACGCACCAGGACACGAGCACGACGTCTTCGAAGACGACCCACCCGGCATGCTCGAGCCAGCGCCAGGAGCTGACGTCGGCCACGCCGTAGACCGACAGCGGCAGGAACATGCCTCCCAGCAGATGGTCGAGCACCACGACGAGCGTGGCGGGCACGAGGACGCGCCAGTCGCGGTAAAACGCCAGAAACGCCAGCGACCCGAAAATGTGGAAATGAGTCTCGATGCGTCCGCCGGTCAGATGGATCAGCAGGGCGCCCGTGCACATCTGCGCCACCGCAATCGTGTACCGCGTGATCGCCCGGCCAGGATACAGAAGTGCGAGGGCGATGGGCGCCGAACTGATCGCGCCCCCGAGCAGCACGGCGGCCAGAATGTGCGGATGAATCGAACTGATGGAGCCGGCCCACGTCGTCGGCGACAGCCAGAAGGCGACGGCGACGCCGAACACCCACTGCACGGCCATCAGCCACGCGAACGTCCGGTCGGTCTCCTTGAAGATCTGCTCTCGCCGCTCGGCGAAGATCTCGGCGGCTCGCCGATCGGACAGGCTCGTCGTCATGGCTGTGCATCGTTCGCGGCGCCGCTCGCCGTGCCTGCCTTCATGTCGGACTCGCCGTACAGATAGCAGCCGAACACCGGCGTCCGCCTCGTGGCCGGCTGTCCGCCGGCAAGGATCGACGTCACCGCGGTTCGTCCATCGTTGTCTCCTTCATGGCCACGCGCGGAGGTGAGGCCGCCGCTGAACAGCAGCGCTCCGCTCGCGCCATAGACCATCGTCTGACCGGAGACGAAGGCGCCGAACACGCGGGCCTGCGCGCCACCGACGTCGGGGATGACGTGCATGCCGTGAATCGCCGCGGCTGAACGCCACACATCCGTCTGATCCCAGCCGGCGCCGGCGCCGGCTGGCCGATAGACGAGCGCGTACATCGCGGCTGGCACCGGCGCGTGTGCCAGCAACCGCGCGAGCTCGGTGAGAGTCGCGCGCGAGCACGAGCACTGCGGATGGAGGAACAGGACGAGGATCGGTCCGCGAGCGTCTGTGGTGAAACTGGCGTTCGCCGGAAACGTGGCCGCCGCCGCCGCGGGCGTGCCGGGCGTGCCGGCGTACGCCCAGAGCATCCCCAACCCCGTGCCGATCGTGAGCAACCAGATGAGGAGGCCCGCCGCCATCAACAGGCGCGGGCGATGCCGCGTCGGCGTCACGCGATCGCCTGTCGCAGGGCATCGCGCGTCGCGACGAACTCGCGATCGAGATGGTCGGCTCGACTGACGGCGTCCTCGAGCGATCCCGCCCGCGCGGCATATTCAATCGCGGCGCAGACAGGCGCCATTCTGAGGGCGCCGATGTCGAGCGCGCTGCCCCGAAGGCGGTGCGCGATCTGACTCACCGACTCGACTCGGCCGTCCGCGATGGCCGCGTGCAGTGCAGACAGCTGGCTCGGCGCCTCCGCCAGAAACAAGCACGCGACTTCGGCGAAGACGTCCGGCTCGCCGGGAGCCCCGAGCGATCGAATGGCCTCGATCACCAACGGATCGAGAGCCGACAAGCCCGTGGTATTCATGAATGCCTCAGGCCGCCATGACTTTCAACCGCCGGAAGACGCCGTGGACCCGCGAGAGCAGTACCGCCGGATCAAAGGGTTTGATCACGTAGTCGTCGGCGCCGAGCTCGAGGACGCGATTCTCGACGCCCGGTCCTTCTTCCGACGTGAGCACCATGATCGGCAGAGTGGCCATGGTGATGTCGCGGCGAAGGCGTGTGATCGCTTCGTAGCCGTCCATCTCCGGCATGTTGAGATCGACGATCATCAGGTCCGGCCGCTCGCGCGTCGCGATGTCGACTGCCTGTTTGCCGTTCGACGCCTCGAGCACTTCGAAGTTGTCGCGCTCGAGCAGCAGTTTCACCAGCATCCGCGTGATGGGCTCATCGTCGGTAATCAGCACGCGTGAGCGCGTGTGGGCCGCCGCTTGCGCGCCGTCTACGCTCTCGGCCAGGACGCGGTTCACCTCGTCGATGGACGTGATGCCTTCGGACACGAGCCGCATCGCGTGGTCGCGCATGTTCGGCGTGCCCGCCGCGCGCATGGCGGCGCGGATCTCGTGCGCCGTCGCGCCCCGGACGATCGCGTCGCGCAGCTCGTCGGACGGCGTGAGCAGCTCGGCGATCGGCACGCGGCCGCCGTAGCCGGTGTGCTTGCAGTGCTCGCAGCCCGGTCCCGCCGACGCCGGCACCGCCGCCAGATGATGCTCGGCGCCCAGGCTATGCGCTTCGAATTCGTTATGGACTTTCTTGCAATGCGGGCACAGCGAGCGCAGCAGCCGCTGGGCGAGCACCGCCGACAGACACTCGGCAACCTTGAACGGCTCGAGCCCGAGGTTGGTGAGGCGGGTGATGGCGGTCGCCGTGTCGACGGTGTGCATCGACGTCAGCACGAGATGCCCGGTGTATGCCGCCTGGCCGACGATCTGCGCGACCTCCGCGTCGCGGATTTCGCCGACCATGATGACGTTCGGATCCTGCCGGAGCAGCGCGCGAAGCACCGCGGGAAACGTGTTGCCCGCGCGGCCGTTCACCGGAATCTGCGTGACGCCGGGGACCGTCCGCTCCACCGGATCCTCGACGCTCACGATGTTGGTGCGGCCGGTGCGGAGATGGCCCAGCGCGGCGTAGAGCGCGGTGGTTTTTCCGGAGCCGGTCGGTCCGGTGACGAGGACCAGGCCATCGGGCCGCGAGAGCGCGCGCTCGAGCCGCGTCAGCGTTTCGGAGTCGTATCCCAGGCGATCGAGCGACTGCAGCGGGCTGTGGCTGTCGATCACCCGCATCACGAGTTTCTCGCCGTCGACCGTCGGCAGGCTCGATAGGCGCACGTCGATGGGGCGGCCGTTGACCTTGAGCCGGAACGCGCCATCCTGCGGCTTGTGGCGCACCGCGATGTCGGCGCGCGCCATGATCTTGAACCGGTTGCGAATCGGCTGCGAGACGTTGGCCGGCAGCGTGAGGACCGGCTCGAGCACGCCGCAAATCCGGTAGCGGACCAGCGTGCCGGTGCTGCCACACTCCACGTGGACATCGCTGGCGCCGACTTCGACCGCCCGGCCGATCAGGTGATTGCACAGGTCGATGACGACGGAGTCCGACTTGGTGCCGTCGCCCTGATCGACGTTCTCGACGACCGCCTGCTCGGAGCGCATCCGCGCGGCAAGGATGTCGAGTTCCCGCAGCTTGGGATAGCAGCGGTCGAGGGCGTCGAGCACGTGCGATCGGGTTGCCACGACGGCGCGGGTCCGCCTTCCGCATGCGAAAGCGACGTCGCTCTCCGCTTCGGCGTTGAAGGGCTGCGACGTGGCGAACGTCAGGGTGCGGTTGTCGACCTGGAGCGGGACGACGAAATAGCGCCGCGCAATCCGCTCGGGCACGAGGCGGACGGCGAGTTCGCTCGACACCATGTGCTCGAGGTCCACGAGTTCGAATCCGCCGGCCTCCGCCAGCTTCGAGTAGCTGGCCTCCTCGGGGACGAGACCGAGCGCGACGACGGCGTCCGACAGGGGCATTTGTTCGCGAATGGCGTGCTGCTCGGCCAGCGACAGATCGCCGCGGCTGATGAGTGACGCATCGATCAGCAACGCCGGAAAACCAGCGACGCCGACCCGCTCCTGACGAAGTTCTGTAGTCATGTGCAGCCCCTGTTGAGCAAGACCACGGCCATGAAGGGTTTTCGCGTATTTGCTGTCGTATCTGCGCGGCCGGTGCGGGCGGGTGGTGCGGGGTGTGCGGTTACGGCCGTCCGCGAGTCGCGGACGGCCGTACCAACGAGCGGTGTTACTTCGGTTTCTTCGCGGGCGCCGCGGGCTTGTTCTCGATCTCGGTCGCCATCATCGTGTAGTACACGGTCACTTTGTCGCCGACCTTCGCCGTGCCCTTCGTGTCCTTGCTCGTGGTGAACGTCCACACTTCCTTCGCGCTCTTCTCGACGGTCAGTCCGGCGGCGTCGGAAGACTTCACGACCCCGGTGAACTGATAGGACTTGCCGGCCGCGCCCAGGCCGGCGGCGAAACCGAGGCCCAGCGCCAGAGAGACGATCGCCAACAGCATTACGATTCGTTTCATCGGAAGCTCCTTGCGGGCATTATAAGACTCTCTGTCAACGGCGTGGCCATGAGCAGCAGCGCCGCGACGAACACCGGCCAGTTGAACGTCGTCGGCAGCACGTGACGAACTGCGTCAACCCCTTCCGGCACCGCACGAATCGAATCAGCCATGAACACCGCCAGCGCGAGCAGGATGCCGGTCCAGCTCACAGCCCACGAGGCCCGCGTGAAGCGAGTCGCAGGGATGCGGTGCGGCCATTGGGTGACGAGGGTGCCCCACGCGATCATCAGTGCCGCGATGCACACGGGCGCGAGCACCGGGCCCCACCACGGCAGCGGGAGCAGAAAGAGAATGTCCCAGTCGAACAGGGAAGTGGGCCAACCCGAGACGATGCGAAGGAAGACGTAGTAGAGAATGTCCCAGAACCCGAACGCGATCGCGGCGTAGCCCAGTCGCGCCCGCCACGTCCGGCCGGCGAGCGTGCCAATCGTCGCCAGCATCAGCAGCGTCGCGCCCTCACGCACGAGCTCGACCTGCCCGAGGAGGCCGTCGATCGGCAGAGGATTCGGCTGATACGGCACGACGCGATCGACCATGACGCGAAGGTAGAAGACGCACGCCGCTTCGACCCAGGCCATTCCGGCGGCGAATGTGACGACGAGCGCCCAGCGCGCGCGTTGACGGGTCATCTGATGCGCGCCTCAACGCGATCGATGACGTCGTCCGGCGTCGACGTGCCGGCGGTGATGCCCACCGTGTTGGCGTCGCGGAGCCACGCCGGGTTCAGATCCGCCTCGGTCTGGACGTGGTGGACGCGCGAACAGTAGCGCCCGCACGTCTTCACGAGCTCCCGGGTGTTGTTGCTGGCGTTCCCGCCGACGACGATCACGACGTCGGATGCGCGCGCCAGTTCAACGGCAGCGTCCTGCCGCTCCTTGGTCGGCTTGCAGACCGTGTCGAGGAAGCGGACGTCCGAGCGCGGGAACCGCCTTCGGATCGACTCGACCAGCTGCCACACCTTCTCGATCGACTGGGTCGTCTGCGCGGCGATGCCGATGCGCGAGTGCTCCTCGAGCGCCTGAACGCCTTCTTCATCGAGCACCACGTCGAAGTCGTCGAGATCGCCGGTCAGCCCGCGCACCTCGGCGTGATCGCGCTGTCCGATGATCACCACGTGGTAGCCGTCGCGCACCAGTGCCGCGACCGCTCGATGGGCGACGTGCACGAGGGGACACGTCGCTTCGACGACGTTCAAGCCGAGCGCCCGGGTGCCGACGAGCGCCCGCGCCGACGCACCGTGCGCGGTGACCATCAGGGTGTGCGTTTTCACCTGTGCGACATCGTTGGCCATGGTGATGCCTTTGGCCGCGAGCTGTCCGAGGACGGTCGGGTTGTGCACCAGGTCGCCCAGGATGGTGATCGGGCCGGCCTCGGCGGCGGTGAGCGCGAGCGCGATCGCGTCGCGCACGCCGAAGCACATGCCCAGATGCGTCGCCCGGATGATTCTCATGGTGTGACGGGCCTCGTCTTTGTTCGTGAATGCACTTTGCAGTACAAAGTATACCCCGTCCGGGCGGCTTGTCAAACAGCCGAGCACCCGCCTCAGCAACGAAAGATTTTTCGAAGGTGACACGCCGACGACGAGGACGCGTCACACGCGATCCGTATCTTCCAACGTGCGTTTATCAACCGTTGGAGGTACACATGAAGTCACGCACGCACGTTCGAAGATGGCGGAAAGCCGCCGCGCTGCTGTCGACGATCGCCCTGACGACGATGAGCAGTGGGTACACCGGATACGCCGCGGCCGACGCCGATCGCGCGGTCGACAGGATTCCAACCGAGACGCCGATCAAGCACGTCATTATCATCGTTGGCGAGAACCGCAGCTTCGATCATCTCTTCGCGACGTACGAACCGGTGCGGAAGCACGAACGCGTGCTCAACCTGTTGTCCGAAGGCATCATCAACGCCGACGGCACGCCCGGGCCGAATTTCGCGCAGGCACGACAGTTCAAGATCGTCGCGCCGCCGAACGGCGGCAAGTTCTTCATCAGCGCCGATCAGACGCAGAAGCAGCTCTATACCGTCCTGCCGCCGCCCGATGTCGCCGGCGCACCGAAGACGCCGCCGTTCCTCGGCAAGACCGACGTCGGTCTCGGGCCCGCGACGTCGCCGGCACAGGCACTGCTCAGCACCGGCGGAACGGGCCTGACGATCTCGTCGGGTCCTGACACGCGCATCACCGGCGTGAACGCGCTGCCGCCCGGTCCGTTCCAGATGACGGGGCCGCTGATGCCGTACGACGCGTACACCGCCGACACGATTCACCAGTACTTCCAGATGTACCAGCAGGTGGACTGCGCGATCGACGCGGAGCACGTGTCACCCGGCAACCCGACGGGCTGCCTGCACGATCTGCAGTCGGCGATCACGACGACCTACAGCACGCCGCCGACAGGCACGCCGACCGACACGGGCCAGACGATGGCGGTCTTCAACATGCAGCAGGGGGACGTGCCGATCTTCAAGCAGCTGGCGGACGAATACACGATGAGCGACAACTATCACCAGCCGGTGATGGGCGGGACCGGACCCGACAGCGTGCCGCTCGGCTTCGCCGACCAGGTGTTCTATAGCGACGGCGCCGGACACGCGGTGGCACCGGCCGCCTCGCTCATCTACAACCCCGACCCGCAAGCCGGCACCCTCAACCTCTATACGAAGCGCGCGCAGTGGTTCAACTGCAGCGATCCCACGGCGCCCGGTATCGCGCCGATTCTCGACTACCTCGCGGCGCTGCCGTATCACGTGGCGCCGGCGTGCGACCCCGGCGCGTACTACAACGCGGTCAACGTCAACCCGGCCTTCCGTCCAGACGGGACGCCGAACACGTCCACGACGAACCGGGTTCCGCCCGTGACCCAGCGGAGCATCGGCGACGTGCTGAGCGCGGCGAACATTCCGTGGAAGTACTACGGCAATGGTTTCAATCCGGGCAACCTGGCCGGCTACTGCAACATCTGCAACCCGTTCGAATACCAGGCGAACTACCCGTCGCTCATCGCCGATCACATGCGCGACGTGACGGATCTGTTCGATGACATTCAGAACGGCACGCTGCCGGCGGTCTCCTACGTGAAGCCCGACGGCGCGCTCGACGGCCACCCGGCCTCGTCGAAGTTCAACCTGTTCGAGGCGTTCGCGCAGAACGTCGTCGACCTTGTGCGGGCCAATCCGGAGGAGTGGAAGGAAACGGCGATCTTCATCACCGTCGATGAAGGTGGCGGCTACTACGACTCGGGATTCATCCAGCCGGTCGACTTCTTCGGCACGGGCCCCCGCATCCCGATGATCGCCGTGTCGCCGTTTTCCCGGGCCGGCCACATCAGCCACGTGTACAACGAGCACTCGTCGTTCGTGAAATTCATCGAGCGCAACTGGAAGCTGCACACGACGCTGACGGGCCGCAGCCGCGACAACCTGCCCAATCCAAAGCAGGACAACGACGGCAGCCTCGACGACTACGTGCCGCGCAACATGCCGGCCATCGGCGATCTCTTCGACCTGTTCGACTTCGGCGCCAGGATCGGTGGCGACCGGCAAGACCGCCACTGACCTCTCCTGTCTTCTCCTGTCTCAGGCCGGGTCCCGCTGGACCCGGCCCTCTTTGGCGCGCACCTCAACCTGAATCAAAATCGCATCGTCGAGCTGCAGGATTTGATGGAGAATCACGTCACTCTGAAGTCCCTTGCAGAAAGGTGAGGTGTTGAAATGAAGTATCGACACATGACGGCAAGCGTGATCGTTGCGGCATCCGCGTTCGTGGTCAGTCTGACGCTCGCGGCACAGGACCGAGCGTCGGTGAAGGTGCCGAACGGCCTCGCGCTTTCGGAATTCCAGGGATATGACGCGTGGCAGACGATCGCACCAAGCCAGACCGAGGATGGCCTGAAGGCGATCCTCGGCAACAGCGTCATGATCGACACGTACAAAGCGGGTTTCCCAGCCAACGGCAAGCCGGTGCCCGACGGCGCCATGATGGCCAAGCTCGAATGGTCAAAGAAGAGCGACGCTGACTCGCCGTACGCCGTGAACGTTCCCGACGCTCTGAAGTCGGCGTCGTTCATGATCAAGGACGCGAAGCGATTTGGCGACAGCGGCGGATGGGGATACGCGCAGTTTACCTACGACACCGCGTCCGATACCTTCAAGCCGACCGGAACCGGATCGGGATGCGGGTACACGTGCCACACGCGTGTGAAAGCGCGCGACTTCGTCTTCACCCACTATCCCAAGCGGTGATGCCGGTGAACACGCGTCCGCTGATGACGATGCAGGTGAGAGTCGCGCGAGTACTGGACCTCGGCGCTGTGCCGTGCGGCACGCGCCGGATTGCGCCGCTGGACGGAGGAACGTTCGAAGGCCCTCGTCTTCGCGGAACCGTATTGGCAGGCAGCAGCGCAGACTGGCTGCTCCTTCGATCGGATGGCGTACTGGAGCTGGACTTTCGCGCGACGCTTCAAACCGACGATGGCGCGCTCATCTCGATGAAATCGTTTGGCTTGCGCCACGGGCCGCCCGAAGTCATCGCGGCGCTCGGACGCGGTGAGACCGTGGACCCTTCGACGTACTACTTCCGGACGACACCGCGCTTCGAGACCGCGCATCCCGGGTACACGTTCCTGAACCGCCTCGTCGCGGTTGCGACGGGCGATCGCCGCGCCGAAGGTCCGGTTTACACGATTCATGAGGTCCTGTGAGATGACCCTGGGAATCAATGCACGTCCGCTGATCGCGCTTCGTCTCGCGACGTCGCCGATTCAGGAGATTGGGTCGACGCCCGAGGGCTCGCTGACGATCTTCCCAGTCACCGGTGGTTCGTTCGAGGGCGAGCGACGCTCGACTTGCGGATCGCACTCGAGACCGACGACGGCAGTCTGATTCACATGACGTTCACAGGCATCCGAGACGACGCGCATCGCTATTTCCGCACCGTCCCTCGTTTCGAAACGGCCGCACCTCGGTACGCGTTTCTGAACCGTCTGATCGCCATCGGCACCGCCGAAATTCGCCCCGACGGCCCGGTCCATCTCATCGATGAGATACTCTAAACTCGATGCAACGAATCATCTGCTCTGCGGCGGCGATACTCGTGTTGTCGGCGACGCCTGTCCTGAATCAGGCGCGCGATCAGGGTGCTCCCGCGAACAAGCCGGTGCCATCGGCGACGATAGCCGACAAAAAGCCCGTCTTTGCGGGAGCCTGTAAAGCATGCCCGTGGGGCATTCTTGCGAGCGTGACAGCGGAGGCCCTGAAGTTCTACGGGTACGAGACGCAGATTTGCTGGGTCTGCGCGACGACCATGGGGCCACGGCAGGTGGCGGACAAGACCAAGCCGAAGCCGCTCAACATGGCGGGCGCCGCTACCGAGATCCCTGCAAACTGGATCGAACCGCCTCCCGACGCCGTGCCGGATTTCGGCGCCACCAGCGAAGTCAATTTGATCAATGCCTGGAATGGGACGGGCGATTACGCAAAGGACAACAAACAGCGGCGCAACTACCGCGTGATCGCCGTCGTTCGAACGTCAACCTACATGTTGGCGGCGGCGAGCAAGAAATCAGGTATCACGAACCTCAATCAGATCCAGGACCGCAGGCAGCCCACCTTCATCGAGCGAGGCAGCGACGCGGATATCGTGTTCGACTATTACGGTATCAAGCCGGAAGAGATCAAAGCGAAGGGCGGAGCCATTCTGCAGGCGGTCATCGGCGGCACGCGCGAACATCGCGCCTCGGCCGATGTCTTCATCGGCACCGGCCTGATGGCGAACACGCCGGAGCAGGGTTGGTGGAACGAAGCGAGCCAACTGAACGATCTCGTCTTCCTCGATTTCGAAGAACCGTTGATCGCGAAACTCGCGCAGGAGCCGGGCTTCATGCGTGCGGCCGCACCGTTGGGACTTCTGCGAGGCGTCGTGCGGCCGATTCCGACCGTCATGCGGCCCAATCACGTCATCTACGCGCGTGACGACACGCCCGACGACTTCGCTTATGCCGTCGCCAAGGCGCTCGATGAACACCGCGAGTTGTTTCAGGTGCAGCTCGAACCGTGGTACTACGATTCGCGGACGGTTGCCGTCAGTCGCGTGATTCCATTGCATCCCGGAGCGATCAAGTACTACCGCGAACGCGGCTACACGATCGGAACGGACGCGGGTAGGCCATGAAGTTCGGAGTCGTGTTGGCACTCCGGGTTCTGCTGCTCTTCGTCGCGATTCTGGGCTGCTTCGCGCTCGCAGGCGCGGTGTCGAGCCTTGCCGGAGGATCCGGCGCTTCGGACCCCGCGGCGCGCGCGGATGCGGCCGGCGTGGCCGCATCGATGCAGACGGCGCTGCTGCTGAATTGTGGATTCGTCTCTCTCGTCGTGTCCTTCATCGTGCTCAGGGCCCGGGCCTTTGGCTGGCACCTCGCCGCCGCACTCTCCTTCGCTACGTTCGGCTTGATGACGTTCTTGTACTACATCGAGGCTCAGGTCTTCCTCCGCGCGAAGATGTCGCCGGACAACATGAACGGGATGCTCGTCATGGGAGCGGTCTTTTCCGTTCTTCTCGGACCTCTCGCCGTGTGGATCCTGGGACGCTGGGGACGTCCATCGGCAGCCGTGTCTCAGCCGGTGGTCATCCCGGCGGGTTCCTGGATCTGGAAGCTGTCGGCCATCGGGGCGTGCTACGTGGTTTTGTACCTGACATTCGGCTACTTCGTGGCGTGGCAGAATCCGGCGCTCCGCGAATACTACGGTGGTACGGACCCCGGCAGTTTCGTGGCAAGCATCCGTCAGAACTGGGTCAATACTCCCTGGATCTACCCGCTACAGTTCGGCCGCGGGATTCTCTGGGCCCTCTTTCTTGTGCCGTTGATTCGAGCGTTCAGGCGCAGCCCGCCCGAGACCGGTTTCGCGATGGCGCTGTTTTCCGCTGTCTGGTGCCTGCAGCTCCTGTTCCCCAATCCGTACATGCCGGCCGATATCCGCTGGAGTCACCTCGTCGAGACGCTCGGATCGAACCTGATCTTCGGCTTTGGCGTGGGCTGGTTGATGCCAGCACTCTACCAGCCGCGCATGTAGACTCTCACGCATGCGCAGCGAGCGATGGCTGCAATCGTACTCTGGTGTTCGCGCCACCCTCGGCGCCGGCCCTGGCGTCGCGGCCGACGATGAGGCGTTCGCGTTCCGCCACGCCTACTGCTACGCGCTGTCGCGCCTGCAAGCCAACCCCGCGGCGCGCGCGCGGCTCGTGCTCGCACGAGATCCGCGGCCGACCGGACTCGCCCTCGCGACCGCGCAGACGCGGGGCCTCGCGAGTGCATGCCGCGATCTTGGCGTGACCCTCGACCTCATCAACCTCGGCATCGTCTCCACGCCGGTGTGGCAGCACTCGGTGCGGATGTTCCAGGCCCACGGCGGCGTGATGATCACCGCCAGTCACAATCCGATCGACGACAACGGATGGAAGTACGCCACCGGCGTCGAAACGTTCGGCGTCGATCCGGCGCCGCCGGGCGCGCTCCTGTCCGCGGCGGAGATGTGCAACCTGATTCGCGCCGCCAATGCGTTCACGCCAGCTCCGACCGACCGCGCCGTCAGCGCGGAGCCGGATGGCGACGCGCGCGAGCACGCCATCGCCCAGTACGTGACGTTCGTCGCCGAGGCGTACCATGTCCATGCGTCGGGCGCGCGTATCGTGATCGACCCGAACGGCGGCGCCGTTTCGCGTATTGCCGGCCGGGCGTTTCGCGCGCTCGGCGTGGATCCCATCGTCATCAACGGCGACGAAGGCATGGCCGCGCACGAGATCGACGTCGAGCAGACTCGACGTGACGGTACGCACGTGCTGCATCAGCTGGCCGAACGTGTGCGCGCCGAGCATGCGTTGTTCGGCCTCGCCTACGACTTCGATGCGGATCGCGGCAACCTGACGTATGTCGATGCGTCAGGCGGCGTCGAGATTCCCTCGCCGCAGGCAGCGGCGGCCATCAACACCGCGATCGCGCTCGCGCTGCATCGACGCGCCCGCGATACCCGTCCGGCCGTGGTGGTCGCATCCGATGCCACGTCGTGCCGCGTCCGGCGGATCGCGGCCGCCTTCGGCGCCAGTGTCGTGGAGGTCGAAACCGGCGAGATCAATGTCGTCACGGCGATGCGCGATCAGGAATTGCGCGGACGGCGGGCGGTCGTCGGCGTCGAAGGGCCGAACGGAGGGACGGTGTTCGCCGGCACGACGTGTCGCGACCGTACACTCGTCGGCGCCGGCGCGTTGCTGGCGGCGGCCGATCCGGAGCTGCGCGCCATCATCTCGAGCACGCTTGCGCCCGGGCGCGCCATGGGCCCGGGCCTCTCGGGGTTCATCGAGGTGCTGCCGTCGCAGCAGTCGTTCATGGAAAAGCACGCGGCGCCGGCCGACTGGGCGACCCCCGTGAC
>Ga0193726_1001824_pt1 | contig 15634 bp, 15 predicted proteins | sample H2c1metaG_FD_144928 | JGI IMG/M metagenome (GOLD analysis project Ga0193726, IMG submission 144928) | Soil microbial communities from a riparian zone of the East river system, Colorado, United States - H2c1 | ecosystem: Environmental > Terrestrial > Soil > Riparian zone | place: USA: East River... | reverse complement strand
GCGTCAGAACGCCGCCGCCGCTGAACGGTTTTACTTGCGTGTTCCCGGCATCCGCCTGGGCCAGCACAAACGCGGACTCGCACAAACACTTGACCGTGATGCGGTTCCCGGCATCGCCTTGGCCCTTGAGGATCCCGCGCGCGCGTTTGCCGTTGTTCGCGGCAGCGACGAACTCGCATTCGAAAAAACCGCCGTCCATGACTTTCTCCGATGGGCCTTCGCCTGGTTTTGGCAGCAACCGCTTGAGTATCCGGCGCCCGATCCCCGAAGCGGCAATCGACTCGAAAACCTTGCCTGCCGTAATCGCCGAGCGTGCGGTCCGGGAACTGCCGAACTTCGAATACTCCTGATAGTCGAATCGCGTCCCGAGGAGCGCCTGGGTGCGACGCACGACGCGCGTATTGATCGACCCCATCAGGAACGGGCCCACCCATTTTTTTAGATCCTCGTCGTAGCGAACACCCGAAGGATCCGCATTGCGGGTGCGTTCCTCAGCAGTGTGAGCCGCCGGATCGGGGTCAAGTAGAAACGGATCCCGGGCAATCACCATCTGGTTCGTTTCGAGCATGTGGAACAGTGACGCCAGCGTGCCGCCGTTGATGCCGCCGCCGACCCGAAAATAAGCAGCGACGCTTACGCACTCCGACTGCAACTCGTCGCGCATGTGGCGCGACATGAGCCATGCGCCAAAATCCGATGGAATCGAATCGAAACCGCAGCCGGGCACGATTCTCGTGCCGTCGTCGGCAGCTTGCGCATGATGCCGATCGATCTGCTGGCGGATCCACGGAGTCTCGCCGGTGATGTCGCAATAATGGGTGCGGTGCCGGACGCATGCGTCAACGAGTTTCGTGCCGTAGAGCCCAAATGGTCCCGCGGTGCTGAGAACGACCCGGGTCTGTTCCGCCAGACCGTTGAGCGCATTATCATCTTGAGCATCGGCAACCAGCACGTCCGCCGACGCCGAATTGACGCCTTCAAGCTTGGATCGATTTCGTCCGGCGATGGCCCAGCGCAAGCCGGAGGGAGCGAATCGCCTGCAATACTCGACCGTCTGCCGCCCGGTGAACCCCGAGGCTCCATACAAAACGAGGTCGTATTTGCGGTCGTTGGGCATGGGCGCGGCTTGCCGGCGCTAAACAGCGGCAGGGGCAGCCTTGCGAGCATGCAAAGCCATCGCGATGAGCGCCGAACCTCCAAACACCATATTGATACCCACAAGCAGGCCGATTGCCCACGCGGCCGTACCGGGGAGTCCGGCAAAGATCATTCCCGCCAGGATCAGATCCACCACGCCGCTGACCAGCATCATGCCCCACCGTCCGGAAAGCTCGCGCTTGTGCTCCAGTGCAAACATGATCGATACGACGCCTTCGAGCACCAGAAAGAACGTCAGGACCAAGGTGAGCGAGAACGCGCCACTCAGTGGCCAGCGCAGCAGCACGATGCCTGCGACAACCCCTAAAATGCCTGAGAGCAATGACCACCAGAAGCCCGGCGCGCTGCGCATCCGGAAAGTGGCTAGCAGCCCGACGACACCGCTCAACAAAAAGATCCAACCGACCACAAGGGCAATTGCTATGGTGGCGATCAGAGGAAGCATGATGGCCGCCAATCCCAGAATCACGAGGACGATGCCTTCGACGAGGAAAAGCTTCCAGTGCGCGGACAGCGAGGTTGCCAGTGCTGCCTGCATTCTCGCGAAATCCGGTTTGTCCGTGGACATGGCGGTCCCCTTCGATTTTTTTATGTGGGACCGATGATAGTCCGAATTGCGCCGATAGTCGCGGTCAGTGCCGCGGAACTGGTTGCGTTTCTGCGTACAAGCACTGAATATTGAGTCTCCCATGAGTCCTGTTCACATTTGGTGCTTTCGATGCAACTGCGTACTTTAGGCCGCTCCAACTTGCGGGTGGCTCCGCTATGCCTCGGCGGCAATGTTTTTGGTTGGACCGCTACAGAGACCGCATCTTTTGCGGTGCTGGATGCATTCGTGGGTGCCGGACTCAACTTCGTCGATACCGCAGATGTGTATTCCGTGTGGGTGCCTGGGCATCGCGGCGGCGAATCGGAAACGGTTCTCGGGAACTGGTTGAAGCGCACCGCCAAGCGAAAAGACGTGGTGATTGCGACAAAAGTCGGCATGGAGATGGCGCCGGACCGCAAGGGCCTATCGGCTGCCCACATCGAGCGGTCGGTCGAGCAATCGCTGCGAAGACTGCAGACCGATTATATCGATCTGTATTTCTCGCATTGCGATGATGCCGGCGTGCCCATGGAGGAGACGCTCGGGACTTATCAGAAACTCATTGCCGAGGGCAAGGTGCGCGCCATCGGCGCCTCGAACTTCAGCGCCGCGCGTATGACCGAAGCACTCGAGCTGAGCCGCACGAACGGCCTGCCGCGGTATGAAGTACTGCAGCCGCACTACAATCTTTATGCGCGTTCCGACTATGAGTCTTCCCTGGAACCGTTGTGCGTGGAACAGCAAATCGGCGTCGTCAGCTACTTTGCGCTCGCCTCCGGATTTCTCAGCGGAAAATACCGCACGCCCGCGGACGCCGGTAAGAGCGCGCGCGGAAAAGGCATCGTCGACAAGTTTCTCAATGAACGGGGTTTGCGGATTCTCGCCGCGTTGGATGATGTGGGGCGGCGCTACGGCGCTTCGCCCGCAACTGTTGCGCTGGCCTGGCAAATCGCGCGGCCAAGCATTACCGCTCCAATCGCGAGCGCAACTGCCGTAAGCCAACTCAGTGAACTTATTGCCGCCACCCAATTGAAATTGGATGCGGCCGCAATCGAACAATTGAACGCCGCCGGCAGATGAGGGCGCGGGTTCGCAAGCCGCCGGCATCGGCGTACGCGAAGACGATTCATTGATTACCGGCAATGTCGGTCGATTCGTGCCGCATTACTTCTAAAACTTGTGGGTCGACAGTAGCAGGCTCGTTTCAGTGTTCGAGATTCCGTCGATGAGGCGAATGCGGCCCAGCACGCGATCAACTGCTTCGAGACTGTCGGTGCGAAGCTCCGCCACGATATCCCATCGGCCATTTGTGGTGTGAAGGGCGCAAACCGCGGGATCGCCGCGCAGCGACCTGAGCACCTCATCGGTTCGGTTGCCCTCGACCGCCACGGTCATCAAGGCGCGAATCGTTTGCTCCTCGACCTGCGGCTTGAGTTTGACGGTGTAGCCGACGATGGTGCCGTCGGCCTCCATCCGGGCGAGCCGATTTTGCACGGTGCCGCGGGCGACCTTGAGGCTCTTGGCCAGGGTAGCCACGGGCAGTCGAGCATCTTCGCGCAGCATTGACAGCAATTTCCGATCAGTCGAATCCATGGTTCTCTCCGGGTGCGGCAAGCCGCAACGGCCAATTTGCGCAAAACGTCAATTTAGCATGACTATTTGTACAGTATTAGGCACTTATTGATCAATTTTCTGGCTAGCCATTGGTCGTACCCCTCCCTGAGACTGGGCATAAGCAGGGGGCAAATCATGATCAATTACATTGGAACAGAGCGTCTGCGTGCGCTGGTAGCGCGAATTGGCGTTGGCCGTTTCATCGAGGAACTGGCCGGCGAAATTGCGGCTGACTATCGACGATGGGATGAGTTTGAAAAATCGGCGCGGCATGCCAGCCACTCTGCCGCCGGGGTGATTGAACTCATGCCCACGACGGATGGGCGGCTCTATTCATTCAAGTACGTCAATGGACACCCCAAAAACACGACGCAAGGTTTGCTCACGGTCACGGCGTTCGGCCTGCTGGCCGATGTCGCCACCGGCTATCCCATTCTTCTTTCAGAAATGACTTTCGTAACGGCACTGCGTACGGCCGCCGTCTCAGCTCTGGCGGCGACTCGGATGGCGCGTGCGTCGAGCCGCGTCATGGCGTTGATTGGGAACGGCGCTCAAAGTGAATTCCAAGTCATCGCGTTTCACCGCATGGTCGGCATCCGTGAAGTACGGCTCTACGACACCGATTCCGAGGCGACAGCCAAATTGGTTCGCAACCTGACGAGGTTGCAGCTTCCGAACCTGTCGGTGACTCGTTGCAGCAGCACGGCCGAGGCTGTGCGAGGTGCCGATATCGTAACCACCGTGACCGCGGACAAGCGCAACGCCACCATCCTGTCGCCGCAAATGATCGAGCCAGGCATGCATTTGAATGCCGTCGGCGGCGACTGCCCCGGCAAAACGGAATTGCACCCGGATATTCTGCGTTCGCCGGCGGCGCGCATCGTGGTGGAGTTCGAGGCGCAGGCCCGAATCGAGGGCGAGATTCAACAACTCGGCGGTGCAGTTCAGGTGAGCGAACTTGCGGAGATCTTGTTGAAAAATCGGCCCGGCCGATTGAGTGACCATGAGATCACCATCTTCGATTCGGTCGGATTCGCACTCAGTGACTTCTCTTCGTTGCGCTATCTGCAGAGGCTCAATACCGAGCACCCCGACGGCGGCCAGCGCATCGATCTCATTCCCGAAATGGAAGACCCGAAGGATCTGTTTGCTTGCATGGCGAACGAAGTCGTGCGCGCACGCCAACGGCGGTTCGCATGATGCGCGCTGCCACTCGCACCGCCAGCCTCATTGGTGCGCCCACAGACATCGGCGCCAGCGATCGCGGCGCATCCATGGGCCCCGAAGCGCTGCGCGTAGCTGGAATTCACGCGGCCCTGACGCAGCGCGGAATGGACGTGATGGATTGCGGCAATGTCAGCGGCCCTGCAAATCCCGGGCTGATCAAAATTGACGGCTATCGAAATTTGGCGCAGGTCACCGCCTGGAATCACGAAGTGCATGATGCCGTCCATCGAGAGCTGACCGAACAACGCCTGCCGATTTTGCTCGGCGGCGATCACTGCTTGAGCATCGGGTCTATCTCGGCCGTCGCTCGTCATTGCCGCAGCAAGCGCAAGCCGTTGCGGGTGCTGTGGTTGGATGCGCATGCCGATTTCAATACGCGAGAACTGTCGCCGACCGGCAGTCTGCACGGGATGCCGCTATCGTGCCTGTGCGGATTCGGTCCGCGCGAACTGCTTCAAATCGGCGGTGCGACGCCGGCGATATCCGCGAAGTGGGTTCGGCAAATCGGCATACGCAGCGTCGATAGCGGCGAGCGGCGCTTTGTGCACGAACAACAGCTCGAGGTATTCGACATGCGCTTCATTGACGAAATGGGCGTGCGGCAAACCATGGAACTGGCATTACAGGACATGGATCCCGAAACTCACCTGCATGTCAGTTTCGATGTCGATTGTCTCGATCCGGAAATCGCGCCTGGAGTCGGCACCACGGTGCCTGGCGGACTGACTTACCGCGAAGCGCAGTTGTGCATGGAAATGATCGCGGACACCGGCCGCGTGGCCTCGTTGGATATTATGGAACTGAATCCGGCGCTGGATGTGCGCAACAAGACCGCCGTGCTCGCCGTCGATTTGGTCGAATCCCTATTTGGGAAGAGCACGTTGATGAGAAAACCGCTGTCGTATGTTGACAGGCTGATCAGCGCGTGACGGTGCCTGGACCCTCGAGATGCATGACCAACCGGTGTGCTATATTTTCGATCAATAGCTCATAGGTTATCGATCGAAAATGCCGAACGCGAACGATGTGCTCTTCAGGACGCTCGCCGATCCGACTCGTAGAGCTCTCTTCGAACGACTGTGCCGCGAAGGAGACCAGACGGTCGGGGCCCTGACGTCTCAGGCCGGGGTCTCACAACCTGCCGTCTCAAAGCATCTCGGAGTCCTAAAGCAGGCCGGGCTGGTGCGCGACCGCCACGAAGGTCGCCAGACGCATTACAGCGCGCAGCTCGGTGCCTTGGCCCCGCTGATCGACTGGGCCAGCCAAATGGCCGGCTTCCGGCAGAGCCGGTTCGACCGCCTCGAAGATCTACTGAAGGCCGGCGCTTCTCGCGGAGAAATAACATGAAAAAGAGCGCAACGACCAAGGGTGAGTCCCCTTCTCGGCTGATAGACGCGAGGATCAAGGAACTGGACGACTGGAGGGGCAAGATGCTCTCTGATCTACGCGCTCTCATCAATCAGGCTGACCCGGAGGTGGTCGAGGAGTGGAAGTGGAGAGGCGTTCCCGTTTGGTATCACGATGGAATGATCTGCACCGGCGAGACGTACAAGAGCGCCGTGAAGGTGACCTTCGCCAAGGGCGCTAAGCTCGAGGACCCTTCAGGATTGTTCAACTCCAGCCTTGAAGGCAACACCAGGCGAGCTATCGATTTCCATGAAGGTGATGAAATAAATGAGAATGCCTTCAAGACGCTCATACGCGCCGCTGCAGCCCTGAACAAATCAACGGCCCGATAGCCGAATCACGTGTCAACGTGCCTGGCGTGCGCGCAAGAACTCCGTGACGCGTGCGAGTTCGAGGCGCAACTGCTCTTCCAGTCCCGATATTTGATCGACGGCTCCCGCGCGCGCAGCCGCTTCCAGCCGGGCGGCGGCGGTGCTGGTCGACCGGGCGTGAATGCTGGCGCTGGAGCCTTTGAAAGAATGTGCCGCGGAGCCAATTGCCGCCAAATCGCCGCGCTCCAGTGCGGCGCGGATCTGCAGCAACGCCGCGTCGCCGGAGTCAATGAACACTTGCACCAATTCCTGCGCGAACGTCTGGTCGCCGTCGGTCACTTTCATAAAGCTCTGCCAATCAACCGCTGATTCCCTTCCGACAAGGGGCGGCGGGAAGGAACGGGCGCTTTCGAGATGCCGATCGATGGTAGCGCTCAGCCGCGTGCGATCGAGCGGCTTGGTCAGGTAGTCATCCATTCCAGCTTCGCGGCACTGTTGCTCGGTGCCTTGCATGGCGTCCGCCGTCAACGCGATGATCGGGATGTGGCCTGCACCGCGCTCGCGCAGACGAATTTCCCGTGTCGCCTGGTATCCATCCATCACCGGCATCTGGCAGTCCATGAGGATGAGGTGATACCGGCCGGTCTCCCACGCGCTGATGGCCTCGGCGCCGTGGCTCACAACGTCAACCTTGTAGCCCATCTTTTCCAGTGTCTGGCGCGCCACTTTCTGGTTCACCAAATTATCCTCGGCCAACAGGACGCGGTGATGGCCGAGCATTTCCCGGATCCGCGCGGCAACCACGATGGGTTGCGTGCGCTCGTGCCATTTCGCGCCGTCCACCGACATGACGCTGCTCAAGCATTCGCGCAAGTCGCGCTGCGACACCGGCTTGAGCAGATAAGCCGCAAATCCAAGCTCGGCAAAATCTTCAGCACCGCGGATTCCTACGGAGGAAGTCAGCAGTACCAGCCGCGTCGCGTGGAACCGTACGTCATCTGCAATCCGGCGGCCAAGCTCGAACCCGTCGCGGCCGGGCATCATATAGTCGAGCACCGCCAGATCGAATTGCCGCCCGCCGTTGATGCTGCCTTCCAGAGCCTGCATGGCGGCGTCGGCGTTGTCGACGCAGATTGAACTCATTCCGAGCTGCGTCAGTTGCTGGCTCAGTACCCTGCGGTTCGTGGCGTTGTCATCGACCACCAATACGTGCCTGTTGCTCAGCGTCTCGGAGTTGAAGCGACGGGTTTCCGACTTGCGGGTCGAAATGCCGAATCGGGCCGTAAACCAGAACGTCGATCCGGCGCCTTCAGTGCTGTTGACGCCGGAGTCGCCGTCCATCAGCGTGACCAGTCGACGCACGATCGACAGACCGAGACCGGTACCGCCGTAGTGCCGCGTCGTCGATGTGTCAATCTGCGAAAACGGCTGGAACAATGATTCGATGCGCCCCGCCGGAATCCCCATGCCGGTATCGCGCACTTCGCAGCGGATTGTCGTGCCAAGCGCATCGGTGGAAACGAGCTTGACGTCGATCGACACCTCACCTTCGTGCGTGAACTTGATCGCGTTGCTGCCGAGATTCAGCAGCACCTGGCGCACGCGGCCCGGATCGCCGATCAGCTGATCGGGAATGAGAGAGTCGACGTTGGTGATCAGTTCGAGTCCCTTGGCATGGGCTTGGATCGCCAGCAGCCGCGCGACATCGGCCACGGTGTTGCGCAAATCCATGTCGATGCGCTCCAGATCCAGCTTGCCGGCTTCGATCTTCGAGAAGTCGAGGATGTCGTTGATAATCGTCAGCAGACCCAGGGCGCTGTCGTGGATCGTCTCGGTTTGATCGCGCTGTGCGCGGTCCAAATTGGTATCCAGCAGCAACTCCGTCATGCCGATGACGCCGTTCATCGGCGTGCGAATTTCGTGGCTCATGTTGGCGAGGAACTGCGACTTCGCTTGGACCGCGGACTCGGCCCGCTCCTTGGCCTGGAGCAGTTCGGCATTGGCCAACTCGAGATCGCGCGTGCGCAATGCCACTTGCTCGCTGAGAGCGGCGGCGAGATGCCTGAGGTGTCCCACCCGCCAGCGATAACATGCGGCCGCGGCTGCGAGGATGGCGAGAATGCACAGGAGAACGAACCAAAGAGTCTGATAGAAGTGCGGCTTGAGCGTGAAGTGAAAGCTCGCCCCGCTGTCGTTCCAAACGCCGTCATTGTTGCTGGCGATGACGCGAAAGGTGTAGCTGCCAGGCGGCAGGCTGGTGTAGTAGGCGGTGCGGCGATTGCCGGCATCCACCCAGTCCTCGTCGAATCCTTCGAGGCGGTAGCGGAAGCGCGAGCGTGGCGCCGCGAGCAGGCTCAACGCCGTGTAATGGATTTCCCATTGATGATGGCCGGGGCTGACCTCGACACCCGGAATCAGCTCTAGCGGCGAGGCATCGACAATTACTTGTTCGATCTGTACCGGCGGGGGAAGCGTGTTCGTCCGAATATGCTCCGGGTCCACCGCGACGATGCCGCGAATACTGGCGAACCAAAGCCGGCCATCCGGCGTGCGGCAACCTGCCGACGAATTGCCGCCGTCGAATTCGGCGCTGCGCAGCCCGTCAGAAACATCATAGCTGTGAACGTCCAACACCACCGGTTGGCCGCGTGCGCGCGCGTCCAGCTCTGCGCGCGGAACGGACGTCAGTCCCTTGTTCGATGTCAGCCATATGCGGTGCTGCTGGTCCTCGAGCACTTCTAAGATCGTTTGTCCCAGTGCCCCTCCAGACGCGGCGAGCGATGTGATTCGGCCGTCGCGCCACACCGCGAGGCCTCCCGTCGTGGCGAGCCAGATGACCCCGCGCTCATCCTCGTAAATTGCGCTGACTTGCTCGGTCGGCAGTCCGTCCCCGACCCCCAAACGCTGCACGTGGTGCGCATCGATCAAAAAGAGTCCGTGCGTGTCGGTCGCCACCCACATATTGCCGGCCAGGTCTTGGTGGATGAGGCGAACCATTGTAGGGCCCGATACTCCGAGCGTGGCCTGCATCGAAGTGACCTTCCCCTTGTCGATGACATCGAGACCGACTTCGGTGCCAACCCAAATGCGGCCCTCGCGATCTTCGTCAATCTCCCAAACCGTATTGCTGGAGAGGCCATTCCGGCGGTTGAATACCGTCATGCGGCCGCCGTCGCGTGAGTACACTCCGGCGCCGGATGTTCCGACCCACAGGACACCTTTCCGATCTTCGACCAACGCCCGCGCACGCGCGGTCTCAAAACCCTTCGGTGGCGTCACGTGATGAAACACGCCCTCGACGTACGTGCTTAGGCCGGCGTCGGTACCGACCCAAATGCCGCCGGCAGCGCGCGGCGTGATGCTCCAGGTCACATTGCCTTGCAGACCTTCCGGTATCCCCAAAGGCACGAACTTGCCTTCGCGCAGTCGCCGCAGCCCGCTCCCAAGAGTGCCAACCCATAGGCTTCCCTCGTCATCCTCGTACAAGGAACGCACATCGATGCTCAGGTCTTGATTGGCGTCTGGCGCGCTGAATACGCCATCGCGCAGCCGCACCAATCCGCGGCCGTAAGTGGCAATCCAGAGATTGCCATCGCGATCGCGCGTGAGCGTACGAACCGCATCACCGAGTTGGCCGGCGGGCGCAACGATGTCAAAGTGATCGCCGGATTTGCGATAGAGTCCGCCGGGTTCGGTGCCGAACCACAGCGTTCCGTCAGGATCTTCGTACATCGAGGATACCGGGTCCGGGACGTGGCCCGTGCTGAGTCGCATCGATTCGAACTTGCTGCCATCGAAGCGGTGCAGGCCCCCGGTCGCCGTCGCCACCCAAATCATTCCATTGCGATCTTCCAGCAGCGCCCGAATGTTGGCATCGCCAAGGCCGTCTGCCATGCCGAACACACGGCCGCGCTGCTGCTGATCGACCTCAACCAGGCCTTTTGCCGTTCCGACCCACAGGCGTCCCATGCGATCATCGAGGATGGAGAGGATCGGAACGTGCGCAAGGCCGGCAACAGTGTTATATGGCTCGAATCGCCCATTCTTGAGCACGGCCATCCCATCCTGCGTTCCGATCCAAAGCCGGCCGGCTCGGTCGACATGCAGAACCAAGATCAAATTACTTGGGATCGCAGTTTCGTTGCTGCGGTCGAATACCACGAACCGCACTCCGTCAAATCGAGCGAGCCCCTCCTCGGTACCGATCCAGAGATAACCGTCCGGCGTGCGGGCGATGGTTGGCGCCCCATTCTGCGGCAGTCCTTCCGGTATCTGCCACTGGTCGAGCATGTACTGGCTCATTTTCAATGACGGATCGAGCGCGAGCGCATGCCCACTGACGGCCATCAAGAGAACTGCAAGCAGTCCGCCGGCCGATATTCTGGTCATCAGCGATGCAGCGCGTGATTGTAGCCAGGACCCAGTCGCCATCTGCCCTCCATAGACTCATTGGCATCCGCGCGGGCACTAGCCGACTTCCGGAAGTCGCGGGAATGATACGCTCCGGCCTGGCTTGGTTAGCGGACTTAGTCATCGATACTGAAGCACGTGCGCAGCAATTAGAGCCGCTGCCGGATTAGCCGCCAAACATGGTCGCCGATTGAGGGTTTTTCTTACTTTCGCACTGCGTCAAGCGCTCGATGAGCCAGCGGCCCGCCGGGCCTGGCGGTTTGGCCGTGAGGTAAGCGGCCGACATCGGCAATATCATCGCCTCCTCCGGCAGATCTTCGATGGACAACTTGGTGAGTCGGCCTTCTCGCACATCTTGCTTGACTGCGTGCTCCGGCATGCCGCCCCAACCCAGCCCTTTGAGAAGAAACGCGTGCTTTGCAAATAAATCGCCCAGGCGCCAGGTGAGGGGCGACATCACACCGAATTCGCGCCCGGCCGTCAGTTCGGATCTGTCGGTCAGCACCAGTTGCACGTGTTTGGCAAGTTCCGTTTTGGGAATGACGCCTTTTAGCAGAGCGAGCGGATGCTCGCGCGCGGCGACCATGAGCATGTTGACCCCTTGCAGTCTTTCCAGCGTCATCGAATCCGGTGCGATCGGCAAAGACCCGACAACCCCGAAGCTGCACCGTCCGTCGAGCACGGGTTTGTATGCTCCGCCGAGTGCTTCGACGTAGATTCGCAGCGGCGTGCGGGGAAATCGCTGCGTGAATTCTTTGGCCGATTCGGCAATCGCTTCAATCGGAAACAGCACGTCCACGACTACCGACAGTTCCGATTCCAGGCCGCCGGAAATTCCTTTTGCTCGCGCCTTGAGCAGATCCACGTTGCCCACGACACTGCGCGCGTCGGCGACCAGCAGAACGCCGGCGGGAGTGAGCTTCGGATAACGCTCGGAGCGATCGAAGAGAACGACTCCGATCTGCGCTTCGAGGTTGCTGACGAGTTCGCTGACGGCTGATTGCGCACGACGAAGCTTGCGCGCGCCGGCCGAGAAGCTGCCTTCATCAACCGCCGCAATGAAGGCCCTCAATTGGTCCAAGGAGACGCCGTCGAGCATGATTCGGCTCCAATATATCTCTAACTCAGATGGATAATATCGCAACATAACGGCTATTCATAGGAGAAGCCCTGCTGCACGATGCCAACTATGCAACTACCTCGTATGGATTCCAGCGCCGCGGACATGGCGATGAGCGCGGTTCTGAAGGCGCCCGTCGCCGAGCGCAAGATAGTGCTGCGGACGCGTGGATTACGGCATGGCCCCATTGCGCGCTTGGTCAGTCCCTCGGATATCGGAGAGCTCATCAAGCCGTTTGTATTCCTTGATTTGTTTGACATCTCGGCAGCCTGCGCACCGAACTTCGGCTGGCATCCGCATTCTGGAATCGCCACGCTCACCGTTCTTCATGAAGGTGCGATCGAATATCAAGAGACGACCGGTGTAAGCGGAACTCTTCCCGCGGGCGGCGTTGAATTCATGCGCGCCGGTCGCGGCGTGTGGCATACCGGCGCAGCCTTGCAGCAAGCGAAAGGATTCCAGTTGTGGATCGCATTGCCCGAGGAACTCGAGAGCGCGCCATGTCAGAGCCATTACTTGTCGCCGGACGAGGTGCCCGAAGAAAAGCCCGCGCGGGTCATCTTGGGCTCCTACGGCGGCGCCAAGAGCGCGATTGCCGCGCCTGCGAGAATTAACTATCTGGACGTGCGACTGGCCGCGGGTGAGCGATGGATTTACCAGCCGCCCGCAGATCACGAAGTCGCGTGGATCGCAGTCTCCGAGGGGACGCTGCGCACACCGGAACCCGTGTCCGCAGGCGAATTGGCAGTGTTTGAGGAGTCCAATGACGCCATCGCCATCGAAGCAGACACCGCGTCGAGGTTTGTCTTGGGTTCCGCGGTCAAACATCCGTACGAGCTGGTGCTCGGACGCTACTCCGTTCACACGACTCACGCAGCTCTTCAGGCCGGAGAGTCAGAGATTCAGCGCATCGGCAGTCAACTCGTGACCGCTGGATTGCTCCGCTAGCAAGACATTCAACAGTACGGCTTCAAGCAGGATGTGCTGCTGCGCATACAGGTCGAAGGCATCAAGGTGAACTAGGCGGCACGCACCTTCTGCAAGGAATCCCATACGCGCATCTGGAAATCCGTGCCGCGAATATCGAGCGGCAGATCCACCGCCTTGTCCGGGCGCTCAATCAGCTCCACCACTTTCGTTACCAGGCCCGCATCGTAAATCTCGTTGAGCTCGATGGCTTCGTTCGGAAACTGGTTCTGCAAATCGCTCATCAGCATTTCGGGATCGTCTCCCACCATGATCGAACGAATCAATTGCTCGGACACGGCGATGATGACGAACCCCAGTGAACATGGCGCGATGACAAAGCCGATGGTCGCCGCCGCTCGGATGAGCGGGATGAGCACGTCGGACGCTGACGTTGCGCCCTCTTCAGGGTCTGTATTTGATGTCGATGTAAACATGATCTTCTCCTCTTGACGCTTATGCGTCCAATCTCAGTTCTTGAAACGTTCGCCGACCATTTCTTCGCTCTTCTGCCAAAGTGCCTGTGCGTGTTGTGGATCGAGGGCGTAAGGCTGTACGCCCGCGCGTATGCCGGGGGCTGAGGCGATCTCGGCCACGTGACAGTCTTCGCAATAGCGGCCGCCAATGGCTCCGGCGTCCGCGACGCAGGCAGCCCACACAGAAGTTGCCGCGCCTTGGGGAATGCTCTTATAGCTGAAGGGCGGCGCGCCCTTGGGCTGGCTGGCATTGATATTCGCGATCAACTTGTCACGCACTTCGGTTGTCATGTATCGACCGAGCTCGGTTTGGATGGCCCCGGGGTGCAGCGCTGTCGCCCGCACGCCTCGCGCCTTGTGACGTCGATCAAACTCGACGGCAAACAGCACGTTGGCGGTCTTGGAGCGGCCGTAGGCAATGAACTCGGCGTAGAGCGAGTGCTCGAAGTTCGGATCTTCAAGATCAACGTCCGCATACCGGTGGCCCGCAGACGACAGGTTCACCAACCGCGAACCGGTCTTGAGCAGCGATGCGATGCGGTTCACCAGGACAAAGTGTCCGAGGTGGTTGGTGCCGAACTGCGTCTCAAAGCCATCCACCGTGGTGCCCTTGGGGCACGCCATGACGCCGGCGTTGGCAATGATCACGTCGAAGGGCTTGCCCTCAGCGAGTAACCCGTCGGCGCAGCGGCGCACACTGTCGAGCGACGCCAAGTCGAGCTGCACCAATTCGAGAGAACCACCGCTGCTCGCTTGCGCACGAACTTGTTCCGTCGCGGCCTGCGCCTTGGACAAATCGCGCGCGGCGCCGACGACTTGTGCCCCGTGCGCTGCCAAAGCGCGCGCGGTCTCGACACCGATGCCCGCGGAAACACCTGTGACGAGCACGCGCTTACCGCTCAAATTGACGCCTTGCAGCACTTCATCCGTCGTCGATGTGGCACCAAAAGAATTGCTCATGATCAAATCCTTCACTGTTTTTGCGCGCTGCCTACCGCTGCACCCGGTAAAAGTGGTCTAATTGAAAGTGGAGGGAACCTCCGTTTAATATACGGAGGCATCCTCCGTTTTGCAAGTGCTATTTCAGGAGCAGACCATCAACGCCAAACGAAAACCAATAGCTCAGGCGCGCAAACCCCGCGCTGACAGTGCCCGGAATCGACAATTACTGATCGACGCCGCCAAGGCCGGGTTTGCGGAATTCGGGTTGAATGTGAGCCTGGAAGAAGTCGCGCGCCGCGCCGGCGTCGGCATCGGCACCCTATATCGCCATTTCCCCAGCAGAGAAGCGGTTGTGGAAGCGGTCTATCGGCGCGAAGTCGAGCAGTTGGCCGAGGCCGTTCCGCAGCTGCTCGAGACCTCGCCGGCGGGCGAGGCATTGCATAAGTGGATGCACTTGTTCGTCGACTACATCGCCACCAAGCGCCTGATCGCACCGTCGCTGGGACCTGCCACAGGCAGTTCTTCCGCGCTCTATGCAACCTCCAAGGAGCTGATCACGGGTGCGGTAACCACACTGGTGAAGCGCGCCGTCGGTAGCGGCGATGTGCGCAAGGATATTGATCCGTCTGACTTGCTGCGCGCGCTGGTCGGGGTCAGCTACAGCAATCCCGACGTGGGCTGGGAAGCGAGCGCCCGCCGGCTCGTCGACATTCTGATGGATGGACTGCGGCGCTAATTGGGCAGCATCAGAACAAAGCCGTCGTTTTCGTAGGCGTAGAATCGCCATTCGCGAACCGTCTTCGGTGTTCCCAATATGACGAGTTGCTGACGCAATGTTGCGATGTCATTGAACACGTCCGAGGCCTTGATGAGGTTCTCGTATTTTCGCAGAAGGTTCTCGGAAGCAGGACCTTCCGGAGCATAGGTGATCAACACCTTCAGCGGCGCGTTGAAGGACTGAAGCTTATTCATCTTTTCGTGGGCACGAGTACTGTCGTTTTCGTGTTCTATGGCCACGGAAATCCAATTCGCATAGGTGGCGAATTTCCCCGTATTGTCCGTGCCACGCTCCTCGTACAGCATGCCGTCAAGCGTGTAGTACTCCTTGTTCCATGATTGCAGTCCCAATTGCCTGGCAACTCTCGGATAAATGGTGGTTCGCATGAAGAAGTTATAGGATTTGGTCTCGAAACCGACCGCCGTGCGAAAGCTGTCGTGCTCGGCCTGCATGACCGCATCGAAGGCATTTCGAAAGTCTCTAGGCGTAATCCTATTCATCGTGTCTTTACAACTATCGCCGTCATCACTCATTGTGACATTGGTTCCGACAGGCATAAAGTCAAAGACTGACACACACCGTCATGTCGGGTTTCGAACAGGAGGCGCAATGAGGCAGGACGCGGCGCCGCCGCTC
>Ga0193726_1001823_pt1 | contig 15635 bp, 12 predicted proteins | sample H2c1metaG_FD_144928 | JGI IMG/M metagenome (GOLD analysis project Ga0193726, IMG submission 144928) | Soil microbial communities from a riparian zone of the East river system, Colorado, United States - H2c1 | ecosystem: Environmental > Terrestrial > Soil > Riparian zone | place: USA: East River... | reverse complement strand
CGGCGCAGGAATCACAAATCAAGGCATCTTGACCATCATCAATGGAGACCTCGGCACCACCGCGGTTTCCACTGCCGTCACCGGCTTCCATGACGCCGGTGTCGGATGCATTTACACAGAAACTCCGCTCAACGTTGGCACCGTGAACGGGAAAATTTATACCGCCGCGCCTCCGCCAACCGTCAACTGTCCGACCGAAGGAACTGCAGCCACATTCGCGATCGCCACGCAAGTCGCCAGTGACGCGCTCGCCGCGTTCAACAATCTTTCTTCGGCGAATCGTCCCGGCGGCACCGATCCTGGCGCAGGTCAACTCGGCGGACTCACTCTCGCCCCGGGAATTTACAAAGCTGCGGGCGGCACGTTCCAAATCACTGGATCGGATCTCACGCTCGATGCCCAAAATAATCCAAACGCGATTTTCATTTTCCAAATGGCTTCGTCGCTCACTGTCGGCGGACCCGGCGCGCCTCGCAACATCACTCTGATTAACGGCGCGCAAGCCAAAAATGTTTTCTGGCAAGTGGGAACAGCGGCAACCATCAACGGCGCAGGCGGCGGCACCATGGTCGGCACGATTATTGCGGCAGCTGGAGTCACCATCTCAACTTCCGGAAACGTGAATATCGTCACACTGAACGGACGAGCGCTCGGTCTGAATGCGTCGGTTACTGTCGTGAACACCGTCGTCAATGTGCCGGCGCCGTAAAAACAGAATTAATTTTGCCGGCGCCGGAATGGGTGTAGCCCGGGTTCGCCGAACCCGGGGCTTTCGCCCTGTAACAATTTGAATTGGGTTTCGCCGTGGGGTGTAGCTCGGGTTCTCCGAACCCGAGGCTTTTCACCCTTAACAATTTGTATCGGATTTTCTAACGCAAATTTTTGGAGGCAACAAATGAATCGAGCAGCGCGATGTGTCGCCATGATGGCGGTTGCTTTCTTTATAGCGCGCGTAGTTTACGCCGGACAGTCCACTTCGGCCACGCAGAAGTCGGCCGACCCGAAAGTGACCGCGACGGTGGATTCAACATCCACTCCGCCGCCTGCGGACTCCTCTTCAAATCCGGCCACCGCGCCTCACATGTATCGCAGCGCCGATTATTCCTATCCGAAAGTCGAATGGTCCGTGGACTATTCCTTCTGGCGCGCCATGCCCACATCCCGCACCAATCGCATGGGCTATCTCCACGGAGGCAGCACTTCCGTCGCATACAATTTCAATAACTATCTTGGACTCGTCGCCGATTTCGGCGGCTTCGATAATAATCGCCTCACAATTTTCGCTCCCACCACCAGCCAAACCGTAAATTCCAGTGGTAGCGCCTACACCTATCTCTTCGGGCCGCGAATTTCTTTCCGCAGCAAACACGATCGCTTCACTCCCTACATTCAAGCGCTCTTTGGCGGAGTCAACGCCAGCACCGTCCACATCGATGGCTGCGGCACAGCTCCCGTCTGCACTCCGCTCGGTTCGCAAAATGCATTTGCGGAAGCTTTCGGCGCGGGAATCGATATCAAAATTACTCATCACATCGCCTGGCGCGTATTTGAAGGGAATTACACGCTCACACGTTTTCGCGATCCCGCTTCCGGCAATCCTCTAATTCCAAATTTCCAGAAAAATGTTCGCTTTTCTTCAGGGCTGGTTTTCCGGTGTGGTTGCGAAGCTGCTGCGCCTCCCCCGCCTCCGCGCCCGCCGCTCGCGGCGTCCTGCTCCGTGGATAAGGAAATGGTCTACGTGGGCGCCGGTGAATTTGTTGCCGTACACGTTCGCGCCGATAACACCGATAGCACTCCTGTCACTTATTCCTGGTCCGCAAGTGAAGGCACAATCGACGGCAGTGGAGCCGACGTCCGTTGGAGTTCCGCGGATCGCGGCCCGGGCACCTACATGTTCAAAGCGCACGTCGATAATGGCCGACGCGGCGTTGCCGATTGCTCCGTAAATATCCGCGTGCAGCCGCGCCCGAATCGTCCGCCAACCATTACGTGCTCGGCCGATCAACGAAGCGTCACCGCAGGCCAGCCGGTGATGATCACCGCGTCAGCCAGCGATCCCGATAACGACCCGCTAACATATATGTGGCGCGCGAATGGCGGAAGAATCGAAGGCGATGGTGCCAGTGTGCGATTCCAAACCACCGGCACTGCGCCCGGCTCATACATAATTACAGGTCACGTCGACGACGGCCGCACCGGCACAGCCGATTGCACTTTGAATGTTGACGTGCAAGCCGTGAAAATCGCCGAGCCTCCTGCAGAGCAGATACAACTCGAAGCACGCCTCGCGCTGCACAGTCTCTATTTCCCAACCGCGCGACCAACCGTCGAACATCCCGAAGTGGGACTAGTTCAAAGTCAGGAAGATGTTCTCCTTGCGCTGGCCACAGATTTCGTTCGCTACCTGACTTTCAAACCAGACGCGCATCTCACTCTCGAAGGCCACGCCGATCACCGCGGAGCTGTCGAATATAATCAGCAACTCACCGAGCGCCGCGTAAATCGCACAAAATCTTTCCTCGTCGCTCACGGAGTTCCAGCCGCTAGCATCGATACAAAAGCCTTCGGCAAGGAACAAAATCTAACCGCCCCCGAAGTGAAACAATTGCTCGAACAAAATCCCGATCTAAGCCCAGACGAGCGCAAAAAACTAGAAGGCAATTTGCTGGTAATCGTAATGGCCAACAATCGCCGCGTTGACGTCTCCCTAAGCACCACCGGCCAACAATCCGTTCGTCTATTCCCGTTCAACGCCAAAGACTCCTTAACGCTACTCAGCCCGGCCGGCACTCAAGGCGATAAACGCACCACTACCGCGCCACGCAAAAAGCCACCCACGCCGAAACCATAGTCCGCGCGGGCCGAATTTGATTTTGGATTTGATCTTGCACTGCGGGTGCCCCACGTGTCGTACCTGCACGTGGGGTCTTTGACTTTACTTCCGCTTTGGATTCTAGATTGGCTTCTGCTTTTGCCTTAGCTCTTGCGGCGAATCAATCGGTACGATATTCGTCAACTTTAGATCGCCGTGCGTCCCGATTTTTCTAATTACCGTGTATAGAAATGCGGTCGTGAGGCCAAACAGAATCCAGCCGTTTAACGCTTCCAGGGCGCCCAGCATTTCCCATTGCGGCTCCAGACGAAGATTCGTGTGCCCATAACTCGTCATGGCATTCAACGAATAGAGCATCGCGGATTTAGTGTCCGGCAATGCCCCAAGAAAACGGTAAGCTTCAGCCCAGAACCACCCTTCGATTCCGTGCAGAATGGTTACCGAAAGAACCGTTGCTCCAACCACGAAGGTCGGGCCAAACGCGAGCCGCCGAATGCGCCCCGTACCCGTCATCTTTGCGCTGACTTTTCTGTCGATGATCCCTAGGTTGTAGGCGTGAAAAACCACGGTCAGTAAAGTGAGCAGCAGTCCACACACCCAATCTGCACCCCAACCGGGATTCATGGATGACCTTTCCTGCGCATGCCCGCTCGGCGCTCTGGCAATATTGCCAGCTGCCTTTCACCCTCATAACTGTCAAGAGTGACAGTTCATTGCGCTCGGCGAATTTCCTCTCGCTCAACGTGGGCGAGCGCAGGGAACCCCACGTGTCGTACTTACACGTGGGGTTCTTGAATTTTTTTGATCCCTACTTTCACGAGTACCGCATCGCCCACTCAAAATTCGGCCCTTCCTTGAGCGTCCAACACTCACCCCATCCGCGCCAATTTTTGATCGCCCACAGGCATAAAATCCCCAATTTCTAATTTTCTAAATTCCGACCTAAAAACTGCATTATAATCCAGTTGTAACAAAAAGTTACGTAATAAACTGTATTATAATGCAATTTGTAACCTTTTCATCCCATTTCCGACCCGGGTTTTTCAGCTCTTCACCGTCCGAGGCACTGTTCACTACAGGGCAGTATTCCCCCCTCAACCCCCCCATACTCAACGTCACAAGCGCCCATCCCAGAAAAAGTTGCGTTTCGATTCGTCCGAAAAGAAAAGCGTAAATAAAAAAGGAGACTCATCTTGAAGATTGGAAAATTGTCCCTGGTCGTAGTGTCACTGCTCGCGTTCGGCATTTCCGTTCACGCACAAGGAAATGTAGTTAGCCGCAGCACACCTGCCGTGAATTACCGGCATCACAGCGGCTCAACCAAAATTGATTTCAAGGGCACCGATCTAATGCCCGGCGCGCACGGCGAAGCGAAAGTAAACACCACTCGCGGCGCAATGAGAATCGAAGTTGAATTTGGAAATTTGCAATCGCCAAAAGGATTCGGCAATGAATATTTGACGTATGTTTTGTGGGCGATTTCGCCGGAAGGCCGCGCAATTAATCTCGGCGAAGTTCTAGTCGGTGGAAACGATCGCAGCAAACTTGATGTCACCACGCAACTGCAAGCTTTCGCGATGATCGTTACCGCGGAACCTTATTACGCAGTGCGCCAGCCAAGCGATGTGGTCGTGATGGAAAATGATCTTCGCGCGGATACGGAAGGAAAAGCAGAACACGTCGATGCGAAATATGAATTAACCGGACGCGGCGGATATATCCCCACCGGATATAAATTTGATCCGGTTCTAATCAGCGCGCGATTGCCGCTGGAATTTTACGAAGCGCGAAACGCAGTGCGCATCGCGGAATCCGAAGGCGCCGATCATTACGCATCAACAAGCTATGCAAATGCGATCCGCCAGTTGACGGAAGCAAATGCAATGGCTTCGCGCAGGAACATCGAAACGAAACCGCTCATCGCAATTTCACGTGAAGTAGTTCAAACCGCGGAAGATTCCCGCGAGATCGCCATGAAGGCGCGCGAAACAGAAAGCGGCGACGCAAAAAATCGCGCACTCGCCGGACGCGCAGCAGATGCAAAAGCACAATCCGTAATTGACGCTGAAGCGCGTCGCCGAGCAGAAGACGCGGAAGCAAATGCGAATGCCAGTCAGGCAAATGCCGAAGCCGGACAAGCAAACGCGGAAGCAGACAAACTGGAAGCAGAGCGCAAACGCAAAGAAGCCGAACGAAATGCCGCTGACGCGCAAGCTGGCCAACAAAATGCCCAAGCAGCAGCAATGACGGCCGATCAGCAACGACTGGCGGCCGAGGCAGAATCAGAACGAAACAAAGCTAAAGCGGCTTCTTCAGATTCTCAACTGGCACAAGCGTTGCGTGAACGTGAAGAACTTCGCGCGCGTCTGCTACAGCAATTCAATGCAATTCTGATGACGCGTGACACCGCGCGCGGACTCGTTGTGAATATGTCGGACGTGCTTTTTGATACCGGCAAATACACGCTGCGTCCGGCGGCACGCGAAAAGCTCGCGAAAATTTCCGGAATTATTCTGGCGTATCCTTCGCTGAATCTGGCGATTGAAGGAAACACGGATAGCGTCGGCGGCGATGATTACAATCAGGACCTTTCCGAGAAACGCGCCGCGGCAGTTCGCGATTATCTTGCGGAACAAAAAATTCCAATGACGTCCATGACGTCAAAGGGATTTGGAAAAACGCAGCCGGTCGCGACTAACGACACAGCCGATGGACGCCAGGCAAATCGCCGCGTGGAACTGGTTGTTTCAGGCGAAGTGATCGGAACAACCATCGGAGTCGTGGCGGTGGTGCCGGGCACGTTACCGCAACAAGAGATTCATCCATAAATAATAATCATACAGATCCAGCGGGTTCCGGCGTTTCATTCGCGCCGGAGCCCGTTTTTTTATTTCGCGAAGCATTTCATTTGGAACCATCACCCGTTGCCAGTTAAACTGGGAAGCGGAGGGGTGGCAGAGTGGTTGAACGCGGCGGTCTTGAAAGCAGAAATCGCCGCTTCGCTAACTGGCAGAAAATCCAACTAAATCCCTTTGCCAGCCGTCAGTTAGCGTCAATTTCCGTTTCTTGGAGTTTGTTGGTTTTCGTTCAATTTGCGCGGAGTTTAGTGACAATTTCGTGACAATTGCGAATTCCTAGCGCGGGACACGCAGGAGTGTAACGAGCTGGAGAAAACCGCTGACCAATTGACTGCTAGAGAACTTGTCCGAGTTCGTGAGTTTTTTGATTTGCTTTCAAATTGGAGCCGGGAAGAACCTAGAATGACCAATGAGGAACACTGTGCGGATTACGAATACATGGACGGAAAGCCTCGCCGTCTGCCAAAGGGTAATCGGCGGGAATGCCAGGAGTATGGCGTTGACCTCGATATTCGGATTGCCACGGGTAGTGTCATTTACCTGTGTGCAAAACACGCGCGAGACAGAAATTACATATCCGCACATGAGTATTTTGACTTCGCGGCCACCGAAGGCAACTGAGACTTTTTTTGATATTCGGAACAAGAACAGAAAGCGCGCTGAATAGCACCAGAAGCGAAGAGAAAATCCCAATGAGCGATACGCGGTTTGACGGAAAGAAAATCTACGAATTCGCTACCGCTAGGCAAGCGGTCTATGACATTCGGGGAAAGTACATCCACAAAGCGAACACGGCGAGTCAGGCGGAATATGAAATTCGCGGGAACTTCATCTACCGGGCGAATAGAGCGTCTCAGCCAGAATTCGAGATCAGAGAAAATCGCATTCACAAAGCCCACACCGCGAGCCAAGCTCTCTACGAAATCCGCTAGAATCGCGGAGTGATCGCCGAAGAAACTTCTCGTTTAATTGAATGCGCTTTTGTACCGGCGCTTATCACCTTGCCTATACGTAAAGGGTATTAATCCACTTGGTAAAAGGACAATCCTCCGATTAGAATCCAAACATAAATGAACTGGTGCCGAATCACTCTCGGATTCTGCGTCTCCGTCTTCGGAGGACGGCTGGTAATGTACGGCGTCATGGACAGATGGTTGTGGCCGCACGCTGCGAAAATGCATGGATACAAGTGGGAAGGCGCGGCACTGACTGCTCGTTGGAATGGTCGAGCGATTTACGTTCACAGCGGCACTTATTATTCCAAGCGCATGGCAATGGATCGGGGTGTGGCTCGCAATGAAGGCTATCGTTCGATGGCAGAGCGTTCCGAGTACGGGCGAAGCTGGCGGCAAAGAAAAATTTCCTTCCAAGCAGAGAGACAGCGACAATATTTGGCTGATCGGCACCGCACTTTCCGTAGTGATTGGATTTGTCGGCGCGTGGATCGCTCTCGGTCATTTACCGCTGCTTGGAGAAACTGCACAACCGGGCAAATGACACAGATACCGCAAGAGATATTCCAACAATTACTTCCCCGTGCGGCATTGTGGGCGCAACGTCAGGAAGCCGTTATCCTTCTCCACGGTGCGGCGCTAGCCCCCGAAGCGATTAAGATAGCGCAACGTGCCGGAGTTCGGAACCCCGAACTCATCCGCGTTTTTGCGGTACGCCGAATTCCTGCGCCAGAAGAAGCCGACCTTCGCGACGCAGCGGCCGCTTTTGATCTAATTACTGCGGACACTGGCGGACTCACAATTGGGCATGGAATTTTTGTGCGTGAAGATTGCGTTCGTGATTTGAAGCTCGTCGCCCATGAGCTTATGCATGTAGCTCAGTATGAACGCCACGGAAGTATTCTAGCGTTCTTGCAACAATACCTCTCGGAAGTAAATCAATATGGCTATCCTGCGGCTCCAATGGAGCAAGAGGCGATTAATTTTGCGGAGACTATCTTCCCGACACGCCGTTAAGCAGCCCAAATCTCTGTAACCAACTCGCTCAAGATGTTGTCAATATCATTCCGCCGAAGATTCTGAATCGCAGATAGCAGTCGAATTATTGTGGCGTCGTCTAGCGGGATTATCAAACCTCGATCATCCCGAAACGTGTCACGACAACTTTCAACAAATCGTGCTCGATTATCAAACGTCCTACAACATAAGAAGCCAAGTTTTCCTCGATTGACTGAAAACCGACCCGCAAGCTGGTCCAGTTCTGGATTTGCTACGTCAGTTGAATAGTTTTTGCACTCGAATGGAATATAGGCGCAAGGGAGTTTTCGCACATTGGGAATTCGATAAAAAATTCCATCGCTCGCCCCGTTTTCAAAGACAATGTCGATCCGTTTTCGCCCTTGGTGAATCTCACGCTCTTTCTTGGGGTGCATAAGATCGGGAAAGAAAATGAATTCGTTCACCCCGATCATAAGGTTATGGTATTCGGTTGCGGCACGATCACCGGGAGGGATCGCTTGTAGCGCCGCTATCAGAGCTTGAGCTAACACAAAATCGTCCGGTCCATCTACATCTGAGGAAGTGCCTTGGCGTTCCGCTTCGATTAGTGACTCGCGATATTCTCGCAAGACTTCGGGATGGCGGCGCGAGAAGTCGTACAAGAATTCCTTTGTCCTTGGGTAAATTTCCGCCAGTTCTTTCTTATGGACTTTTCTCCGACCTCCGCGCAACGTTCGGACCAAGTTCGATTGAGGATTATCAAGCTCTTGACGTTGTAGGAAGTTAAGAACGAAATGTTGGTAGTATTTCGGATGTGCGTATGCGGATGTTCGCCTCACTATCGATTTTGGCACCAGGAGTATCGGACGGTTCTGATGGATTGGCAGAGCTAAATATCGTTCTTGCCAGTCCATCGCATCGGTGCTGAAGCACGGGGGCATCGCGATTTCGCGTGTCGCAACATCGTGCAATTGGCACTGTTCGGCAGTATAGGCAGCCAATTCCCCGCGAATTATGTTTGTCGTAAGGTCTGAGATTTTGTCGTGTCCAATTCCCTCAATCATCAATTCGGACTCTTCAAGCGACGTGATGAATCCCGTTTGAACTGCCGTCGAATCTCGCAGAGCCTCGAATAAGTCCTCTGCCTGATCGTGACCGATACCCGCACCCTGTGATCGGCGTCTCGAATATCCGAATCTTGTTTCGTTCGGCTCGCGCAGGTTCCCCAATAGTTCCATCGCGCGAAGATCGTTACCCTCGCGAATACTGTCCACAACTGTTTGGAAAAAAGAAACTACCGTATGGTGGGCATCCTGTGACCATCGGTCTCCTTTTTGGGACAATGCAAACGGGTCAACGAATAAGCGGTTGTCGGTATTTAGCGAGACATCCACAAAATCAAGTTCGGGCTGGCTTTTTCCTATCCCGAACGTCTCGGAGAATTTCGGCATGTTTAGCGGCGTCCCAGCAATGAACTCTGACGTTATTTTCTAAGTTCGTTTAATTTCACCCAATCGCCGGGGGCACGTTCGTACTTCCAAAAATACCAGCCGTCGCAAGATCGCTTGCAAGCGGCTCCGCCTGCGGCGGACGGCGATTTATATATCCTCGTTCTGAATCTAATCGAGCCATCTTTGCGGACACGCGCTTTGAACTTCTTTCCTCGCACAGAGGCGCGAAGCTTGAATGGTTTGGTGACATAAGGAGCGAGAATAGGCTGGCTTCCGTTCTTTTCTTTCTTCGAGATCTTGACTAGGTCTGTTTTGAAATCTTGACCGATTAAATCCATCCATTCTTTTTTCTGATAGTTCTTGATGTCTCTTTTGAGAGTGCGCTTTAGGTTTTCCGAATCCTTGAACTTCCCTTTGTTCTTGTTTCCGTCCGGTTTTCCCGTGATGTGCAAAATCAAAGTTTCGAGTTCTCTTAAATGTCGCTCACCAATCGTGAAATACACACTAAATCGATCCCATGATGAACCGTGATGATCCTTTAGATGTTGGTGTAAACGTGATTTGAGGTTGCTAGCAAGTCCGACATAGTAAAGCTTGTCGCGCTTATAGAGCGCATACACCCCTTGGCGACGGCTGACATATCGTCGAAAGAGGTCTGGGTACTTTTCAACCGCGTTGCGGCTTATTCTTTCAATATATTGACTTACAAGAGGAGCTTGTCTAGCCACGGTTCAACCTCTAGATTCTTTATCACACAGTTGCGTGCCGGAAAGAAGAAGATAATAAACGTTATCGACTGTAAACTATAAGAATGTCGATTCGTCATCGGAAAGCCGATTGAGTCTATAATCGCCCGCATGTCAAGAATTCCCGAAAAACTCGGACTCGCCCTGTCTCAGTTTCTAAAGGACATCAAAGCACTTAACAACGAGTCCGCAAAGACGCACAGATTCTCTGCGCTTCTCGGAGAACTATTTCCCGGAAGCAAAGTGATGACGGAATTCTCCCAAGGTGTCGAAAAGGTAGTGAGAGTTGACACGGCGGAAGGCGAAAAACGCCGCCGCATCGATGCATATTACGGGAACGCGGTCATCGAATTCGAGAATTCGCTAAAGGTTACGGGTAAAGAGGCAGAACGCCAACTAAGAGAATACACGTCAGGACTTCGCGCCAAAGAAGGAACAAATCGCCGCCACATTGTAGCGATCGCGTCCGACGGGATTCTCTGGAAAGTTTATCGCACACGTTTGCGGGAGGATTTTAGCGGGAAACCTAAACCCGCTGACATAATTCTTGAGCTAACTCAAGAATTTTCCCTATCAGAAAAGAATCTCGATTTCTTTTGGATGTGGTTGACCACGCTGTTATTTCGCCCTAACAGCATCGAAGCTACGTCGGAACATTTTCGAGTTGATTTTGGCGATACCAGCCAGGCTTACCATGATTGTCTTCAGGTTATGCGGAAGGTGTGGCCGTCGCTCAAGAAAGAGTCCGAGCCCAATCTAGCTTTTCAAACGTGGAAAAAGTATCTTGCGGTCACGTATGGCAGCTTGGAAAAAATCGAAGGTTATCTAGACGAATTATTTCTGAAACATACTTACCTTTCATCTCTAGCGCGGCTCTTGATTTGGGCATCTTTGTCCAAAGGAAAGTCATCGGGCTCGCTTCGCAATGTCGCGAAGGAAGTCTTGTCAGGTGAGTATTTTCAGGCGCGCAATCTTGCAAACTTAGTAGAGGATGATTTTTTCCAGTGGGTGCGTCACGAGAGTGCCGAAAATGCGCTGGCACCTGTTTGGGAGCGGACCATCGCCCAGCTCCAAACATATGATCTAGACCATTTGCGAGAAGACCTATTCAAAGGCATTTACCAAGACCTGATCCAGCCTACAGACCGTCACGAACTAGGGGAATACTACACTCCCGACTGGCTTTGCGAACGCATGGTGGATGAAATGCTGCCAGCCAGCGGCTACGTATCGGTACTTGATCCAACATGCGGCTCAGGGAGTTTTATGCGCGCAACGATTGACCATTTCAAGAAAGCTAATCCTAAAGGCAGCGCGAAGGCGCAATTAGATGCCATCCTTGAACACGTTGTCGGCATCGACATCCATCCTTTGGCCGCAACGATTTCTCGTGCAACCTATGTACTTGCGCTAGGAGATTTGGTCAATAGTGCGAAACGGGCGATCACAATACCTGTATATCTTGCCGATGCGTTGTTTCTGCCGACTGAAGTAAGACAGCACACAATCGGACAGAAACCGATGTACGGCGTTAAGTTTGGCGACAAAGAAGTGTCCATGCCAGAAGCACTGGTCAAGTCCTCGGAGCTATTTGATATATCCATTAGCGCATGTTCGCGAGTCGCGATAGATCACGCGAAGGAAATGAAAGAAACTCCCCAACGCCTCTCTAGATTTCTGGACCAAGAAACAGACTTACTCAAAGGGAGAGAAGACCGCGAGGAAATCATCGTTTCTCTTTGGGAGTTTACTGAGGAGTTGGCAGCCCTGATTCGCAAGCGCGAAGATTCGATTTGGGCGTTCATCGTTCGGAATAGTTATAAGCCAAGTATGCTCAAAGGCAAGTTCGACATAATTCTTGGCAACCCGCCTTGGCTATCGTACCGATACGTGAAAGACCCGAACTATCAAGCAGAGATTAAGAAGCGCGCAATTAAGGATTATGGGATTGCCCCTGATCAGCAGAAGCTATTTACGCAAATGGAGCTTGCGACGGTTATTCTGGCGCATTCAATTGAGTGGTTCGGAGGGCCGGGCGCCCGACTTGGATTTGTGATGCCGCGAAGTATTCTATCTGCGGATCAGCACACGAAGCTTCGCACGAGAAAATATAACGCATCGTTCCGCCTCGTATCTTATTGGGATTTGTTAGATGTCGAACCGCTCTTTAGCGTGCCGTCTTGCGTTCTTTTCATCCGAAAAGACTCTGATCGTGGGGATGTTTCTGATCGCCTGCCGGCGGTCGAGTGGCACGGCAAACTGCCGGCTCGTGACGTGCCTTGGAAGATTGCAAAAATGAATCTGACAACCGCGGCGAAACAGGCTCGCGTAATTTATCTTGGCAGTCGCGATGCGCTATCGACGTTGGGAGGCAAGTCAACCGTTGGTCTGTCGGGACCGTACAACAAGGACTTCCGGCAGGGCGCGTCGATCTTGCCTAGAAGCTTTTACTTCGTGAGTATCAAAGACCTCTCAGGAAAACCTGATCCTAATCGCGTTTATTGGGCTGAAACAGATTCCGAACAAGCTGAGGAAGCAAAGAAGCCGTGGGATACGGTAAGAATAAGCGGGAAGGTTGAAGGCAGATTCATCTATTGCAGCGTCCTTGCGAAACAACTAATGCCGTTCACTTTGATTGAACCAGCGGCTATCGTCGTACCAGTCGAAGAAAATGGTGGAAAGTTATCAGTTTATACGAGTGAAGAACTTCGTGACAAAGGCTCAAGAGAGTTCGCACAATGGATGCGAAAAGTTGAAGATGAGTGGAACGAAAAGCGCGAAGACAAAGCTGAGAAACAAAACGTCTATCAACGATTGGACTATCAAAAAGAGCTTACCGAACAAAACCTCAATGATCGGCATCTCGTTCTCTACAGTACATCGGGCACTAATCTTGCGGCAGCATACGTGGATCGTGAAAAACTGACGCTGAGGCTGCTACTAGATCACAAGACATATTGGGCGTCTTTTCCGTCCGAAAACGAGGCACACTATTTGGCCGCAATTTTGAACTCAGAGACAGTCAATGAGGCGATAAAACCGTTTCAATCTATGGGGCTAATGGGTGAAAGAGATATTCACAAGAAAGTTTTGGATGTTCCATTTCCTTCTTATGACAAAGACAACAGCACCCACCGCGATCTCGTACAGTTTGCCAAAGACTCCGCGAAGGCAGCTAACAAGGCAACTAGACTCCCAGGATTCCCCGGTCACATTTCCGGTCAACGTGCCTTTATTCGGGTCCAGTTAGAAAAAATCAGAGCGGAAATGGATCGTCTTGTGAAATCAATTATTTAGTTCGTGGATGAACACACCGCGAAACCCAATGCAGCAAATTACCTCAGGAGAAGGTGCTTAAGGCTCGCTTCCAATTCCTGCTGCCATTTCTTCGGATAGCAAAATCCCAAACCTCCGCGATTCAGAAATTTCTCCACCCTTGTAACACTATTGCGGACCCGACTGATTGCGCGCTGATTTCCTCTTTTGCCCGTGTTTGTTTTCCATGCCCTCGGATACTCCTTCCGCGCAATTTGCGACAAGCTCCTTCCATCCCGAACTTGTGCTAGCCAGATTCGCAAATCCAACTCTGAGAGTGGATGATCGGGGCTTTCTGGCGGAATTCCTTTCTCTTCGTTAGCCCGTGATACCTCGAATGCGCGGACACGCCATTCCACGAATCGTATGTAGTCTTCTTTTGTCCAGCCATTCATCGTCCTAGTACCTGGGTGTCAAAAATGCATTTGAACTACGGCACCCACTATCGCGCGAAAAGTTTACGGGGTTAGATGGGCGAAGCAAAGCGAATTCGGGGGTGCGATATGCCGGGGCGAAACATTAAGACGAATCTGGAATTGAGACTTCGAGGCTGGAAGGCGGCGGCGAAATCGCCAAAGACTCCGAAGTGGCTGCGAGCTTCAATTAACAAGAATATCAGGGAACTTCAACGCCGGTTGCGGAAAGAGTCTTGATCCGAGAATTAGGTGCGCGAGCGCGTTTCGATGAAATCCTAAATCGAACGGGTCAGACAGGTGGATTTCGCAAAACGTACCCGTGCTTTGCAAAGCATTTCGCCGAATGTGAAATTGCGGACGAAACTCAAATTGTCGACTGGAAATATGAAATTGAAATTCAATTTAATCATTTGAATTCATTTTTTATACAAATACAGAAATGACGGAAATGGCTGGATACCGCAACTAGCTAATAGCAGACGAAAAATCGATGACTAGATTTCAGATTCTCGACCTTATTGGAAGGCAATCCAAACCTCTTTCGTGCAAAGAGTTGGCGAGTTTGGCGGGAACGTGGAAATGGGACAAACGTGCCTTTCGTGCCAGCTTCGCGACTCGTCTAAAGCGGCTTTGGGGTTATGGGCTTCTTCTTCGCCAGATCAATCCAGCTTTGCGTCCCGCGCATTCGCGAACAGGGGTTTACGTTTGGAGTCTTTCATTGCGCGGTCAAAAGCGTCTCGCGTGGGCGAAATCGAAAGGATTTGTATAGCGGGTCGGGTGAACACTCGCACCGACTTTGCTCAGTGCGAGGCCAGGGCAAACCAGAGCGCCACCGGAGGACTGACAGACCATCCGAGCGCGACTTATACGGCACCCTGGCCTCGCTCCAATTTGGGATTGATGATGCCGGTAAGGAGAAAAGAGTCTGTCCGGGGTGCAGGGGCGGAGCCCCTGCGGTTTCCCATACTTGATAACACGGGGTGTGCCTAGTGGCGATTGAAATCCAAACTGCATCATCTACACCGAAATATTTCGGGCACGGTGAGCTATGCCGCTGCCACAAGTGCATGGCGAGAGTAATGGGAAAGTGGATCGACGGCCTCGCAAGAGAAACTTCGACTGGTGCGTGGCAAATTTTCGGGACTGCCACATTTCGCACGCCTAACTATCCCTGGCAACGCGGATTTCCAATGGGCGGTTCCTACAAACCGAGTGTGCATTTTGTGCACAAAACATTTGATCAAACTGTTAAGCGTCTGGAAGACAAGCTCGCAGCTCCGGTAGATTATTTCGTGGCAGATCAACTTGGGTCGGCTAACCAGCGATTACACCAGCATTTCATTCTTGCGGCACTCGGCCTAGATCGCTATCCGCGCACGGATATTTGGAAATTCCTTTTCGACAAAGCAGGAATGAATCGCATCTTGCGTTTTGAGCAAGGCGCGGCCTACTACATTGGAAAATATATTGGACGTGACGTTTCCAGTTGCGACTGGGATTATCGGCTCGCTTCTCACCCTCCGGTGCCTCCCATGCCTGTATTGATCGGAAGAACTGAAATTGTCCGGTCGGTTGATATGCCGAAAGACGAATTCAAAAACACTATGAAAGGTTGGCACCGATGAAAGCAGAACAGAAAGAGATGTTTCATAGCAAAAAAACACAACAACCGATCCGAATTTTTACGGACGGGAGCGGGGCGCGCCAGGATGGAAAAGGCTCCGGGTATTCATTCCTGCGAACCGACACCGGAGAAAAGCAAGTCATTCGCGAAGACGGCCTAACGAATAACCAAGCAGAGTACAAGGGCATCCTCTCGGCGGTTGAATCTCTACCCGCTGGAACCGTGGCGGAAATTTGTAACGATTCCCAAGTCGTATGCTCTCAGCTCAACGGTCAGTACGCGGTGCGTGATCCGAAATTATTCAAGTTGTGGGAATTCACCCACGCTGTAATTCGCCGCAAGAAACTGACAGTCACTTTCGTTTGGGTGCCGCGCGCAGAAAATCTTGCTGGGAAACTGATCTAAGCGTGGAATCTCTGACTCAAGACCGGCTCGTGACT
>Ga0193726_1001822_pt1 | contig 15645 bp, 14 predicted proteins | sample H2c1metaG_FD_144928 | JGI IMG/M metagenome (GOLD analysis project Ga0193726, IMG submission 144928) | Soil microbial communities from a riparian zone of the East river system, Colorado, United States - H2c1 | ecosystem: Environmental > Terrestrial > Soil > Riparian zone | place: USA: East River... | reverse complement strand
GGTTGAAACGAACGCCGACATCGTCTCATCGAGCATGCGTCACAGGAACGAAGGAGAGCCCTTGTGTCGAAACTGTCCAGACGTACGTTCGTAAAATCCCTGGGCGCTGCATCGCTCGCGCCTGCCACGCTTCTGGCGGCACCTCCCCTCCTCGCTGCTGCCGCGGGGGCGACCCCGCCGACTCAACCTTCTGCCGCAACGGACGAGAAGCCGCTTTATCTCTTCTTCAACGCAGATGAAGCAGCTTTCATTGAAGCCGCGTGCGAGCGTCTCATTCCGCACGACGAAGTTGGACCGGGCGCGCTCGACGCGGGCGTGCCGAACTATCTCGACAAGCAACTCGGCGGCAGTTGGGGGGCCGGCGAGCGCCTGTATCGCAGCGGTCCCTGGCAGCAAGGCACGCCAAGCCAGGGCTATCAACTGCCGTTCACCCCTGCCGAGCTCTTCCATGCGGCGCTGCGTGCCATCCTCGCCGAGTTCGATGGCAAGACTGCATTCAAGGAACTTTCCGCCGAGCAGCAGGACGCCTACCTGAAGTCGCTCGAAGCAGGCGGCAAGGATCTCGCTGGCGTGCCGTCGGCGGCGTTCTTCCAGATGCTGTTGCAGATGACGGTCGAAGGTTACTTCAGCGATCCGGTCTACGGCGGCAACAAAAACATGGTGGCGTGGAAGATGATCGGTTTCCCCGGCGCCTACGCCAACTACTACGACCTCGTCGACAAACACGGCATCAAGCTGGATCGAGAGCCGATGAGCATCGGCTCGGACCGTCACGGCCTGGTGCACCCGGATCCGAACATCCCGGCAAGTCTCTGAGCGTCCGCCCAGCCAATTCGCACTGACGAGGAGTAGCCCAACATGACGCAACGTCTGAAAGCCACCGACGTCGTGATCATCGGCGTCGGCATGGTCGGCAGCATCGTCGCCAAGGAACTCGCGGCGGCCGGCTACAAGGTTGTCGGTCTTGAGCGCGGCCAGCCGAGGTTTACCGTTCCGGACTTCCAGGGCCCAGCGGTCCACGACGAACTGCGTTTCGATATCCGCAAGGCGCTGATGCAGGACAACACCAAGGAGGCGGTCACGTTCCGCAACAAGGTCAGCGAAACCGCGCTGCCGATCCGGCGCTGGGAATCGTTCCTGCCGGGAACCGGCCTTGGCGGATCGCACGTTCACTGGAACGGCCAGACCTATCGCTTCCACGCCAACGATTTCCAGCTGGCGACGAAGACACGCGCGCGCTACGGCGCGAAGTTCCTCGATCCCGATCTGACGCCGCAGGACTGGGGCGTGACTTACGCCGATCTGGAACCGCACTACGACCGTTTCGAATACCTGCTCGGCACCAGCGGCAAGGCCGGAAACATCAAGGGTACGATCCAGGCCGGCGGCGATCCGTTCGAATCGCCGCGCTCGCGCGACTATCCGACGCCGCCGCAAAAGGAGCCCTACCACGGCGCGCTGTTCCGCAAGGCAGCGACCGATCTCGGCTATCACCCGTTTCCGCAGCCATCCTCGAACCTCAGCCAGCCGTACACGAATCCGGAAGGCGTCAAGCTCAATGCCTGCGTGTTCTGCGGTTTCTGCGAGCGCTACGCCTGCGAGCATTACGCGAAAGCCGTACCGCAGACGATCATCCTGCCGGTGCTGCTGAAGAACGCGAACTTCGAGTTGCGCACGGGCTGTCAGGTGCAACGCATCAATCTTGACTCGACGAAGAAGCAAGCGACCGGCGTCACCTACATCGATGGCGCGGGCAACGAGTTCGAACAACCCGCTTCGCTGGTGATTACTTCCGGCTTCGCATTGAACAACGTGCGCATGTTCCTGCTTTCCGGCATCGGCAAGCCGTACGACCCGGCGACCGGCAAGGGCACGGTCGGGCGCAACTACGCGTATCAGACTGTGAGCACGGTGGCCTCGTTCTTCGACGAAGACGTCAACATCAATCCGTTCATGGCGTCGGGCGCGTCGGGCACGCTCATCAACGACTTTGCGGGAGACAATTTCGATCACGCAGAGCTCGGTTTCATTGGGGGCGCGTTCGTCGGCGCGGTCAACACGAACGGACGGCCGATCCAGTACCACCCGGTTCCGCCCGGCACGCCGGCCTGGGGCAAGGACTGGAAACAAGCGGTCGCCAAGCACTACAACCACACCGTGATGTTCAGCATCCACGGCAGCTCGATGTCGCAGCGGCAGAACTATCTGGATCTCGATCCGACCTACAAGGATGCCTGGGGCCAGCCGCTGCTGCGCATGACGTTCGACTTCCCGCCGAACGATCTGCGCATGGCGCAGTACGTCACCGGCAAGGCGATCGAGATCGGCAAGGCGATGGGCGCCAAGCAGGTTGCGGGCAATCCGCGCAAAGGACCGTACACGGTCACGCAGTACCAGACGACGCACAACACCGGCGGCACGATCATGGGCGACGATCCGGCGACCAGCGTGGTGAATCGCTATCTGCAGTCCTGGGATGTGTCGAACGTGTTCGTGATCGGCGCGTCGAACTTTCCGCAGAACGCGTCGTGGAATCCGACCGATACGGTCGGCGCGCTGACCTACTGGGCAATCGACGCGCTCAAGAACAAGTACATGAAAAACCCCGGCCGCCTGGTGCAGGCATGAATGCGCTCGCCCGTTCGAATCCGATCGCACTGCGATTGCTGCTAGTGCTCGCGCTGCCGTCTGCAGCACTTGCTGCGGATCCGCCTGCGGGCGATGCCGCGCGCGGTGCGACGATCGCGGCAACCTGTCAGGGTTGTCATGGCGCGCACGGCGAAGGCGTCCCGGCCACCGGCGGTCCGCGCCTCGCCGGCCAAACCGCGGAGTATCTCGGCGCCCAGCTGCACAACTATGCGGACGGTCGTCGCACGAACCCGATCATGTCCGCGATGGCCAAGGGGCTCGATGCGCAGAAGCAGGCCGACGTCGCTGCATTCTTCGCAGCGCAGTCCGCGCCGTATGCAGCGCGAACGGTGGAGCCGGCCCCGGAACAACTCGCCCGCGGCCGCACGCTGACGCGCGTCGGCGACGAGTCGAAGCAGCTGCAAGCCTGCGCGAACTGCCATGGTCCTGACGGAGCCGGTGAGCGCTACGCGACGCCGTATCTGGCCGGGCAGTCGGCGGCCTATGTCGCGAGCGCGATCAAGGAATGGAAGAGCGGCGCACGTCACGGCGGCGAGGCGCAAATGCGTCCGGTCGCGCAACGACTGGACGATCAGGACATCGCCGCCGTCTCCGCGTATTTCGAAAGCCTTGGCGACAATGCACATTGATCCAGTCGTGCGGCACACGTCGTTGGCGACATGCCGCGCACGTCGATCGGCCGGTCCGATCATCCGGCAGCAATGAACGAGGATAATCACATGTCGAAACAAAAGCGGTTGAATATCGTTGCGTGGGTGGCGCTCGCTGCGCTCGCGGCCAGCGCAGGCGGCATCGCCAAGGACGCGGAGCCCGATGCCACGCAGGGCCCTCAAGCAAAGCGGACCATCCTCGAGCGCCACGATCAGTCTGGCGTTCCGGGCAAGGAGATCGTGCTGGGTACCGCCGAGTTCCCGCGCGGCGCCGTGATCGGATGGCATACGCATTCCGGTGACGAAGCAGGCTACGTCTTCCGGGGAACGCTGGTGCTGAAGACGCGAGGCCAGCCCGATCGCACGCTGAAAGCCGGGGACGCGTTCTTCAATCCTCGTGGCGCCGTGCACAGCCTGATGGCTGCGCCCGATGCCGACGGAGGCGCGGCGTTCTCGACATGGGTCGTCGACAAGGGCAAGCCGCTTGCAGAACCGGTGCAATGACGTCCTGCATGGTTCACGCCTTGCGACTTTTCTGATCGGACCATCACCGCATGCGCGGAAATCACGGACCTACAAAGACCCCGCCGCAAGCGGGGTTTTTTGTTCCTTTCGTTCACATTAGAACTCCCCGCCGCGCCGCCGAGCCGCGCCTGGCTCTCGTTGAAGGACGGCGGCCGCAGTGCTTCTGCGTAGTTTTACTGGATTCGTAGCCGTGGAAGTTCGGTTAACAGGCGATGCATCCAGTAGCAGACTGCGTGCAGAGGAATGGACGCTGGAACGGCGCCTCTACCGTACACCTGCCGGAACACCGTACCGGTCAACTTGAGGAGAACCCCATGACGAAATTCCCGATGCTTTGCGTAGTAGGTGGAGCGCTGCTGATGGCGGGTTGCGTGACGCAGAAGACATACGATGAGTCACAACAGAAGAATGCCCAGCTCGAGCAGGAGTACCAGCAACTCAACCAGTCCATGAGCGCCGAGGTCGCAGACAAGAACATGCGGATCACGCGGATGCAGGACGCGATCAAGGTTTCGGTCAACAGCGAGCTGCTGTTCCCCTCGGGCGGCTGGGAAATGCAGGAAGGGGCCAAGGCGAGCATCGCCAAGATAGCCGCGATCCTGGCACCTCATCAGACTGCGAAGATCAACGTGAACGGCTACACGGACAGCACGCCGATAGGTCCGGGCCTGGCAAAAGAAGGCGTCACGACCAATCTCATCCTGTCGCAAAAACGGGCCGACAACGTGATGCAGTACATGATCTCGCAGGGCGTCAAACCGGGTCTTGTCTCGGCTCACGGCTTCGGCGAGGCCGATCCGGTCGCTTCGAACAATACGGCGGAGGGCAAGGCGCAGAATCGCCGCGTGGAGCTCACCGTCGCGAGCAAGTAAGGCACTTTCGAGTAGCCTTTCAGCGCCGTAGCCAGTGTGCGATGAGTGGCAGGATCGCGAGGCCTGACGGCGCGCGGAATTCCTGCAGATCCGTCATTTGCGACGGCTCAACGCGAGGACCGAGAGCATCAAGTCATCATCTCTGCTGCCGGCGGTTCACTCTTCGCACGCTGGAAAAGGAACCCACCAAGCGCCCCGCGCGGTCGGGCGGTATGCTGAACGCGTGGCTCAGTTGCCGCATTGTCGACTGACCACGTTACCGAAGCATGAGCGTCGGGCTGGTGGCACTGATTGTCGTAGCAATCACGATGCTGATCGCCGAAGAAGCGATCGTGCGACTCTATCGAAAGCTCAGTTGAGAAGCAGAATAATCCGGCAACGTGAAACTGGCGTGGCAGTCCAACGCTCGCCACTGGGCAAGAGCCTCGGTCGCGAGCGTCTCGTGTTCAACATGGAGATCGCAGTCGACAGATCCGAGTGCGGAGCGAGTTACCAGGCGTACAACGTTTAGACCGGAGGAGCGAATGAGCGATTCGAAGGATGCCGGCATGATCCAGACTCTTCTGGACCGACTCAACAAACAGCGCTTGCCGCGCGCACTGGCTCTCAAGGACCAGGTCGACCGCGGTGAACGATTGAACGACCACGACATACAGTTCCTGAAGCTGGTGTTCGAGGATGCAGGTGTTGCCCAGGGACTGGCTGACAAGCATCCCGAATTCCAGCCACTTGTCGCGCGCCTGATCGGCCTCTACAGCGATATCACCAGCAAAGCGTTGGCAAACGAGCAAAAAGACAAGGGGGGACTGCAATGAAGGGCAAGCAGAAAACACGCGAAAAGATCGACGACGGGGAATCCGGCAAGCTGAAGCGCAAGGACTACGAAAAGGAGCTTGAGCGGCTGCATGTCGAGCTGGTCAAGGCCCAGCAATGGATCGTGCACAAGGGTCTCAAGGTCTGTATCGTTTTCGAAGGACGCGATGGTGCCGGCAAGGGCGGCACGATCAAAGCCATCACCGACCGCGTGAGTCCCCGGGTGTTCCGTGTCGTTGCGCTGCAGGCGCCGACCGCGCGCGAAAAAAGCCAAATGTACGTGCAGCGTTATTTGCCATACCTCCCCGGGGCTGGGGAAGTCACCATTTTCGATCGCAGCTGGTACAACCGCGCCGGAGTCGAGCGCGTCATGGGATTTTGCGAAAAGGACGACGTAAAAAATTTCCTGCGAATGGTGCCGCCGGTGGAGAAAGCCATCGTCGATTCCGGTGTCATCCTCATCAAGTACTGGTTGGAGGTGAGCGCCGAAGAACAGACGCGTCGGCTCGAGTCGCGCATCGACGATGGGCGCAAGATCTGGAAATTGTCGGATATGGATCTTCTGTCCTACGGTCGCTGGTTCGACTATTCCCGGGCGCGTGACGACATGTTCGCCGCGACCGACACGAACTTCGCGCCGTGGCATGTGGCACGAACGGACGACAAGCGGCGCGGCCGGCTCAACATCATCACGCATCTGCTCAGCCAGATTCCGTACAAAGAGCTGCCTCGCAAGAAGATAGAACTACCGAAACGGCAGACGCAGGGCGGTTACCGCGAGCGGGACTATCCGTTCAAGTTCATCAAGAAGGTTTACTGATCGGCATTCGCCGCCTTAGAACAGCTCTTGCCTAACGGGAGGCCTCATGAGCAATTCGGTTTTGCCCTCCCTCCCGGAACCGGGCCGGATTGCGCGCCGGGCGAAGGCCGCCGATCAGAGCGGCTGGGACCGCTGGCTGCCGGGACTGCGCACGCTGCGCGAGTACCAGGTGGCGTGGTTGCGGCACGACATCGCGGCCGGACTGGTCCTGACCACGATGCTGGTGCCCGTCGGAATCGCCTACGCGGTGGCGTCGGGCCTGCCCGGCATCAATGGCCTCTACGCGACCATCGTTCCGCTGCTTGCCTACGCATTGTTCGGACCCAGTCGGATCCTGGTGCTGGGGCCCGATTCCGCGCTGGCTGCGGTCATCCTCGCCGTCGTCGTGCCGCTGTCGATCGGCGACCCGCTTCGCGCGGTCGCCCTTGCGGGCATGATGGCGGTCGTGGCGGGGACCGTATGCATTCTGGCCGGCGTCGCACGCCTGGGCTTCGTGACTGAGCTTCTGTCCAAGCCGATCCGCTACGGGTACATGAACGGAATCGCGCTGGCGGTATTGATCAGCCAACTGCCCAAGCTTTTCGGCTTTTCGATCGAAAGCAAGGGACCGCTGAGAGACTTGTGGGCCATCGCCCAGGCGGTGATGGATGGAAAGAGCAACTGGACCGCGTTCATTGTCGGCGCAGGCACGTTGGCGGTAATCCTGCTGCTCAAGGGCCACAAGCGCGTGCCGGGCATCCTGATCGCCGTGGTAGGAGCGACCGTCGTCGTAGGAATGCTGGACCTTGCAGCGCGCGCCGGGGTGTCGGTTCTCGGCTCGCTTCCACAAGGCCTGCCCGCGTTCGCCATCCCGTGGATTACCACTGCCGATATCGCCCCCGTCGTGATCGGCGGTTGCGCCGCCGCCCTCGTCGCGTTCGCCGACACCAGCGTGCTCTCTCGTGTGTATGCGGCGCGGACCCAAACCTATGTCGACCCAAACCAGGAGATGGTGGGGCTAGGCGTCGCCAACCTGGCCGCCGGATTTTTCCAGGGCTTTCCGATGAGCAGCAGTTCGTCACGAACCCCCGTGGCGGAGGCGGCAGGCGCCAGAACCCAGCTGACCGGAGTCGTCGGCGCGCTTGCTGTTGCCCTTCTGCTGGTGGTGGCGCCGGACCTGCTGCGGAATTTACCCACGAGCGCATTGGCTGCGGTCGTGATCGCAGCGGCCATTGGCCTCTTCGAGATCACCGACCTGCGACGAATTTATCGCATCCAGCGCTGGGAGTTCTGGCTATCGATCGTCTGTACGGTCGGCGTTGCCGTGCTGGGCGCGATTCCGGGTATTGGCCTCGCCATCGTGATTGCCGTCATCGAATTCCTGTGGGATGGCTGGCGCCCGTACTCCGCAGTTCTGGGACGCGCTGAAGGTGTCAGGGGCTACCACGACATCACGCGCTATCCCGACGCGCGTCTCATCCCCGGCCTCGTCCTGTTTCGCTGGGACGCGCCCTTGTTTTTCGCCAATGCCGAGTTGTTCCATGACCGAGTGCTGGAGGCGGTGGCGACATCGCCTACGCCCGTGCGCTGGTTGGTTGTGGCAGCGGAACCGGTCACCAGCGTGGACGTGACTTCCGCCGACATGCTGGCCGAGCTGTACGAAACATTGCGCGCGGCCGGCATCGAATTGTGCGTGGCCGAGATGAAGGACCCCGTCAAGGACAAGCTGAAGCGATTCGGGCTTTTCGCGCGGCTTGGCGAAACGGCGTTTTTTTCGACAATCGGTGTGGCCGTGAGCAGTTATCTCGCGACCCACCAGGTGGATGGCGTGGACTGGGAGGACTGACGTCGTCTGTGAGGCCATGAAATCGGCCCGCTAGTGCAAATCTCAGCGTCGTCTGCCGCCGCCGCGACCACCGCCACCGTAACGCCCGCCGCCCGTCGATGGTCAGGCCCCACCCATCGCGCCGCGCTTGAAGTCCCCATTGTAATTGCTGCGATCAAATTGCCGCCCGCCCGTGTTGCCGCCGGACATCCCATTGCGAGAACTGCGGACGAAATCGCGACCGGCGCCGCGTTCGCGAGCGAAGGGGTCGCTGTCCATATTCCCGGCCGAAGGTAACTCCGTCGCTTTGTTGAATCGCATTCGCGCTAGCCGCCTCCGGCAGCGGGTGCCATCGAATCGCGAAGGTCGATCAGGGGTTGTTGGGTGACTTTCATCACGCCACTGTCGGGGCGATCGATCGACTCGATCAGCGCGAACACCAAGGCGAACGACAGGGCGAGGAGGGGCCGCACGTTGGACCGTTTCGAGCCTGCGATTCCCGTCTGGTAGCCCACGGCTATCATGCCGAGGATCGTGATGCAGTAGAGCGCGAACCAAACCTCGATGGGAACCCGCGCTTGCACCCCGAGCGCCACTCTCGACGCATGAATCCCGTTCACTTCGTTCAGTGAATCGATGTACAACGCGGCAACGTCCGAGTTCATGTCCTTCCGCGCGTTCGCGACCGCCATCTCCCAAAGGCGCTCTTGAGTGCGTCGGGTTTCGGACAGGAAACTCTTCAGTCGCCCCGGTTCGAGGCTGCCCGCCTCCGCGAACGCCACGCGCGAAACAAGGTATTGCTGCAGCAAGCCCTTTGCTTCGGCACGATCCGGTTCCGGCAGAAAGTCCGCTCGTTGCCACGCGGCGCGGATGGCGACGGCGTCCTCGCGCACCAGCGCCTTCTTGGCGTCATGACGTTCCGACACGATTCCGAACGTAAACGCCAGCATGAATGCCGCGAGCCCAAGGACGGCGCCGGCGATGGCGGAAACCGGTGATTCCTTCTCATCTTGCGACCGCCGGTGCGCGGCATGCCCCAGCCGGTAGCCCGCTTCGATGGCGATCATGACGACGACGATAGTTCCGAAGAAGAGAGCCCAGATGGGTATCGCGTCGATGCTCATCGGCAATCAGACCTCGCAATTCTTATGCGGTCACTTTACCAGTTCAAACTCGCCCGGCCGCCAGGCCTTGTCGAACCACGGCTGCAGCGGGCCGTAGAGGCGCAGGATCACCAAAACCGAACTGACTGCCGGAATTGCCGAACACATCGTCTTGGGAAACCAATGGAACAATCACGCGTGTGATGAGGTTCCAATTCTCGCAATAGTCCAATCAATGGCGGCTCGTGTCGCACCAGCAGACGCACCTGCGATGTGACTCGCCTACGCCCAAGGGCCAGGCGCTTCGGACTGCTATGCTGCACCCCACCCGCCGAGGCGATTCGCCACGGTGTCGGTTGAAGGGGCGATCGGCATGGCCAGATCCGTCGTCGTGCGCACACTGCGCCGCCGCCAACTGTTTCGCGCCGCCACCGAGGCGAATCTCCGATCGAGTGCTCTTGCGATCCCGTTTGCAAGCGCAAGCCAGCCCATCCCGCTTAAGCGTGGCGGTTACCCATGCGCGTGAGCTTCTTCGACGAGCTCAAGCGGCGCAACGTGATCCGCATGGCCGGTTTGTATCTGGTCGGCGCGTGGTTGATCGTGCAGGTGACGGGGACGTTGCTGCCGATGTTCGACGCGCCCGCCTGGGTTTCGCGCAGCATCGTGACGATCGTCGCGCTGGGCTTTTTGCCGGCGCTGGTGTTCGCGTGGGTGTTCGAGCTGACGCCGGAGGGCATCAAGCGCGACGCCGAAGTTCCGCCCGAGGAATCCATCGCGCCACTGACGGCACGGCGCATGGATCGCATGATCATCGTCGTGCTGGTGCTGGCGCTCGGCTACTTCGGTTTCGACAAGTTCGTGCTGGCGCCGCATCGCAACGATGCGCTGGTCGCCGCGGCGACAAAGGCCGCCACGACGACGACGGCAACGCCGAACGCCGATGCGCATTCGATTGCCGTGCTGCCGTTCGTGAACATGTCGGGCGATGAGGCCAACAAATACTTCTCCGACGGCATCAGCGAGGAAATCCTCAATGTGCTGGCGCGCACGCCCGACCTGCACGTCGCGGCGCGCACGTCTTCCTTCTCGTTCCAGGGAAAGAACGTGGAGGTTCCGGAAATCGCTCTCGCCCTGAACGTTCGCATGGTGCTCGAGGGCAGCGTGCGCAAGCAGGACGATCGCGTGCGCATCACCGCGCAGCTGATCGATGCGAAGACCGGCTTTCACGTGTGGTCGCAGACCTACGACCGCCAGCTGCAGGATATCTTCGCGATCCAGGACGAGATCGCCAAGGCGATCGGCGACGAGCTGGAAGTGAAGATCGACAGCGCCCAGGAAGGCGGCAAGACCTCGACCGGCACCGAAAATCTGGTGGCGTACGATCTTTATCTGCGCGGCATCGCGTTGTGGCAGGAGCGCCGCGAGGATGCGCTCTGGCAGGCGATCGATCTGTTCGAGAAGGCGACGGCGGCCGATCCGAAGTTCGCTGCCGGTTACGCGGGTCAGGCATTGGCGTTTGCCATCGTCGGCGACTACAGCGCGCGCATGCCGTATGAGGAAGCAACGGCTCGTGCGAGAGATTTTGCCGAACGCACGCTGTCACTGGATCCGACATTGCCCGAGTCCTACGCGGCATTGGGAAGCGTCGCCGCCAAGGAATTGCGGCGCACCACAGCCGATGCGCTGCTTGGCCGTTCCATCACGCTGCGGCCGTCGTTTGCGACCGCGTATCAATGGCGCGGAAGCCAGCTGATGTCCAATGGTGACCTCGAAGGCGGCCTCGCGCTCATCGAGCGCGCGACGGCGCTCGATCCGCGCTCTCTGGTCGTCGCGGAGAATCATTCATTTATCTTGCAAACTCTTGGGCGATACGATGCTGCGAAAGCTCGTTGCGAGACCACGCTCGCATTTGCACCGACCTATGCCGGCTGCCTCGAGGACATCGCGATGGCTAATTTGCGCCTCAATGATTTGAAGGCGGCGCTTCCGATGTTCGAGCGCCTCGCGGCGGCCGCAAACCCTGGCGCAAGCGCGCAAGGCAGCGAATTGATCGCGGCGCTGACCGGCAGCGGCGATCGGCATGCGCTGGCCCAACGTTATGCCGCGCTCAAATACAACAGCATGGTCGATCCGGCCAGCGGCAACGCGCTGGTAGGCTATGACATTCCTTCGGTGCTGATCAAACTCGGCGAGCCCGAGCTGGCCCTCGGTTATCTCGAATATCTCGCCGGAGAGCTCGGCGGCACGGCCGACTGGGCGCTGATGTTGCCGGACCTTGATCCGATCCGCTGCGATCCGCGTTTCACGGCGGTGGTCCAGCGTATGAAAACGGTGGATCCGTACGCGGCAAAAGTCTGCGCTGGAAAGCGCTGACCTGTGGCTCGCCGATCCTGCGAGTGACGGATCCGCATGATCCTCCGGCGTCCCACGCATTGAACCCGCGCGTGCTATTCCGCCTGGCTATGTGCCGCAGCCGGAGCTGTCGCCAGGCTTGATTCGACCTTCGGCGCATTTGCGGCGATGAACTGCAGGAGTTCGTCGAGCCTCCCCTGCGAATCCAGGGTACGAAAACGAAACATGCCGTTTGTAACAAGTGCACAGGTGAGATCAAGAGCGATCTGCATGGGACCTGGCGTGGTAACCGAAACGATGGTGTTGCTCAAGAACTACTCCTTATCTGCAAAGCGAACCTGGAATCTGCGACCGTCCTCGTCATGCATCATTGTGCCCGCGTGTCGGATGCAGCAGCAGACATCTCAGGCATCAAAGCCGTTTTGAAAGACAATATCGATGGGGTTGCCGAGCAGGATTTCTTCGACGCCGGTGCTGAGTGGACCGACCCACAGGTTGCCGGCCAGGTCGAACGCAACGGATTCCACCTGAAAGTGCGACAACGGCGAGTTTGCCGTCGTATAAGTCGTCCATGTCGTGCCGTCGAAGAGGCTGACCCCTCCGAAATTCCCGCCATCGAACGTATTGCTGGCGATGGCGACCAGCCCGTCGCTCGACCGGATTGAAATGTCGAATACATGATTCGCGGGCAGCTCGCCTGTGCTGTTCGTATAGACGATCCATGAAGTGCCGTCGTAGCGAAGCGCACCGTTGTCGCTGGCGACCCACGTGTCTGCATTGGGCGCGAACTCCACGTCCCGAAGTCCAAAGGGCGCCACGGGCAACTCGCTGTCCAAGGAAGCCCACGTCTGTCCATCGAAGGTGTGCAGGCCGCTGTCCGTTCCCACCCACATGAAACCCGCGGAATCCAGCGCAATTGCGTTTACATAGTTGGACGTGGCGAAGAGGTCTCCGAACGTGTGCGCAACCCAAACGTCGCCCTGCAGTTCGAAGATTCCCTGCCCGTCAGTGCCGATCCAGATGTTGCCGTCGACGTCACTGCCGATCGCCTGGATGAAAGCCACGCCGAAGCTCGCGTCGTTGTAGTCCCAGAAGCCGGTGAACGTGCCGGTCGCGGGATGCCAGCGACCCACGCCGTTGCCTCCGATCCAGATATCGCCGTTGCGATCTTCGTATGCGGAAAAGACCGGATCGCTGCCGATGAACGGCCACGGTTCCGCACCCAGATTGTTGCGGCCGAAATTGCGCCAATGCGTTCCGTCGTAGCGCGAAACGCCAGAGTCCGCCGAGATGAACCATAGCGCACCGGTCGAGTCGACGAACGTGTGATCGATGAAATAGCTAGGCAGTCCCGTGTTGATCGCGTTTAACGCTTCGATGCGCGATCCGGCGGAGTCGTAGTGGACGACGCCGCCTTGGGCGCCGAGCGCGGCCTGCTGGTTGTAGGCGACCCAGACATCGCCGTTCGGACGCGGGTGAACGCCGATCGGAATGATGCCGTCGCCGTCGACGAACGTGTCGAAATTTCCGCCGTCATTGACCGTGCGGAAGATGCCGCCGACGAAATTGGCGGCGTAGAGCGTGTGGCTCGGTTCGTCGAAGCTCATCGCCAATATCGTCATGTCGCCGCCGAGCGTCGGCCAGTTCGCGCATGTCGTGCCGTCCCAGCGCCAGAGCCCCTGCTGCGCACTCGCAATCCAGATGTGCCCGTCCGGCTCTGCCAGCATCCCATCCAGCTGCGCGGAGCATTCCGTATGGAGCGTCCATGTGCTCCCATCGAACTCGGCCAGGCCGCTCAGCACCTGGTGCGTGGCCCACACGTGTCCGTCGGGGCCGACTCGCACATAGCCGACATTGCGGAAGTTCTGGTCATTGCCCCAATCGATTTCCGTACCGACCTCGTACTGCGTCCACATGTTCGCGACAGGGTCGAAGTGAAAGACCGCCCCATTGCTCGTAGTGACGTTGGTGTTGGTGAGCCAAACGGTTCCGTCTGCAGCAAGGTCGACGGAGCGCACGCCGGGGACGACGAACGGAGCGTTCGACTGATCGTACGTCGTCCACACGCTGGCAGGAGGTACCGCATTGCGATCGAACCGCGTAAGGCCGGCATCACTCGCGATCCAGATCACGCCGTCGGGCGCTATACGCATGCTGTGGACGAATTGCGACGTAATGGGATTGTCGAGACTCGACCATACGGTCCAGCAGCAGGTATCGAAGCCCCCACCCGGCAAGCCAAGGTAAGGCACACTCGACGCGGGCAACATCGCCAGGCCCCATTCCTGGAAGAATGCGAAGCGTGCGAATACCCAAAGATTGCCGTCGTCGTCGAATGCGCTGAGATCGACGAGCTCGCCGGGAATGCCGGTATTGCCCGGTGTGATATGTCGCCACGCGGGAGGCTCTCCTGCTGCGACGTTGAAAGAGGAATTCAGGACTGCTGCAAGCAGCAGTGCGGCGTGCATCGATCTCATCAAACGCATGGCAGAATCCCCATCAGCACTTCGAACCCGGATGCAAGCGCGTTCGCTGGGTGAAGAGCGCGACGGACCGTGGTCTGATTTGCCAGCGTGAACGTCGTTACCGACCGCCTCGCGGTGTAGCTTGCGACCTCGACGCTGAACGCGCGGCCCGAATTGAGCTGATCACGCCAGGCGGAAGCGGACGATCGGGTCCTGGCGTTTGTCGGGTGCGTCCGCCGAGGCGGTGTCGACATCGAGCATTTTCGACCTGCGACTCAGCTCAACGGACGATCGCTGACTGTCACCCGGCGCGAGGCAACGATGCGGCCTGCGTCGTCGCGCTCGAAACTGGTGTAGGCATCGAGAACTCCGCCGTAAACATGCAATGTCAGCGTCGCGGTTGTATTCGAGCGGTTTCTGCAGCGGTGAACGTACTCGCTGCCGGTAAACATCGCGGCATCGCCCGCCTCCAGCTGGAGCGATCGGGCAAACGCAAGAACGGGTTGATCCGCCGGGCCGGATTTCGTGTACTCGTCGACGTCCAATCGACCGTCGATCACGATTTCGATCCCCCAAAGGCCTGCGTGATCATGCGGGAGCGTCGCGTGTCCGGCCGGCCAGTACATCAGGAGCGCGGAGCTATCGAGGCTTTCAACCGCGGCGATCGGATGGCGACGGAATTGCTCGCCTTCCGCCGCAAAAACGTCCGCTCGAGGTGCATCGTCCGCGACTGCCAACGCCTTGAGCTCGTCGCGCAGCGTGCCCAGCGCCGCCGGCGTATTGGCGCGCTTGAACGCGGAAAGGGAATCCAGGACGCGATGCAACCATGAGGTTTCGCAAAGGCGATTCGTCGTCACGATAATCCCCGATTCAGACCCGGCGCGATGGCAACACACCCAAGGTTAAAACGCCGCTAAGACGCAGGTCTGACGGTGATATTTTTCGCGTGCTCGTTCGCGATCTTGCGGTGCGGCCGCAACCAACTCACCGTCACGGCCCGGCGCGATAACCGTATTTCGCGAAAATCTCGCCGACGACGTTGTCGATCCCCGGCTGCGGGTTGGTCAGCTTTTCGTCCTTCACGCGGCCCACGGCGACGCCTTCCCAGACGAGTTGCTTGCGCTTGGCATCCACGAGGTCGATGTTGAGCGTTCCCTCGGTGTATTTGTCCGCATCGTACGCATAGGACGGCCATGCCTTGTACACCGCTACGCGGCGATAGCCGTAGTAACCGACGTGTTGCGTCCCCATCAAATCGCTACCACCCACTTTGGCAAGACGCGCACCGAAGTTGACGAGAAGATCGGGATCGCTGTCGGCATAGCGGTAGCCGCGAGCTTCGAGCTCGCGTCGAGTCGCGGACTTGAGACTCTGCGTGACCACCGGCGAATAGCCGTCCACATCGGTGCCGAGCGGCGATGCGTAACCAAACGTCTTGAACGATGCGAAATTGGCCGAATGATCGAAATCGGACTGGATGTCCGGCGCGTTCCTCGTACACGCGACGATTGAAGCTGCGAGCAAAATCGTTGCGAGGATCGTGGAGTGCCTCATCGAATGCCCACCCGTTGTTGATGGCGCATGGGACATTT
>Ga0193726_1001821_pt1 | contig 15659 bp, 13 predicted proteins | sample H2c1metaG_FD_144928 | JGI IMG/M metagenome (GOLD analysis project Ga0193726, IMG submission 144928) | Soil microbial communities from a riparian zone of the East river system, Colorado, United States - H2c1 | ecosystem: Environmental > Terrestrial > Soil > Riparian zone | place: USA: East River... | reverse complement strand
AAATAGTTGATAGAGCTTGATCACGGGATGCATGGTCCAGGGGACCACCACCTCGCGCTTTTTTTTCAGGTAACCATGCAGCACGGCCCGGGCTACCCGGTCGGGGCTGATTCCCCTGACCCCCGCCGGCCGGACGCGCCGCGGTTCCCTGCCCTTGATGGCGTTCTCGCTAAAATCGGTGCGCACGTACCCGGGACCGATTGTGAGCACGTTGATGCCAAACCTTTCCAACTCCAGGCGTGCGGCTTTGCCGATTGCATTCATGGCAAATTTGGTCGCGCAGTACACCCCCATGAACGGCACGGGAAGATGGCCGGCGACACTGGAAATGTTGATGATGGCGCCTGAATTTTGCGCCTTCATGATGGGCACGACGGCCTGCATCGCCTCGATGTTTCCGAACAGGTTCGTGCTGAACGTTTCGCGGCATGCTGCCATGTCCATTCCGGCTATGGAATCACGCAGGCCATGGCCGGCATTGTTGATCCAGACATCGATGCGTTGCAGGTGATGCATAGTCAGGCCAATGGCGCGGTCGATCTCTTCGCGATGGCGTACGTCGCAAGCCAGCGCGAGGGTGCGCTCGGCGTGCCCGATGCGGGCACGGGCGGCCTCGGCGCGTCCGGCGTCGCGGGAAAGGAGCACGACGCTGGCTCGGTGCTCGACGAAGAGTCTGGCAATGGCTTCGCCGATGCCCATCGATGCGCCTGTGATGACCACGACTTTGCCGGTGAGTTCCATGGATGTAGCCTCAGGGTCGGAAGCGGGTTCTACAACTCAAATCTCTCTGCATGTGCTTTGCCTGTTCAAGATGCAGCTGCCTGCGTGTTGCCTCCGCGGGCACAGACTTGGCGGCGAAAGATGCGGCCGGCTCCGTCGCTCCAGGCGATGGAAGAGTCCTCATTCGGGGGTACAATCGAGCCAGCATCCGTGACCGCCATGAACCTTGCTGGAGGCCTCAATTGAGCATACTCCTTCCGCTTTTCCCCCTGGATCTTGTGCTGCTGCCGGGAAATTCGCTGCCGCTGCATATCTTCGAGCCACGGTATCGGGAGATGATTTCGGAATGCTTGGAACGCCAGAAACCTTTCGGAGTGGTGCGGGCAAAAGGAGAGGGAATTGCCGAGGTCGGGTGCACCGCGGAAATCCTTTCCGCCAGCAAGAAATATGGCGACGGCCGCATGGACATCGTCACGCAGGGCCGCGAGCGCTTTGAAGTCGTGCAGGTGAACCAGGAGCGCGCTTTCCTGCAGGGCGAGGTCATTTATTTGCAGGACGAAGCGGGCGTTGCAACCGCCGAAGAGAAAGCGCTGGCCAGGTCGCTGCACGGCGAAATTCTGATGCTGGCGGGAGCGCGACCGGTCGACTCCTCAGACATTGGGGAACAGCAACTTTCCTTTCACCTCGCCGGATCGCTCCCCGTCGATCTTGATTTCAAGCAGACGCTGTTGGAAACAGGCTCGGAGCAGGAACGGGTGCGCACTCTGATCGGCTTCCTCCAGGCCATCCTCCCGAATTTGCGGCGCACGGTGCATGTACGCCAAAAGGCGGGCGGAAACGGACGTGCGAGCTGATTGAAACGCGGGCGTATAATCGGGTCTTAAATAGTTTCGTTCCTGGTTTTCTCGTTTTCCTGAAGGGAGTTCCTGCATCATGAGTTTCCCTCGCACGCTCGGCGAGTTGCGCCAGAGTCCTTTCTCGGAAGAAAAACTGCGAACCCGGCGCGTAAAGGACGAACTGCGCGACAACCTGATGGCGAAACTTCGCCAGGGCGGGCCGATTTTCCCGGGGATCGTCGGATACGACGACACGGTGGTGCCGCAAATTACCAACGCCGTTCTTTCCCGTCATAATTTTATTTTGCTGGGTTTGCGGGGACAGGCGAAGAGCCGTATTCTGCGCGCGCTCACGACCTTGCTCGATCCGCAGACGCCGTACGTCGCAGGTTGCGAGATTCACGATAATCCCTACGCTCCGATTTGCCGCCGCTGTCGCGATGATGTTGCGAAAAATGGCGACGCCACCCCCATTGCGTACCTCACGGCGGACGAGCGCTATGTGGAAAAGCTGGCGACGCCGGACGTAACCATCGCCGACTTGATTGGCGACATTGATCCGATCAAAGCGGCGCGCGCCGGAAACGCACTGAGCAGTGAGTTCACCGTGCACTACGGATTGTTGCCGCGCGCGAATCGCGGAATTTTTGCGATCAACGAACTGCCGGACCTGGCGGGGAAAATCCAGGTCGGTCTCTTTAACATCATGCAGGAAGGCGATGTGCAGATTAAGGGATATCCGATTCGCCTGCCGCTCGATGTTGCCCTGGTGTTTAGCGCCAACCCCGAAGACTACACCGCGCGCGGCAAGATTATTACCCCCCTAAAAGATCGGATTGGTTCGGAAATCCGGACCCATTATCCGGCGACCATCGAAGAAGGGATCGCCATTACCACGCAGGAAGCATGGACGCTGCGGAATGGGCATCAGCTGCAGATCCCCAAGTATGTGCAGGAAGTGATCGAGCGAATCGCCTTTGGGGCGCGCGAAGACAAGAAGATTGACAAGCGCTCGGGAGTGAGCCAGCGACTGCCGATCTCGTGCGTGGAAAATGTGGTCTCCAATGCGGAGCGTCGCGCCATCGGTCACAGCGAGAACTTGGTGGTGCCGCGCATCAGCGACGTGTACGCCGCCATGCCGGCCATCACCGGCAAGCTCGAACTGGAGTACGAAGGCGAAATGAAAGGCGCAGACCTGGTGGGCCGTGAGCTGATCCGCGGCGCGGTTGCAAAATCCTACGATGGATATTTCAAAGGCGTGGACATGCAACAGATCGTGCAATGGTTCGATCTGGGCGGCGAGATTCAACTGGCGGACGCGACCAGCACCGCCGAGTCGCTGCAAGCGCTGCGCGGCATTCAGGGATTGATGGAGAAGCTGACCAAGCTGAATGTAGGGCCGAAGAGCACCCCGGAGTCGCAGGTGTCGGCCGCGGAGTTTGTGCTCGAGGGTTTGTATGCGCACAAGCGGATTGGACGCAACGAGGAGCGCTTGTTTACCGCCGGAGAAAAGCAGCCCAAGCATACCGAGAAACCGTTTGAGCGCGAAGAGCCGCCTTTCCGCGGCCGAAGGCCGTACAACTAGCGGAGAGCCGTCCGCTGTCAGCCATCAGGAAATCTTCCAATGGCAGGCGGCCGCAGTTGGGTTTCGCTCTGACAGAGCTGAAAGTTGCTTATGAAACGCATCCGCTATAGCAAATACATTCCTGATCCCGCAGGCGAGATGAGCCTGGAAGATTTGCTCGGTGCGCTGTCGGATTATTTGCTGCAGAGCGGTTTTGACAACTACATGTATGGGGATTTCTCCGACGGCGAGCAGACGATGGACGATCTGCGGCGGGCCATCGAGCAGGCGTTGGTGGAAAGCGATTTCCTCGACCAGCAAATGCGCGAGCAGTTGCAGCAGATGCAAATGGACGGCAAGCTGGAAGATTTGATCGAACAGTTGATCGAGCGGATGCAGCAGGAAGATTACATCAGCATTGACGATCCCCATGATCCCTCCAAGCGGTCGAGTGTCGGCGGACAGACGGGCGAGGCCCAGGAGGCGAAGTTTGAAATCACCGACAAAAGCCTGGATTTCCTTGGATTCAAGACATTGCGCGATCTGATGGGATCGTTGGGCAAATCGAGTTTCGGGCGTCACGACACGCGCGACCTGGCCACCGGCATCGAAACCAGCGGGGCATCGCGGCCATATGAGTTCGGCGACACGCTCAATCTCGACATCACCGCCACGCTCTCGAGCGCGATTCAGCGGGAGGGGCTGCAGTCGCCGTTGAATATTGAATACTCCGACCTGCAGGTGCATCAGTGCGAATACCAGTCGTCGTGCGCGACCGTGCTCATGCTCGATTGCTCGCACTCGATGATTCTGTACGGGGAAGACCGTTTCACGCCGGCGAAGAAAGTCGCGATGGCGCTTTCGCATTTGATCCGCACGCAATACCCGGGAGATTCACTTTCGCTGATTCTGTTTCATGATTCGGCGGAGGAAGTGCCGCTCTCGCAATTGGCGCGGGTGAAGGTCGGCCCCTATTACACAAATACGCGGGAGGGGCTGCGGCTGGCGCAGCGTGTGCTGCAGCGGCAGCGCAAGGACATGAAGCAAATTGTGATGATCACCGATGGCAAGCCGTCGGCGCTGACTTTGGAAGATGGGCGCATTTATAAGAATGCGTTTGGACTCGATCCCATGGTGGTGAGTCAGACGCTCGAAGAGGTCTCAAAGTGCAAGCGGGCTGGCGTGATGATCAACACGTTTATGCTGGCCTCCGACTACGGCCTGGTGCAGTTTGTGCAGAAGGTTACCGAGATGTGCCGCGGCAAGGCGTACTTCACCACGCCTTATACACTGGGGCAGTATTTATTGATGGATTATATGTCGCGAAAGACGAAGACGATTCATTGAGGCGGTTGCCGCCGGGGCGCGCGGGCCGGGGGAGAATCCACCCCGGAGGTTTGGTCCGGGGCTAAGCTCGGTCGCTCCCCCGGGGCTGCACCACGAATCGGCTCTTACGCCGCTTAGATCTGACCTTCCGCTTTTCTTACCGCGAGTTCGGCTCCCTGAAATCCAATCGCTGAGTGCTGGCCGTCGCAGAATGGTTTGTTGTTGCTGCCGCCGCAACGGCACAGGGAAAATGCGGGCTTCCCAGTCAAGTCAAATTTGTTGCCTTCGGCGTCGACCAGTTCGATGTCACCTTCGGCGCCTTCTACGCGATATGGGCCGTTCTTCTTGATCGTGATTTTTATGGACATGATGCCCTCCGGAATGAACTCAGCAATGAAGATATCAGAGTGGACAGCGGCCGTCATTTTCCCGGACGCTCAGGCGGGTGCTGCGTGCGATGTGGAACGGCGGGCGGAAGTCGTGCCCTTCCCGAACCCCGGCGAAGCTGGAGCTCGACAGGGTTTGCAGAAATCAGACCGGGCTGTCGATTTCCCTCCTGGCGCACGAGCTGCGGGGAGGAGCGCTGCGGGCGGACATGGCGTTTGGCGAAAAGCAGGTTTCTCCGGTCGGCCGCGCTCATCGCCGGAAGGGCAGATGTGCCGCGAGGGAGAGCGCGCCGCGGCGGGACGGGGTCTGGCTGAGAAATGGCGGCTGCAGGGCCGAATCTAGGCTGCCGCGGACTCTTCCTGGAGCAGGCTGCCGTAAAGTTGAGTGTATTCGTCGATCATGCGTCTGGCGGTAAAGCGTTCGCGGGCGCGTTGAAAGGCCTGATTGGCGTAGGTGCGGCAGAGTTCCGGCTCATCGCTCAGACGCTGGATCATGCCGGCGAGGCTGTTGGCGTCGTTGGCGTGGAAGTAAAGGGCGGTATCGCCCCAGATCTCGCGGAAGGATGGGATGTCGTTGGCGATGATGGCGCAGCGGGAAAATGCAGCTTCGAGGGCGGCCATGCCAAAGGGTTCGTAGCGGGACGTCGCAGCGTAAATGGACGCGCGGCTATAGAGGGTGCGCAGTTGGGATTCGGTCTGTGGGCCACGCAGCGCGATACGGATATTGTCCAGATCGAGTTTCACATCGGCGCGGATCGGCACCTTGGGCGCCGGCACGGGAGCATCGGCGCCGACGATGCACACCGGAATCGGATGCGTATGGTGCGTGAGCAGCGACACCTGCTTGCCCGCGTCCCAGATGCGTCCGACTGCGAGCACGGACGGATCTTTATCGACGTAGGGATTGAAGTAGATCGGATTGCGTCCGTTGTGGATCACGGTTTCGCGCACGGCGTGGGTGTAGCAGGCGTGGATTGTGTCCAGCATCCAGGTCGTGGGGGCGACAACCGCGCTGGCCTTCAAAAGGCCTTCGGTCACGACGTCGCGATACCAGTCCAGCCAGCGGCTGGGTTTGGGTTCGCGGCCGTGCACCGCCATCCACCAGCCGATCAGATCGCCATGAGCGACAACGACCCGGGGAGTCGCCACCGGGAGATTCCCATAACACAACTGGTTCAAGTGCAGCAGATCGGGCTTGAGCTCTTTGACCAGAGCAGACAGATAAGCGGAGGAATCGGACAGATCCTGCTCGCCTTCCTGCATCCAGTCGAGGCGAAAGGCGGTGGGGCGATATTCCAACCCGTGCAGGTTCTCCATCCAGGAGGTTTGCTGGGGCAGCGGGATTTCTCCGAAGCTGACCAGCGTGACGCGAATGCCGCGCGTGACCAGGCCGGTCACAAGTTCGCGGGTGTAGGTCCACACCCCACTCATCGTGTCTGCTGTAACCAGAACGTGCACGCGAACCCCGGGAGAAGCAGCCATGGGCGGCTGTTTCATTCTGCCGCACCATTCTAGTGCGAGTGGCTGCATTCCTTGAAAGAATTCTTCGATTTTTTTGACGATTTGAGAATGCACCGTTTTGCACCTGCCGCCAGGAATCATGGGGCCCCGGACGCCCGGTTTCGGGCGGGCTCGTTCCAACCGCCCCCCCGGCCGAGCCGTTCTGGCACGGGACTGAGATCCGAAGGATCACGGTACAATCAAAATATGTTTCGGATGATGTGCGTTACGGCGCATCCTGATGATGAGGCCGGGGGCTTTGGTGGTGTGTTGCGGCTGTATCGCGAACGGGGAGTTGAGACTTCGGTTGTCTGCCTCACGGCCGGACAGGCTGCAACCCATCGCGGCGGCGCGCGCAGCGATCAGGAACTCGGGGCCATGCGGCGGGAGGAATTTGCCGCCGCCTGCGAGATATTGAAAGTCTCGTGGGGACTGATGCTGGATTATCCCGATGGTCAGCTCTATCTTCAGGATTTATACCGAGTGGTCTGCGATCTGACGCTGCAGATGCGCCGCTTTCGCCCGCAGGTGATCCTGACTTTTGGTGCGGAGGGTGGGCTGACCGGGCATCTTGATCATTCGATGGCTTCCATTTTCGCGACTCTGGCTTTTCATTGGGCGGGGCGCGGCAACCGGTATCCTGACCAGCTAAAAGACGGGCTCACGCCCCACCGGGCGCAAAAGCTTTATTACACAACGGCGGATTTTGCGTTACCCAACCGGCAGCCCATCACGCTGCCGCCGGCAACCGCGATCATCGACATCAGCGATCATTTCCAGGCGAAGATCGCGGCATTCAAGGCGCACACCAGCCAGGCGCCGCTCTTTCCTGTTCTGGAAAATAATATTTGGCAGCGCGGTCCGCGGGAGATGTTTCATCTGGTGGCGGCGACGAGTTATGGAACGGTGGTGCAGGAGACGGATTTGTTTGCAGGAGTGGGGGAGAGCGGACCTCAGGCGCGGCCGCGCGCTGTCTCGGACGAAGGGCTTTGACGGCACGACCATAACTGGTGGCCTGCGTGTTTTCGACGGCGGGCTCCGGTTCGGAATTCGCAGGGAACCCTCGAGGGATCGCCGAGGCGGCTGTCCCTGCGCGAGCCGGCCGGGCGATTTTTGTCAGCGCGGCTTGATGATGTCGCTTAACATGTCGGGTTTGGAATCGTCCCGCGCCAGGCGGGGATATTTTTCGCCACCGTGATAGTCAAGTTTATAAGTCTGGTAGTACTCGGTGTTTTCGATCAACAATTCCAGGGGTTCGGAGCTGGTTTTGCCCGCCTGCATGGCAGCACGAAGCACCTCGGTCGAGAAAGCGCGGCCATTGACCGCGATGAGCTTCATGCCCGGTCCGATGCCAGCAGTCGCGGCAGCAGACCCCTCAATGGTATCGACGATGCCGCCGTCCTCCTTCAGCAGGAGCCCGATCGAGTACGAGGCGTCCATTTCCTTGCGGTTGTCTTCGGAAGCTCTTACCGTTTCTGAGCGGGTATCGGTGTAGACGACTTTCCAGCCGCTGCCCTCGACGCCTCCGAGCGGCGCGTTGGCATTGTGGGTTGTGAGCCGCTCCGTCCAAAAGCCTCGCCAATCGTAAGGCGCAATCTGATTCAGGGCGTCGACTACGTCATCCAAGGTGTAGCCCTTGACCATGGGCGGCCCGCTGGGAGCGCCGTGGAAAAGGCGGCAAAAATCATCGATGGATTTTTTTCCTTTGCTTTGCTGGCGGAGGATGGTGTCCGCCCACAGCCAGTTCAGCACATCTTCATCATAAAAATCGGTGCCGCGGCGCCAGGAACTCCACGCGCTGGGCGAGAAGTAAAGATCCGAGGCGGCGTCGGCAGTGTCCTGCAAGTTTCGCCAGGTCCGACCGGTTTCGTGATCCAGGCGTCCGGCGATGGCGGCGACGTCTTCGCGAAATTCTTCGGGCGTCCACAAGCCGCTGCGCGCCGTCAGCACATCTCCCAGATAAGAAGTCAGCCCTTCGTAGACCCAGAGCAAATCATCCCGCATGGGCTGCTGGTAGTCCGGGGTGGCCAGACCTGCCGGCCGACGATACTTGCCGTTCCAGGAATGCACATATTCGTGCGGCAACAGGCCAGCGTGCAACGATCGCAGCTTTTCATCCACCAAAGCTCGCTCAGGAACCCGACTATCGTCGGATTCATGGTGCTCCAAACCGAAGTGCGCCACGTGGTCGCTCAAGCTGTAGAGAAAGTGGTAGTCCCGATAGTGATGGGCGCCGAATAATTTGCCGGCCTGAGCCTCAAGGTTGCGATAGTGCGTCCACACTCCGGGCGGCACCTCGAGCGCGGCGGCGCTGTCGGCGACAATGTCCATTTCCGCGGGCGGCGTTTGTCCTTCGTTGAGCGGGACGACTTTCAAGAATTTCCCGGCAATGACCGGTCCGTCCACCAGCAGGGTGAGGGAAATCGGCGCGAAATCAACCTGGCTTCCCGACTGCGAGGTCACGGGGAGCGAGGTTGCGAACTTCCAGCCGGCCGGCAAACGCAGGCTGGCGGTGTAGCTGATGTCGTCGGAAGACCAGCCTTTGGGATAGAGCAGGAGCTGGTTCCAGCTGATGATGGCAAGCGCAGCGGTAGCGGATGAACCGGCTGAGAATCCGGCTTCGAGGGTGGCCGGCGAAACGTAATCGAGGGACGCATCCACCAGGCTGACCCCGGCGGGCACCTCCACATTGATGGTGAAGTTGTCGGCGAGATCGCGCCGCCATTTTAGGATCTGGCCGTTCCCGGTGAATTTCAAGCCCGTCAGATCGTCGATCGGGCCGTCGGGGGCGTGCTCGCCGGGAATCCATTTGGGATAGTAGAGCGTGAGTGTGCCGCGGCGCCTCGCTGGCATCCACCGAGATTTTTACGCTTGGAGCCTTGGCCTGCGCCAAACCGGCGCCGGTAAAGCAAAGAATAAATGCGAAAAATCCATATATGAAACGATTCATGAATGCCCCCCCTCAGATATTCATGCAGGCGAACGTATGACTATACCAGTGCCGGATTGTCCTGTTAAGTCCGGGGGGGATGGGCGCCCGCGGGCGAGTGGTCGGGATTCGCAGGCGACCGGACCCCGTCGGGGGACGGGAAGCCGGTTCGATCGATGGGCTGGCTGCGGGAGCTGAGGAGTGCGCGCGGCGATGACTGCAACCGGGAGATTGCTCTATGATGACTGCGATGCACGACCGCGGAAAATTCATCACTTTCGAAGGACTCGACGGTTGCGGCAAAAGCACCCAACTGAAGAAATTGGCGACGGTCCTTCGCGCACAGGGATGGTCGGTGGTGATGACGCGCGAACCAGGCGGCACTCCCACCGCCGAAAAAATTCGCCAGCTGGTGCTCGATACCCGCACCGATCGATTGGCTCCACTGGCCGAGTTGGCGCTCATGTTTGCGGCACGTGCGCAGCACATCAAGGAGGTAATCCAACCTGCGATGGCTGCGGGCCGGATCGTCCTGTGCGATCGTTTTACCGATTCGACGGAAGCCTACCAGGGGGGCGGACGCAAACTGGGCACTGCGCCCGTCATGACGCTGCACCGCATCCTCTGTGGGAATCTGCAACCGGAGCTGACCATCCTCATGGATTCCGATGTTGCCGCCAGCGTCGAGCGTGCCCGTCGCCGTAACACCACGCAGGCCGCCAAGCAAGGACAGAATCATGCCGATGAAAACCGATTCGAACAGGAGAGCCGGACTTTCTTTCGACGGGTGCACAACGGGTATCTAGCGATTGCCAAGCGGGAGCCGCAGCGCGTGGCTTTGGTCGATGCCCGGGGAAAGCCGGATGAAACGCACGCCCAGATTGTGGCGATGGTGAAGAAGAAGTTGAAGTTGGGAGAATAGGCATTCGGCAATTGGCGCTTGGGATGGGCCGCTTCGGAACCGCCGCTCAGGTCCCCAAAAAACACCCGAGCAACCGCCAAGTGCCAAACCCTGAGTGCTTCCCAAACGGACGGTCGCTCTTATGCCCTTTTCCGATTTCCACGGCAATACCGACGTCGTCAATCGCCTGCGCGATATGCTGCACCGCAAGCATTTTCCCCAGGCAGTGATTCTGTCCGGGCCCGCCGGCTCCGGCAAATACACGCTGGCGCTGATGCTGGCAAAGACCATGAACTGCCTTGCGCCCATCGAGACCGACGCGCTTCCCGATTTCTGTGGCCAGTGCTCCAACTGCGCCCGCATCGCGCAGTCGGAAGACCTCGAGGCTCGTTTTGCCGAGGCCGTGGAAGCTCGCGAGAACCTGCGCGAGACTGACAAGAAAGAAACCCGTCTTTTTGTTCAGACGCATCCCGACGTCCTCGTGATTCCTCCCGATCCGCCGCAAATGATGATCAAAATGGACCAGGTGCGGCGCGTGATTGAGACGATCTATTACCGGCCGGGCGACGCGAAAGAACGGGTTTACATTTTCACCGACTCCGCGTTCATGAAGGAAGCGGCCAATTCCCTGCTCAAGGTGCTCGAAGAGCCGCCCGAGTTTGCCACGATTTTTCTGCTCGCCGAAAATACGGGCGAGTTGCTGCCGACGCTGCGCTCGCGGTCCATGATTGTTTCCCTACGGGCTTTATCGGTCGAAGAAATTGAACAATATTTGGGAAAGCATCGTCCGCAGTGGACTGCAAAGCAACGCTCGCTGGTCGCGCGTCTCGCGGAAGGTGCCGTGGGACGCGCGCGCGGCTTCGACCTGCCGGCGTACACTGCGGCCCGCGCGCACGCACTGGCCATGCTGAATTCGGCGCTGCGGAGCGGAGACCACAGCGAGCTGTTCAAGATTACCGAAACCTATCGCGCCGGAGCCGAAGGCCGCACAAAAATTGAAAACCTGCTGCGGACGCTTTATTCGCTGTTACAAGATCTGACATTCGTGAATTCAGGCACGCCGGAATTCATTCGCAATGCGGACATTCAAGCGGAATTGCAGAAACTGGGAGAATCCGCCAATTTCGAGTGGATTCGCGATGCCGCCGATCGTCTGGCGGAAGTGGAGCGCGGAATGCGGCGGAATTTGTTGCGATCGCTCTCGCTGGATGCGTTTGCGACGGCGCTCGAACGATAGCTGAAGATAGCAAGCAGCAATCGCCAGGCGGCATCTGGGCCCCGCGATGCCCGGAATGCTTACCCGCCAACCCCATGGCCCAGCGCCCGATTGCGAAATGCCAATTGACTCCTCCATTTTCTGGACGCTCTCCATTTCTTCTGGACGCTCTCCATTTCTGGATTGTCACGGTTCCCGCTCGTGTGCTACGGTTAGGGAAAGTTCACGGTCTCCATCCGCAACAATCGCGCCAAAGTTGTGGCCCCTGGAAAGCGTGCCAAACAGGTGGTTTCATGAAAGATGCAGTCGATTCATTTCCCGTCGGTCGTCCGTCCGAACCTGAGGGTTTTGCCAACCGCAAGCTGATTCGTCCTGCGTTGAATCGCGCCGAGCACAGCCACGCGCCCCATAACGGCGCGGCGCAGAGTGCCGGCGAACGCCGGGAACGTCCCGAGCGCGGAGAACGCAAGGGAGGGGGCCTGGAGCGTCCCAATGGCGGGGGCAAGAAGGCGGCGCCTCCGGAGCAGACCAACGCGGAGAATTTTTATTATCAGAAGCAGATGCAGTCGAAGACGCCGATGGTCATCGTGCTGCGCGACGGGGAACAGATCCACGGGATGATTGAGTGGTATGACAAGTCGTGCATCAAGGTGATTCGCAACGGCGGGGCGAATCTGCTGATTTATAAGCCTGCGATCAAGTACATGTTCAAAGAGGGCGAAAATAGCGGAAGGTAGCAGATCCGCCCGATCCGCAGGACCATTTTCAGCCAACCTCTCCACCGATCCAGCGCCGCGCCGCCGGTTGGCGCAAGGCATGCAAGCGGGTTGCTCACCTGCACCGCCATGGATTCCATCGGCGAAACGATTTTCAGCACAGGCTATCCCGTGAATTTGTAAGCCACGACAGTTTGATTGCCGTAGAGGATTTGAACGTCAAAGGCCTGGCGGGCGGCGTGCTCGCCAAATCAGTGCACGATGCCGCGGGGTCTGCCTTCCGCGCAAAGCTGTCCTGCAAGGCTAAAAACGCCGATCGACAACCGGTGAAACGTCAACCCGCGTGGAACCGCACAACCATGCCCGCGCAGGGCTCAAGCACCGAAGAAACTTTGCGATCGGAAGCCCGTATGTTGAATGTGGGTTCAGCACAACCCGCGACCAGGTGTCGGCATTGGGAATACTAAGGCGCGGACTGCGCCTGAGAACCGAAATGCCCGCAGTCGCGGGCATGGCTCGTGAAGCCTCGAGCTTTCGCTATGGGGCGTAGTCACAGTTTCGGTAGCACAATTCCCGTCTGCGATTGGTATTTGCCCTTCCTGTCGGCGTAACTGACTTCGCAGACTTCATCGGACTGGAAGAACAAGATCTGGCACAGGCCTTCGTTGGCGTAGATCTTTGCGGGCAGCGGCGTGGTGTTGGAAATTTCCAAAGTCACAAAGCCTTCCCACTCCGGCTCGAACGGCGTCACGTTCACGATGATGCCGCAGCGGGCGTAAGTGGATTTCCCCACGCAGATCGTCAGCACCTCGCGGGGGATTTTGAAGTATTCGACCGAGCGGGCGAGCGCGAACGAATTCGGCGGGACAATGCAAACATCCGAGCGCACAGTTACGAACGAACGCTCGTCGAAACTCTTGGGATCGACCACGGTGGAATTCACGTTGGTGAAGATCTTGAACTCGTCGGCGACCCGCAGGTCGTATCCATAGGAAGAGAGCCCGTAGGAAATCACGCCTTCGTGTACCTGCTTCTCGGAGAAGGGGTTAATCATTCCGTTTTCGAGGGCTTTTTTGCGAATCCAGCGGTCACTCTTCAGCATGAGGCTCCTTAGAGAATGCAGCCACCAGCGGTCAGCTCTCAGAAAAATCCCGCGTCCGAAACAGGTTGGTTTTGGACTTTCCTGATGACTGATGGCTGATGGCTACGGGTGCCGTCATCTTACGGGATACTAGCTGCCGTTGACAATCTCTGATATCTCCCTTAGCATCAATCACTTGGTGGACTTTTTAACGGCTCCGCCCGGGGGAGAACGCCTGTGATCAAGCTGGACATCATCAACGAAGTGGTGAACAAGACCGGAATCACCAAGACCAAGGCCGAACTGGCCGTGGAAACGGTCTTCGAAAGCATGAAGCGCTCGCTCTCCAAGGGCGATCGTATTGAGCTGCGGGGATTTGGCGTGTTTAACGTGCGTCCGCGCAAGACCGGCATTGGACGCAACCCGCGCACCGGCGCCGAAGTTTCCATTCCGCCGGGAAAAGCAGTGCGCTTCAAGCCCGGCAAGGAGTTACAGTCGATCGACTGAGCCGACGATCCGGCTGAGATGCTCACCCGGGCGTCCGTCCGCGCGCACGCTCGGTAAGCCTGGTCCGGCGGAATTTCCCTGATGTCCGAAATCATCCCACCAAGTTCTTCGCATCCGGTTCTGGCGGTGCCAGAAAACTACCGGCCGATGGGAGTGCTGGTTGTACGGAAGCCGAAACAGCGCTATTGGCTGCACATCCTGCTGCTTGTGGTTACGATCTTCACCACCCTGGTCGCGGGAGCGCGCATGCAGTTCAACTTTGATCACGACGTGCCGAACTTTTCCGCCGGCGATGAAATGATCGCGTTCTTTCCCCTGGGCTGGATATTGGCTGCGCCCGCGCGCCTGCTTCTCGGAATTCCCTTCTCTGCGACCTTGCTGACGATTCTGCTGGCCCACGAGATGGGACATTATCTTTTTTGCCGATATTACGGGGTGCGCGCGACCCTTCCCTTCTTCCTCCCGGCGCCGACATTGATTGGCACGCTGGGAGCCGTGATTCGCGTCAAGGGGCCGATACGATCGCGCGCGGCTTTGTTTGACATTGGAATTGCGGGGCCGATTGCGGGATTTGTTGTGGCCTTGGCCGCACTGATCGTTGCCCTGCTTCTGTCGAAACCTGCGGTTGCGACCATGGCCGGCCCCGATCTCGAGTTGGGATATCCCCTGATCTTCCACCTGGTGCATCGCCTGTTGCCGAATCGCATTGCGCTGGTTCCCCTCAGCCGGATGGCGCTCCATCCCATTGCGGTGGCGGCGTGGGTGGGAATGTTCGCCACCGCGCTGAATCTGCTGCCGAGCGGTCAGCTGGATGGCGGCCACATGGTCTATGCGCTGTGGCCACGTGCCCATCGCTGGGTTTCGTGGATGGTGGTTCTGTTTCTCGTCTACCTGGGCTGGCATTTCGTGGGATGGCGCCTCTGGGCGGCGCTGGTTGCGGCCACCAATATCGTGTCGTGGCGCCGACAGCAAACGCCGGACGAAGGCAGGATTCGAGGATTTCGTCTGGGACTGGCATTGCTCAGCCTGTTGATGCTCGCGCTTACCTTCACTCTCCTGCCTTTCCGGGGGCAGGGGTTCGGCTGGCGATAAGACGCGACCACCGCCCAGACACCGGGGAAGCCCCCCGGGTTCCGCTCGGGGCAGGCTTTGGACTCAGTCCGGGAGGACCAATTTGGAATGGGTGGGTGAGACTTCCACGATGGGCGCGGTCATCTCTTGCGACGGCTCGCCGCCGGCTGTTTCCTGAGCGACGATCAAACGCCGGGCTTCGACGCGAATCTTGGAAAGATTTGCCCCAAATATGGCTGCGCCGCCGATGGCCACGACTCCGCCCATTGCAACCGTGACCGGAGCCCCCAGCCGGTCGGCTAAGGCTCCTCCCAGGAAGGCTCCGAATGGGGCCATGCCCATGAACATCATGGAGTAGACGGCCATGATTCTGCCCCGCAGTTGATCGGGCACCATCGCCTGGATCAGGGTGTTGGACGAGGACATTCCCAGCATCATGCAGAAGCCGACCGGGAGAAGCAGGGCGGTCGAAAGCCAGAAACTCTTCGAGATCGAAAATAAAGCCAGGCTGACGCCGAATCCCCCGCAGGAAAGGGCCACCCAGCGGCCGAGTCCGCGGACGCCGCTGCGCGTGGCCAGCGTCAATGCGCCCAGCAGCGCGCCCATTCCAGTGGCGCACATGAGGATTCCCAGTCCTACCGCCCGGGGATCATCTTTGGTTCCCATAAAGATTCCCAGGCCGCCGACCCCGCCCTTGATCAGGCTGTTGGCGAACACCGGCATGAGCACGGTATAGGGCATCGCCACCAGACTGACCACGCCGAGGAGCAGCAGAATATTCCGAATGGGCGCCGTGCGCTTGGCGAAGCGGAAGCCTTCAATCATGTGCGCCACCGGTGAACCCGGCGGAGCGTGATAGACCGGGCGCTCCAACTTCATCATGAGCAGCCCGACGATGACCGCGAT
>Ga0193726_1001820_pt1 | contig 15680 bp, 14 predicted proteins | sample H2c1metaG_FD_144928 | JGI IMG/M metagenome (GOLD analysis project Ga0193726, IMG submission 144928) | Soil microbial communities from a riparian zone of the East river system, Colorado, United States - H2c1 | ecosystem: Environmental > Terrestrial > Soil > Riparian zone | place: USA: East River... | reverse complement strand
GGGGGAGGCATAATAATGGCCTCGCCTTCCCTTCCGATGCCAGGCGTGCCGCGCGACACGACGCGCCGCATCGGCCTGCTCGGCGGCTCGTTCAACCCCGCCCACGACGGTCACCGCCATATCAGCCTCGAGGCGCTCAAGCGGCTCGACCTCGACGAGGTGTGGTGGCTGGTCTCGCCGCAGAACCCGCTCAAGGCGGGCGACGGCATGGAGCCGCTGGCCACGCGCGTGGCGCGCGCCAAGCAGATCGCCCATCATCCGCGCATCCGGGTCGAGGCGCCCGAGCTGCTGCTCGGCACGCGCTACACGCTCGACACGGTGCGCGCGCTCAACCGGCTCTATCCCAAGGCGCGGTTCGTGTGGCTGATGGGCTCGGACATCCTGCCCCAGCTCGTCGACTGGCAAGGCTGGCGCGAGCTGTTCGCGTCCATTCCGATCGCCGCCTTCGCCCGTCCGGGTTGGAGCTACGCCGCCCTGGCCTCGGCAGCCCCACGGACTTTTGCGCGTTACCGGATAGACGCCGGCCAGGCGCGTGCGCTTGCCTCCCGCCAGCCGCCGGCCTGGTGCTTCATCCCGAGCCGGCTCGACAGCCACTCCGCCACCGCCATCCGCGCCGTGCGGCCGCGACGGACCAAGCCGAAAGGAACGACCATCTCAGATCCAGTTTCATCTGAACGGGGGCGCCAGCTTCCCGACCGCAGCAAGGACACCGACGCGCTGCTCGCGCTGGTGCGCCATTCACTGGACGAAGACAAGGCCGAGGACGTCGTCGTCATCGATCTCAAGGGCAAGTCATCCTTCGCCGATTACATGGTGATCGCCTCGGGCCGCTCGAACCGCCAGGTGGTGGCGATCGCCGAGCATCTCGCCGACCGGTTGAAGCAGGCCGGCCACGGCTACGTTCCGGTCGAGGGCAAGCAGACCGGCGACTGGGTTCTGGCCGACGCCGGCGACGTCATCGTCCACATCTTCCGCCCCGAGCCGCGCGCCTTCTATGGGCTGGAAAAGATGTGGGCGCTCGAGACCGAGGCCGCCGTGGTCAAACTTAAGCCGGCCAAGACGGCCCGCCCGCGCCGCGCCAAGAAGCCGGCGTGAAGCTCCTGATCGCCTGTATCGGCCGCGCCAGCCGCGGACCTGAACGCGATCTCTACGACCACTACGCCGGCCGCATCCGCTGGCCGCTCGCGCTGCGCGAGCTCGAGGAAAAGCGCAAGCTGCCGGCCGCCCAGATGATCCTGCGCGAGGGCGAGCTGCTGCTGGACGCCGTGCCGGCCAAGGCGCTGATGGTGGCGCTCGACCGTCGCGGCAAGGTCTTGGACAGCGAGGGCTTTGCCGGCCGGCTGGCGCGCTGGCGTGACGATTCCGTGTCAGACGTGGCCTTCCTGATCGGCGGTGCCGACGGGCATGGCGATCCCCTGTTGAAAAAAGCGGCACTCGTGCTGTCGTTCGGGCCCATGACCTGGCCGCATTTGCTGGCCCGCGCGATGCTGGCGGAGCAGATCTACCGGGCGCAGCAGCTTCTGGCCGGTCACCCCTACCACCGAGCGTAAAATGGGCGGGCGTGAAATGGGCGTCGATTTTGCCTCTGTTCTGACGAAAAACCGGGTCTACATTGTAGCCATGCGCGCTTCCTCCTGGCGGCTCCTGGCCGCCTTCACCGTCCTTGCCCTGACGGCCGGTTCCGCCGCCGTCTCCGCCCAGACCACGCCGACGGAAAAGCCGGCGGTCAAACCCGTGCGCAGCATCCCCTACGTGTCGATCACCGCCGACGACGGCCGCCAGCGGCACTACGAGACCAACGCCATTCCGCTGCTCTTCAACCGCGCCTGCTTCGGCTGGCGCATGTATCTCGGCGGACCGAACCGCGTCGTGTCGCTCAAGGAAGTGCTGACGACCTCGCAGCCGGCCGAGCAGGTGATCGCCGGCCCCGAGACCGAGGTCAGCACCGACAAGACCCAGGCCACGACGCGCATGTTCGAGACCGTGCAGGACGGCGTGCTGCAGCGTTCATGGTGCATCATCCCGGGCGATCCACCCGGCACCTACACCTACGACATCTCGATCGATGGCGAGCCGCGCGGCGAATTCGTGTTCTGCGCCATCGAGGTGCCCAACCAGGATCCCAACACCGATCCGCGCGACCTCTCCTGCCCCAACAAGTTCAACTCCGTCGAGCGCAACAATCGGCGCCCCGGCGCACCCTCCTGATGCCCGCCTCGTCCCGTCCGCGGCCCGCCGTCCTGTGCATTCTTGATGGCTGGGGGCATCGCCCCGACCCGCGCTACAACGCCATCCTCGATGCGCGCACGCCCAACTACGACCGGCTGATCGCGACTTGCCCGCAGGGCCTGATCGACGCCTCCGAGACCTTCGTTGGCCTGCCCAAGGGCCAGATGGGCAATTCCGAAGTCGGCCACATGAATCTCGGCGCCGGCCGGGTCGCCGTGCCCGACTTGCCGCGCATCGACACTGCCATCGCCGACGGCTCGCTGGTCAAGAACCCGATCCTGACCGAGCTGATCGCCACCCTGAAGAAAGGGGGCGGTGCCTGCCACCTGATGGGCCTCGCCTCACCAGGTGGCGTGCATGCCCACCAGGACCATCTCATCGTGCTGGCCAACCTGATCGCGGGCGCCGGCGTGACGGTGTGGATCCACGCCTTCCTCGACGGCCGGGACATGCCGCCGCGCAGCGCGCTTGAGTGCCTGAAGCACATCGAGGCCGGCCTGCAAGCCGGTTTGCCCATCCATTTTGCGACAGTCTCCGGTCGCTACTATCCCATGGACCGCGACAAGCGCTGGGAGCGCGTGACCCTGGCCTATGACGCCATGGTCAATGCCAAAGGCGAACGCACCAAGACGCCCGGCGAGGCCGTCGATAAGGGCTACGCGGCGGGTCTGGACGACGAGTTCGTGCGGCCGACCGTCATCGACGGCTACCCGGGCATGAAGGACGGCGATGGCGTCCTGATGTTCAACTACCGCTCCGACCGCGCCCGCCAGATCCTGACCGCGCTGCTCGATCCCCGGTTCGACGGCTTCAACCGGGCGCGGATCGTGAAGTTCGCCGACGCCGTCGGCATGGTCGAATACTCGGCCGCGCTCAACCCGTTCCTCAAGACGCTGTTCCCCCCCGAGGTCATCAAGATGGGGCTGGGCGAGACGGTGTCGAAAGCCGGCCTCAGGCAATTGCGCATCGCCGAGACGGAGAAGTACGCGCACGTCACCTTCTTCTTCAATGGCGGCGAGGAGCGCGTGTTCGACGGCGAGGAGCGCATCCTCGTGCCCTCGCCCAAGGTCCCGACCTATGACCTCAAGCCCGAGATGAGCGCGCCGGAAGTGACCGACAAGCTGGTCGAAGCGATCGGCTCGGGAAAGTTCGACCTGATCGTCGTAAACTACGCCAACAGCGACATGGTGGGCCACTCCGGTGATCTTGCAGCCGCCGTGAAGGCCGTCGAGGCGGTCGATGCCTGCCTCGGCCGGCTCATGGAGGCCGTCAAGCAGGCGGGAGGCGTGCTGCTGGTCACGGCCGACCACGGCAATGCCGAGCAGATGTACGACGAAACAACCCACCAGAAGCACACCCAGCACACGCTCAATCGCGTGCCGGCCCTGCTGTTCAATGCCCCGGCCAAGATCCATTCACTGGCCGACGGCAAGCTGGCCGACGTCGCCCCTACCCTGCTGGCCCTGATGCAGGTCCCGCAGCCCCGGGAAATGACCGGTCACTCGCTGCTTTCCGAGGCCTCGCGCGCCCACATCCTCGCCGTGCCGCGCGCCGTCGCCGCGGCTTCCGCTTGACTTGTGAAGGGCCGTGAGCCCACGTCGCCTTGATCCTGCCAAAGAGCCCCCTGTAAAAGAACCCCTGTATCTTCGCCTCAACTGCCCGAAAAACCCCGACTAGCCGGCCCGTCCGGCGACCTCCTGTGAAGGCACCACAATGACCCGTTTGCGCATCGCTTCCGCCGTCGCGATCATGGCGTTCCTGGCCGTCCCCGTCGGCATGACCGCCTGGTCGCAGGACAAGGCCGATCCCAAGGCCGCCGGCGGCGACAAGAGCGAGCTCTATCAGCAGCTCAACCTGTTCGGCGATGTGCTGGAACGCGTCCGCCGCGACTACGTCGAGCCGGTCGACGAGAAGACCCTGATCGAGAACGCCATCAACGGCATGCTGTCCGCGCTCGACCCGCATTCGAGCTACATGAATCCCAAGACCTACAAGGACATGCAGATCCAGACCAAGGGCGAGTTCGGCGGACTCGGCATCGAGGTCACGATGGAGAACGGCGTCATCAAGGTGGTGTCGCCGATCGACGATACGCCCGCCTCTAAGGCCGGCCTGCAGTCCGGCGACCTGATCTTCGCGCTCGACGGCGAGCCGGTGCAGGGCATGACCCTGCAGGATGCGGTCGAGAAGATGCGCGGCAAGGTCGGCACGCCGATCAAGATCTCGGTGCGCCGCGGCACGAAGGATCCGTTCGACGTCACGCTGACCCGCGAGACCATCAAGGTGAAGGCGGTGCGCTATCACCTCGAGGGCGGCGACATCGGCTACATCCGCGTCACCTCCTTCACCGAGCAGAGCACCTCGGGCGTTCTCGACGCCGTCGAGAAGCTCAAGAAGGAGGCCGGCAACAAGCTCAAGGGCTACATCCTCGACCTGCGCAACAACCCGGGCGGCCTTTTGGACCAGGCGATCGCTATGTCCGACGCCTTCCTCGACAAGGGCGAGATCGTCTCGGTCAAGGCGCGCAAGAGCGAGGACGTGCAGCGCTGGAACGCCAAGCCGGGCGACGTCGCCAACGGCCTGCCGATCGTCGTGCTGATGAACGGCGGCTCGGCTTCGGCCTCGGAGATCGTGGCCGGCGCCCTGCAGGACCACAAGCGCGCGATCATTCTGGGCACGCGCTCGTTCGGCAAGGGCTCGGTGCAGACCATCATGCAGGTGACCGGCGGCGGCGCCATCCGTCTCACCACGGCGCTCTACTTCACGCCGTCGGGCCGCTCGATCCAGAAGGAAGGCATCAAGCCCGACATCGAGGTCGAGCCCGCCAAGATCGAGAACCTCCAGGCACGCGCCGGCTTCCGCGAGGAGAACCTGCGCCGTTCGATCCTCAACCCGAACGACAAGTCTGCCGACAAGCCGCCCACGGACAAGACGGGCGACAAGCCGGCCGACGTCAAGCCGGAAGCTGCCAAGCCGGGTGATGCCAAGCCCGAAGCCGCCAAGCCCGGCGACAAGAAGGACGACAAGGCGGCGGCGAGCCAGGCCACGCCGTCGGGCGATCCCGACGAGCCGCCGAAGGACGCGGTGGCCGACTACCAGCTGTTGCGCGCGGCCGACCTGATCCGCGGCATCTCGCTCTATAGCAACCGCGGCAACTGAGCGGCCGCTAGTGGAATGACGTCGTGGCCGGAATGGGACAGCGGCGCGGCGGCCTGATCGCCGCCTACCTGCTCGTTCTTGGCCTGATTGCAGCCAGCGCGGCGTTCGTCTTCGGTGTCGAAGGCGAGACGCCGCGCATCGCCGACCGGGCAGCGGCGGCGCCCGCCGCCCCTGTCACGACCGGTTCTTTGGCGCTGCCGCCCAAGGTCACGCCGCCCCAGCCCGTAGCACCCGAACCCGCGCCGCCCGAGCCGCCGCCGCTCAAACCGGCCCTCTTCCGTGGTTTCGCGCCGGCCGAACTGCGCGGATTGATCGAGGTCACCGAGGAAGGCCAGCGCCTGCCCCGCGTCTCGCCGTCGGGCTGGATGCCGTGGATCGCCTATGCGCGGCGCTTCGATCCCGCCGGTCCGCCCGCCCGTGTGGGTGTGCTGATGATCAATCTCGGCGCCAGCGAGAAGCTGATGAGGCGTGCCATCGACGAACTGCCCGGCGAGGTCAGCCTGGCCTTCCTGGCCGCCACGCCCGACCTGCCGCGCTGGCTGCGCGAGGCACGCGAGCACGGCCACGAGGCCTATCTGATGCTGCCCGTCGAGGATCCCAACGGCCCGGCGGAGCGCGGTCTCCGCCCGCTCCAGGCATCGGCCGAGCCAGCGGAGAACCTGCGCCGGCTGCGCGCCGCGATGATGCGCGGCGCGGGTTATGTCGGCTTCGTGATCGCCTCGGCCGGCCCGGTCTCGCAGTCCGAATCCACCGTGCGGCCGCTTCTGAAGGAGATCGCCGACCGCGGCCTCGCCGTGATCGAGATCAACCCGACTCCGGCCACCGCTGCCATCCATCGGCTGACCGTGGAACTGGGTACGGGCTACGCGCGCACCGCCGACGTGCTCGACTACAAGCTGGCCGACGGCGGCGTCGCGGGAAATCTCGACCGGCTGGTCGCCTGGGCCGGCGAGACCGCACCCGAGCAGCCACCGCGCCACGGCTTCGGCGTGTTGCAGCCCGACGACGACGCGATCGACGCCCTCCTGGCGTGGTTCCGGCGTCGCCCCGAACGGCCGGCCGCTTCGTTCGTGCCGATCATCGGCCACTTCGAATGCCGCGATGCCTGCATGACCCGCATGCGCGCCCAGCCGGCGCAGCTTCGTCCATGACTGCCCGCCCATGATCGCTGGCCGTCCTGAATTCTACCGCCGCAACGTCGGCCTGATGCTGATCGCCGCCGACCGGCGGATCTTCGTCGGACGGCGCGCCAAGCAGCCCGACGCCTGGCAGATGCCGCAAGGCGGCATCGACGAGGGCGAGACCGCGGTCGAAGCCGCCTGCCGCGAGCTGTGGGAGGAGGTCGGCACGACCAAGGCGCTGCTGCTGCGCGAGAGCGCCAAGTGGATCACCTACGACGTGCCGGAGGCGCTGCGTCCCACCCACTGGAAGGGACGCTGGCACGGCCAGGCGCAGAAATGGTTTGCGCTCGCCTTCACCGGCCGCGACGCCGACATCGACATCGCCGCCCACGACCAGGAGTTCGACGCCTGGCGGTGGCACGCCGCGCGCGACATGCTCGACCACATCGTGCCGTTCAAGCGCCCGGTCTACGAAGCCGTGCTGAAGGAATTCGACGACCTGGTGAAATGACTTGGGGCGCCTAGGCGCCCTGCTCGGCGAGCTTGGCGGCGTTGCGGCTCAGGAACCACAGGCCGAGGCGGGTCAGCAGGCGGTTCAGCCAGCCCTGCGGCTGCAGGCCGATTGCCTTCAGCACCATGGCCATGGCGCGCTGCACATGGGTTTGCCGGTAGAGCGGATAGGCGCGCCGCGCATAGGCCTGCATGCTGCGCTTGCGGTCGTAGACCGCATCGCCGGGTTCGTTGGCGGCGAAGTAGGCGTAGGCCAGCTCATCGTCCTCGCTCTCGGCGAGGCGGCCCCAGCCGATGCGCAGCCGGCCCCAGCGGCTCAGCCGATCGCGCTTCAGGCAGCGCCGCAGATGCGCGTAGAAAAGCTTGTAGTGACGGAACTCGTCGGCGGCGATCTTGGCGCAGACCTGCTTCAGCACGGGCTCCTGGGCCGCGTCCTTGAGTGCGCTGTAGTAGGAGCTGGTGCCGGTCTCGACGATGCAGCGGGCCATCATCTCGCCGGCCTGGCTGCCGCGCACCGAGCCGTTTGCCTCGAGCGGCACCTTGTAGCCCGCGCGGAAGCGGGCGAAGGCGGCGTCAAAATCCCAGCCCGGATCGGCGAGCTGCGCCCAGCGTCCCAGCGCCATGCCGTGCTGGATTTCTTCAATGACCCAGCCCTTCACCGATTCCATGAAAACTGCATCGTCGGCGAAGACGCGCCCGAGATAGACGCCGTAATCCTCGGCGTTGCGCTCCACCAGGGCCGCGGCCTTGATGTTGCGCAGGATCTCTGGATCGACTTTCGACGCGTCGAAGCGATCCCACGAGATCGTTTCGAGTGTCCAGTTACCCATGGTCGAGAACCCTCGCCGCCTTGTCGCTTAAGCGTAATAAAGCGGGCATCGGGCCGGCTTTCAATGGCCGGACCGTGCACATCTGGAAAGAAAGTTTCGTCCGGAACCGGACTCAGCGGCTGGCGTAATAGGCCTGGGCCCGCCGAAGGTCCTTGGCCACCGCCAGGTCCTTTTGGGCCGCGGCCTTCTCGGCCTCGGTGGCAGCGTCCGTCAGGTCGTGCTCGGCCGCCCGCTCGCGCTCGGCGAGCTGCTCGGGCGTTACCTCTTCGAACGGCATCACCTCGTCGGCCAGCACGGTGCAGCGCTCGGGCGTCACCTCGGCGAAGCCGCCGACCACCAGGAAACGTTGCTCGACCTTGTTGCCCTGCAGGACTTCCAGCACGCCCGGCCGGACAGTCGAAATCAGCGGCGCATGGCCGTGCAGGACGCCGAAGTCGCCTTCGCTGCCCGGCACCACGACCATGTCGGCTTCGGTCGCGAGCACTTCGCGCTCGGGCATGACCAGCTGGAAGGAGACCTTGGCCATCGGCTTAGGCCGCCTCGGCGGCGAGCTTCTTGGCCTTGGCGACGGCCTCGTCGATGGTGCCGACCATGTAGAAGGCGGCTTCCGGCAGGTCGTCGTATTCGCCGGCGAGGATGCCCTTGAAAGCCTTGATGGTGTCCTCGAGCTTCACGAACACGCCCGGCGTACCGGTGAAGACCTCGGCCACGTGGAACGGCTGGCTCAGGAACTTCGCCATCTTGCGGGCACGCGACACGACCAGCTTGTCCTCTTCGGTGAGCTCATCCATGCCCAGGATGGCGATGATGTCCTGCAGCGACTTGTACTGCTGCAGCACGCGCTGCACCGAGCGCGCGACGTCGTAGTGCTCCTCGCCGACGACCCGCGGATCGAGCATGCGCGATGTCGAGTCGAGCGGGTCGACGGCCGGGAAGATCGCCTGCTCGGCGATCGAGCGGCTGAGCACTGTGGTCGCGTCCAGGTGGGCAAACGAGGTGGCGGGCGCCGGGTCGGTCAAGTCGTCGGCCGGCACGTAGATGGCCTGCACCGAGGTGATCGAGCCCTTCTTGGTCGAGGTGATGCGCTCCTGCAGCGCGCCCATGTCGGTCGACAGGGTCGGCTGATAGCCCACCGCCGAGGGAATGCGGCCGAGCAGCGCCGACACTTCCGAGCCGGCCTGGGTGAAGCGGAAGATGTTGTCGACGAAGAACAGCACGTCCTGGCCTTCGGCGTCGCGGAAATATTCGGCGACGGTCAGGCCCGACAGGCCGACGCGGGCGCGCGCGCCCGGCGGCTCGTTCATCTGGCCATAGACCAGTGCCACCTTGGAGCCCGTCGTCGAGCCGTCGTCATTGAGCTTGATGACGCCGCCCTCAATCATCTCGTGATAGAGGTCGTTGCCCTCGCGGGTGCGCTCGCCGACGCCGGCGAACACCGACACGCCGCCGTGCGCCTTGGCGACGTTGTTGATCAATTCCATGATGGTCACGGTCTTGCCGACGCCGGCGCCGCCGAACAGGCCGATCTTGCCGCCCTTGGCGTAGGGCGCCAGCAGGTCGATGACCTTGATGCCGGTGACCAGGATCTGGGCTTCGGTCGACTGGTCGACGAAGTCGGGCGCGCTGCGATGGATCGGCAGGGTGAGCTTGTTGCCGACCGCGCCGCGCTCGTCGACCGGCTCGCCGATGACGTTCAGGATGCGGCCGAGCGTCTCGGGACCGACCGGCATGGCGATCGGGCTGCCGGTGTCGACCGCCTTCTCGCCGCGCACCAGGCCGTCGGTGGTGTCCATGGCGATGGTGCGGACCTCCGACTCGCCGAGATGCTGGGCGACTTCCAGCACGATCAGGCGATTGTCGGCCTTCACATGGAGCGCGTTCAGGATGTGCGGCAGATCGGCGTCGAAGCGCACGTCGACCACCGCGCCCGTGATCTGGGTGATCGTGCCGATGTTGTTGGTAGCCATGACGGATCCCTTTCCTTCGATTGCGCGCCAGCCGGCCTAGATGGCCTCGGCGCCCGAGATGATCTCGATGAGTTCCTTGGTGATGGAGGCCTGCCGCGAACGGTTCATCTGCAGCGTCAGTTTCTTGATCACGTCGCCCGCGTTACGCGACGCGCTGTCCATCGCCGTCATCTGCGAACCGAAGAAGCTCGCCGCATTCTCCAGCAGCACGCGGAAGATCTGAACGGTGAGGTTGCGCGGCAGCAGGTCGGCCAGGATATCCGCCTCGTCCGGCTCGAACTCGTAGACCGCGCCGCCCACCGTGGCTGGAGCCGCGGTTTCGGCGCCCTCGGGAGCCGGCGGCGGGATGAGCTGCAGGCGCGTGACAACCTGGGTCATCGCCGACTTGAAGCGGTTGAAGACCACCGAGGCGACGTCGAACTCGCCGGCCGCGAACATCTCCATGACCCGCGCCGTCACCTTCTGCGCGTCGGCGAACGACACGCGCGGCCGGCCGAGGTCGGTGATGGTCTCGACGATCAGGCTGCCATAGTCACGGCGGAGCTGGTCGCGGCCCTTGCGCCCGACCGCCAGCACCTTGACCGTCTTGCCCTCGGCCTGCAGCACACGGATGGTCCGCCGCGCCTCGCGCACGATCGAACTGTTGAAGGCGCCGCACAGGCCTCGGTCGGACGTGGCGACGATCAGCAGATGGACCTGATCAGAGCCGGTGCCGGCCAGCAGGCGCGGACCGGTGCCTTTGAAGCTCATCCCCAGCGACGCCAGGATCTTGTCCATGGCTTCGGCATAGGGACGGGCAGCCATCGCCTGCTCCTGCGCGCGCCTGAGCTTGGCGGCGGCGACCATCTTCATGGCCTTGGTGATCTTCTGCGTCGACTGGACGCTGCGGATCCTGAGGCGGAAGGTTTTTAAGCTGGGCATCGGAGCCTGATGACCCTTAGGCGAATTTCTTGACGAAGTCGGCGAAGAACACCTTCAGCTTGTCGTCGGTCTCCTTGACGATCTCGCGCTTGTCGCGGATCGAGGCCAGCATCGAGCCCTCGGCGCGGAGCGCATCGAGCATCTGGCGCTCGAAGTCGCCGATGCGGGCAACCGGCAGCGTGTCGAGGAAGCCGCGTGTACCGGCATAGAGCGACATCACCTGCTCCTCGACCGGCATCGGCACGAACTGGCCCTGCTTCAGGAGCTCGGTGAGCCGTTGGCCGCGCGCCAGCAGGCGCTGCGTCGAGGCATCGAGGTCGGAGGCGAACTGGGCGAAGGCCGCCATCTCGCGATACTGCGCCAGCTCGAGCTTGATGGTGCCGGCGACCTGCTTCATCGCCTTGATCTGCGCGGCCGAGCCGACGCGGCTGACCGACAGGCCGACGTTAATCGCCGGCCGAATGCCCTGGTAGAATAGCTCGGTCTCGAGGAAGATCTGGCCGTCGGTGATCGAGATCACGTTGGTCGGGATGTAAGCCGACACGTCGCCGGCCTGCGTCTCGATGATCGGCAGGGCCGTCAGCGAGCCCGAGCCGTTCTTCTCGTTGAGCTTGGCGGCGCGCTCGAGCAGCCGCGAATGCAGGTAGAACACGTCGCCGGGATAGGCTTCGCGGCCCGGCGGGCGGCGCAGCAGCAGCGACATCTGGCGATACGAGACGGCCTGCTTGGAAAGATCGTCGTACACGATCACGGCATGCATGCCGTTGTCGCGGAAGTACTCACCCATGGCGCAGCCGGTATAGGGCGCCAGGAACTGCATGGGCGCCGGGTCGGAGGCGGTGGCGGCGACGATGATGGAATATTCCAGCGCACCGTTGTCCTCGAGCGTCTTGACGATCTGGGCGACCGTCGAGCGCTTCTGGCCGATGGCGACATAGACGCAGTAGAGCTTGCGGCTCTCGTCGGTGCCCTGGTTGATCGGCTTCTGGTTGAGGAAGGTGTCGATGGCGACGGCGGTCTTGCCGGTCTGGCGATCGCCGATGATCAGCTCGCGCTGGCCGCGGCCGATCGGCACCAGCGAGTCGATGGCCTTCAGCCCGGTCTGCATCGGCTCGTTCACCGACTTGCGCGGGATGATCCCCGGCGCCTTCACCTCGACCAGGCGGCGCTCGGTGGTGGCGAGCGGGCCCTTGCCGTCGATCGGATTGCCGAGGCCGTCGACCACGCGGCCGAGCAGCCCCTTGCCGACCGGCACGTCGACGATGGTGCCGGTGCGCTTGACGACATCGCCTTCGCGGATGGTGCGATCTTCGCCGAAGATCACGACGCCGACATTGTCGCTCTCGAGATTGAGCGCCATGCCCTTGATGCCGCCCGGGAACTCGACCATCTCACCGGCCTTGACGCTGTCGAGGCCGTAGACGCGCGCGATGCCGTCGCCGACGGAGAGGACCTGGCCGACCTCGGCCACTTCGGCTTCGGTGCCGAAATTGGCGATCTGCTGCTTGAGAATGGCCGAGATTTCGGCGGCACGGATATCCATTTAAGCAACCCCCTTCATGGCAAGCTGCAGACGCTGCAGCTTGCTGCGGATGGACGAATCGAACAGGCGCGAGCCGACCTTGACGACCAGGCCGCCCAGGATCTCGGGCTCCACGCGCGCATCGATGGAAATCTTGTTGCTGCCCAGCACGCCACGCAGCGAGTCGTTGAGTTGCTGGAGCTGGGCGGGCGAGAGCGGCACCGCCGACGTCACGGCGACCGTGGTCTCGCCGCGCCGGTTCGCCAGCTCGGCCAGGAAGGCCGTCGCCATGGCGACCAGCTCGCGGGCGCGGCCGTTGGCCGCCACCGCGCCGATGAAATTGCGCGTCAGGCCCTTGATGCCGGCGGCGTCGAGCACGGCCAGCAGCGCCTTGGTCTGCAGGTCACGGCCGATCACGGGGCTGGCGAGAAGGCGGGCGAGGTCCGGGCTTGAGGCGACCATCGTGCGGAATGTGGTCAGATCCTGTGCAACCTGGTCGAGGGACTTGCCCTCGTCCGCCAGCTCGAACAGGGCGCTGGCATAGCGTCCGGCAACGCCGGTCGTGGCGGAGGTAGCGGAAGACACGGTTAAAGCCTCTCCATTGCCCGTTGAGTCCAGCCAGTAGATCTTTGATCCGACAGGACTTTTTCCCAGGAGAACGCGCCGCGCTGCCCTCGCCCCACCCCGGAAAAGCGCGCGTTGCTACCATGCGGTTTTCCCAGGCGCAAGATTGCTAAAGCCCCGTATTACCGCGCTTTTTCCGCGCGCCACCTCACAGGAAGGAATAGGGATCGACGTCGATCTGCAGGCGGACTGAACCGGGCAGGCCGATCCGCTCCAGCCAGGCCCGCAACAAAGGTTGCACCGCAATATCGCGGGTGGCCTTGAGCAGGAACCGCCGGCGATGTCGACCGCGCAGCAAGGCGAGCGGCGCGGTCGAGGGGCCAAGCACGCTCACGCCGTCCTGATGCGGCGCGCGGCGCGCCAACGCGCCGCAGACATTGTCGACGGCGGCGGGGTCGGGACCGGAGATGATCAACGACGCCAGGCGACCGTAAGGCGGCATGCCGGCGGTGCGGCGGTCGTCCAGTTCGGCGGCGACGAAGCGATCGCGATCGCCCGACACCAGCGCCTGCATCACCGGATGCTCGGGCACATGGGTCTGCACCAGCGCCTGGCCCGGCCGGTCCTCGCGGCCGGCGCGGCCGGCGACCTGATAGAGGAGTTGGAAGGTGCGCTCGGCCGCGCGCAGGTCGCCGCCGTTCAGGCCGAGATCGGCATCGACCACCGCGACCAGTGTCAGATTCGGGAAGTGATGGCCCTTTGCCGCCATCTGCGTGCCGATCAGGATGTCGATCTCGCCCGCGACCATGCGATCGATGCGATCGATCGCATGGTCGCGGTTCATCAGGCTGTCGGAGGTGAAGAGTTCCAGCCGCGCCTCGGGAAATAATTCCAGCGCCTCTTCGGCCAGGCGCTCGACGCCCGGCCCGCAGGCCACGAACTGGTCGACGGCGCCGCAATGCTTGCAGGCATGCGCCGGCGGCTCTGCGTAGCCGCAGTGATGGCAGATCAGCGTGCGGCGAAAACGATGCTCGACCAACCAGGCCGAGCATTGCGGGCATTCGATGCCATGCCCGCAGGAGCGGCAGAGCGTGAGCGGCGCATAGCCGCGGCGATTGAGGAACAGCAGCGTCTGCTCACCGGCTGCCAGCGTCTTTGTCATCGCCTCGACGACCGGCAGCGACAGCCAGCGGCCGCGTGCCGGCGGCTGGCGCCGGAGATCGACGGCCGACAGCTTGGCCAGCTCCTGGCTACCGTGGCGGGCCGGCAGATGCAGCGCGCCGTAGCGGCCCGACGCGACGTTGACGACGCTCTCGAGCGAGGGTGTCGCGGAGGCCAGCACGATCGGTGCGGAGACCAGCCGCGCGCGCACGACGGCCATGTCGCGCGCGTTGTAGGTGACGCCCTCGTCCTGCTTGAAGGAACCGTCGTGCTCCTCGTCGACCACGATCAGGCCCAAGGTGCTGAACGGCAGGAACAGCGCCGAGCGCGCCCCGACCACGACTCCCACCCTGCCCTCGGCGATGGCGCGCCAGGTCTCGCGACGTTCCAGGCTGGTAAGACCGGAATGCCAGGGCGCGGGCGGCGCGCCGAAACGGTCCTCGAAGCGTTTCAGCCACTGCGCGGTGAGCGCGATTTCGGGCAGCAGCACCAGTACCTGCCGGCCGGACGCGAGGGCCGCGGCAATGGCCTCGAAGTACACTTCGGTCTTGCCGGCGCCGGGCACGCCATCGAGCAAGGTCGCGGAGAATGCGTGCACCAGCACCTTGTCGACCAGGCCTTGTGCCGCCACCGCCTGCTCGGGTGACAGCGCGGGCCCCTGTTGCTTGCCGTCGGGTTGCGCGAAGGAACGGCGCATCGTGCGCTCGACACCTTCCAGCAGGCCGATCGAGGCCATGGTCTTGATCACCGACGTGCCGACGCCCGCGATATGCGCCAGCTCCGCGGCCGGCAGGGCCGGACCGTCCTTCAATTGCTCGAGCACGCGCCGGCGCGCGGCGGTGAGTTTCAGCGCTGCATCGTCGGGCTGGGCGGCGGCGCGATAGACGATCTCTGTCTTGGGTGCCTCGAGGGCCGATGGCACGCTCATCGCCATGCGCAGCACTGCCCCAGGCGGCGCCAGCGTGTAAGCCGAGACCCAGTCGACGAAGCGGCGCAGCGGGTCGGCCATAGGCAGTGCCGGCAGCACATGGACGATATCCCGCAGCTTCTCGGGCGCCACCTCGCCCGACCCCTCGCCCCACACCACGCCCACGGTCTCGCGCTTGCCGAGCGGCACGATCACGAAATGCCCGACTGTGACAATCAGCTCGTCGGGCACACTGTAATCGTAGGCGTCGGCCAGAGGCAGCGGCAGCAGCACCCGAACCGTCCGGCGGAGCAGGTTTTCCACCGGGCCGGACCGCGTCGAAGTGCTCCCCTCGGCTTGTGGCTCCGAGGGGGAATCGCTAGAAATTGTGGTATCAGGCGAGTCCAAACCACTGGCCATTGGGGTAGTTTATATGAAGTTCTCCTTCGATACCGCCGATGCCGCCGAAATCAAGGATCTGGCCACCGGCCGGTTCGGCGCCTCTTCGATCCTCTGACCCGGAGCGGGCACATGGGCAGCGACGGCACGATTCCGGCGCCCGACGGTTCGGGGCGGCAGGTCAAGGTCATCACGGTCGACGACGTCGTGGCCTACCTGAAGGCGCATCCGAATTTCTTCGAAAACCATGCAGAGCTCGCCGAGGCGATGTCGCTGGTGCCGCGCGTCCAGGGCCCGGGCGTCATCGACATGCAGCAGGCGATCCTGAAGCGCCTGCGCTCCGAGATCGACCGCCTGAAGGCCGAGCGCACCGAGATCATCGCCAACTCC
>Ga0193726_1001819_pt1 | contig 15690 bp, 12 predicted proteins | sample H2c1metaG_FD_144928 | JGI IMG/M metagenome (GOLD analysis project Ga0193726, IMG submission 144928) | Soil microbial communities from a riparian zone of the East river system, Colorado, United States - H2c1 | ecosystem: Environmental > Terrestrial > Soil > Riparian zone | place: USA: East River... | reverse complement strand
CCATAGAGCCGCTGAACTGAATATCATGTCCGGCACCCTCGGGCCCGACGTGCTCGATATCTCACATCTCACCAGAGATCTAGGGGTATTCACTTATGACCCCGGATTCATGTCGACGGCCAGCACTGAGAGCAAGATCACCTACATCGACGGCGATGCGGGAGTGCTGTTGTATCGCGGTTACCCGGTTGAACAACTCGCCGAGCGCTCCAGCCATCTGGAAGTTGCCGATCTGCTGATCAACGGCGCATTGCCAACGAAAGCGCAGCACAAGGCATTTCGCGATTCAATCATCCGGCACACGATGGTCAACGAACGATTGCTTCGATTATTCCAGGGCTTCCATCACGATGCGCATCCCATGGCGATGCTCTCGGCGGTGGTCGCCTCGATGGCCGCTTTCTATTACGACACGACCGATATCCACGACCCTCGTCAGCGGGAGATTTTCGCGCATCGCATCATTGCCAAGCTGCCGACCATCGCCGCCGCGGCCTATAAACATTCCCTCGGTCAGCCTTTTATCTATCCGCGGAACGACCTGTCTTATTGCGCCAATGTGCTCCACATGTTTTTTGCGGTACCCTGCGAGCCCTACTCGGTCGATCCGGTTGCCGTGGAAGCGCTGGATCTGTTATTCATGCTGCATGCCGACCATGAGCAAAACGCCAGCACCTCGACGGTGCGGCTCGCGGGAAGCACCGGGGTAAATCCCTACGCGGCAATTTCCGCCGGAGTTTCTGCGCTGTGGGGTCCCGCGCACGGCGGAGCCAACGAGGCCGTACTCGATATGCTGAACGGCATCGGCTCGGCGGCCAACATCGGCAAATTTCTGGCGCGCGTCAAGGACAAATCGGACAATGTGCGTTTGATGGGCTTCGGTCATCGCGTCTATAAAAATGTCGACCCACGCGCCAAGATCATCCGCAGCATGTGTTATCGCGTGCTTGAAAAGTTGGGTAAGGGCAATGACCCGCTGTTCGAGCTTGCGCTGAAGCTCGAGGAAATCGCTCTCAAAGATGACTACTTTGTGTCGCGCAAGCTGTATCCGAACGTCGATTTCTATTCGGGCATCATCTACAGCGCCCTCGGAATTCCACGTTCCATGTTCACTGTCATGTTCGCGATCGCGCGCACCGCCGGTTGGGTTGCCCATTGGCAGGAAATGGTCTCCGATCCACATATGAGAATCGGCCGACCGCGCCAACTCTACACCGGGCCTACGAAGCGGGATTATCGGCCGCCCGATCGAGGCTGATCCGGTCGATGGCGGCCTCGTATTCGTGTCATTGCGCCGGGATTTTATATCTTCGACGCGGGTGCCCGTGTTCACTCACTGCCAGCCCCCGCCGAGAGCGTTGTAGAGCTGAACCAGCGCGAGCCGCTCGTTGAGCTGCGCTTGCGCAAGATTGAGTTCCGCCGAAAAGTCGTTGTTTTCACTGGTCAGCACCTGCAGGTAGCTCGTGCCACCATGCTGGTAAAGGACTTTCGAGAGGCGATCGGCATCATCTGCCGCCGCCGTCAATAGCTCCTGCTGCTCGCGGAACTCGCGGTCCTTCTGATACGCGGTGAGCGAGTTGGAGACCTGCTGGAAGGCGTTCATGATCGTTTGCTGATAGGTGAGCAGCATTTCTTCTTTCTGCGCTTCGGCGAGGCGTTTTTGCGAGCGCAGGGCTCCCCCCGCAAACACAGGTTGGGTTAGCGACGCGGCGCCGTTCCACGCTCTCTGAGCGTGGCTGAACAGGTTGTTTAGCGCGAAGCTTTCGTATCCGGCCGTACCCGTGAGCGAGATACTTGGAAAAAGCGCGGCCTTGGCGACGCCAACCTGGGCATTCGCCGCCACCAGATTCTGTTCCGCTTCCTGGATGTCGGAGCGGCGCTCCAGCAGTTCCGAAGGCAGGCCGACAGGAATCGCTGGCGGATTCGGCTGCTCGGTAAGAGCGCGGCCGCGCGGAATGGGACCGGGATTGCGGCCAAGCAAAATGCTAAGGGAGTTCTCCTGCAGCACAATCTGGCGCTCGAGATCGGGAATGGTCTCCGCTGCCGTGTACACCAGTTGCTCCGATTGCCGTACATCGAGCCCCGATGCCGAGCCGTTCTTGGCGAGCACGCTGGTGAGACGCAACGAATCCTGTCGCGCAGCCAGTGTCATTTTCGACACATCCAGCTCTAAATCGAGCTCCCGAAGCGTGAAATAGGCGCTCGCCACGTTCGAGATCACCGAGGTGAGGACGGCCCTCCGGCCCCACTGCGATGCGAGTACGCTGGCGCGCGCGGCCTCTGTTTGTCGCCGATATTTTCCCCAGAAATCGAGATTCCAAACGACCGCAAGATCCACCTCTCCGGTCCTGGCCTCATAGGATGGAAATGAGCCCGATATCTTGGGATTGCGTTGGCTGGATACGTCAACTCCAGCGTTCACCGTCGGAAATTGGTTGGCGCGGGTAACACCGAGTTGCGCCTGCGCTTGCAGCACTCGGCTTGCGGCTATTCGGAGGTCGTAGTTTTGCTCGATGGCGGTGCGAATCAACTGCTGCAATATGGGATCTTGGAATACTTCCCACCATTTTTCATCGCCCAGGGGTTGCGACGCGGCCGGCGGAGACTGGCTGTCGCCGCGGTAGACACCGGGCGCCTCGACCGGCGGCCGCTTGTAGTCCGGCCCGACCAGGCACCCCGCGAGCAGCAGTCCGAGCATCAGGGATATGCAAGCTCTCACTTCACGTGCTCTTCGCCGGATCAGCAGCCGCGGAGGGAGCCATCTCCTTGCGCTTTGCGCCTGAGAGCGTCTCCACAACATAGAAAATCGCGGGAATGAAGAAGATGCCGATCGCGCTCGCGGCCAGCATTCCGCCGATGACCGTGGTGCCCATGATTCGACGCGCAACGGACCCTGCACCCGACGCAAACCACAGGGGCACGCAGCCGAATATGAAAGCCAACGAGGTCATCAAGATGGGCCGCAGGCGCAGCCTCGCACCGGCAAGTGCGGCATCGACCAGCGGCCTGCCCTTCTCGTATTCGTCCTTGGCAAATTCCACGATCAGAATGGCGTTCTTCGCTGCCAGACCGATCAGCATCACCAAGCCGATTTGCGAATACACGTCGTTTTCCATATCGACCATGTACGCTGGATAGAACGCTTGGATGAACAAGCGCCGCAGAAGCAGCACTCCGAAAGCACCGAAGACGGCCACGGGCGTGCTCAACAGCACGCTGAACGGCAGCGCCCAACTCTCATAGAGAGCCGCGAGAATCAAGAAAACAAACAGCAGGGATATCGCGAAAATCGTGGTGGACGATACGCCTTTCGCCGCCAGCTTCTGCTGGAACGACATTCCCAAATAGTCGTAACCCATGTCCTGGGGCATGGTTTGCGCAAACACTTGTTCGAGGGCAGCCATCGCCTGATCGGAGCTGTAGCCGGGCGCGGCGTTGCCATTGATCTGGGCCGACGGATACTCGTTGTAGTGCATGATGTATTCGGGACCGAAACGCGGCTCGAACTTGGTCAAAGCCGACAGCGGAACCATGGTGCCGGTGTTGTTGCGCACGTAGAACTGGCTGGTGTCTTGTACGTCGCCTCGATAGTTGCCGTCGGCTTGCACATAAACCTGCCATTGGCGGCCGAATCGATTGAAGTAGTTGACGAAGATCCCGCCCATAAACGCCTGCAAGCTGGTGTAGACGTCCGCGATCGGCACGCCTTGCTTGAGCGCTTTATCGCGATCGACCTCGACAAACTGTTGCGGAACGCTGGGCAGGAAAGAGGTGTTGATCCCCGCGATTTCCGGGCGTTTGCGGGCAGCGGCTAAAAATTTATCGACGTTCCCCGCCAGATACGGAATGTCATTTCCGCCCCTATCCTCGAGCACAAAGGTGAAACCGCCGGAAGTGCCGACGCCGGGAATGGCCGGAGGCGAAAAGCTGATGGCCGCACCTTGCGGAAGCTTGCTCAGCTGCTGATTCAATCCCTGTTTGATGGCCTGGAGTTGCTGGCTTTGGTCGCGGTCCGACCAGGGCTTCAACGTGACAAAAAAGAACGCGTTGTAGCTGGTCTGAATATAACTGAGCAGGCTGAAACCAATGACGCTGGTCGTGTATTGAACACCCGGCATCTTGGCGAGGATATTCTCTATCTCATGCGCAGCTTGCTCCGTACGCTCCAGCGAAGCGGAATTCGGCAGCTGCAGGTTGATATAGACGTATCCCTGATCCTCATCCGGCAGGAAGCCGGACGGCAACTTCGCGCCAAAAAAGACGGCTACCACTCCGAAGAGCAGCAGGGCGGCCACTGCCAGTCCGCTTTTGCGAATCAGCGTCCGGCTGACACTGACGTAACCGTCGGTGGCGCGTTTAAAAATGCGATTGAACCAGTCGAAGAACTTTCGCAGCGCGCCCGCGTTGGGTTTCTTGGGTTGAAGCAGCAGCGCGGCAAGAGCCGGGCTCAAACTGAGCGCGTTGAATGCCGAGATGATCACGGAAATCGCGATGGTGACCGCGAACTGCTGGTACAACCGTCCGGTAATGCCCGGTATGAAGGCCGTGGGTATGAATACCGCCGAGAGTACCAGAGCAATGCCGATGACGGGCCCCGAGATCTCCTGCATGGCTTTCAGCGCGGCATCCTTCGGCGCCATGCCCTCCTCGATATGGCGCTCGACGGCCTCGACCACCACGATCGCATCGTCCACGACCAGGCCGATGGCCAGTACCATGCCGAACATCGACAGGGTATTGATGGAGAAACCGAACAGCGGAAAAAATGCGAAAGTGCCGACCAGCGACACGGGAACGGCGAGCAGCGGTATTAGCGTGGCGCGCCAACCCTGCAGAAACAGATAGACGACGATGATCACGAGCACCAGCGCGATGCCAAGCGTCAACACGATTTCCCGGATACCCTCGGTGACGGCTTTCGTTTGGTCCAGGGCGATGGCATAGTCCATGTCCGGCGGAAAGCTCTTCTTTAGCTCCGTCATCAGCGCCTGGACCGCTTTGGAATCGTTGACGGCATTGGAACCGGGCAGCTGATAAATCGCCAGGGCGGCTGCAGGCTTCCCATTCAAGCGGCCCGCCAATGTGTAGCTCTGCGCGCCGAGTTCAATGCGGGCCACGTCCCTCACCCGAACGGCGCCGCCATTGGGATTTTCGCGCACGATGATGTCGCCGAACTGCTCCGGCGTCGTCAGACGGCCCTGCGCGCGCACCGAGTAAGTGAACTCCTGGCCTTTGGGCGCCGGTTCGCCACCCATTTGTCCGGCGGGGTTTACGGTGTTTTGCGACTGAACCGCATTGACCACATCGGATACGGTGATGCCGAGCTTGGTGAGCGCATCCGGTTTGAGCCACATGCGCATCGCGTATTGCCCGGCGCCGAACACCTGCACGCTGGCAATTCCCGGAACCCGGGTGACGGGATCGTTGAGGTTGATGTATTCATAGTTGGCGAGGAATTTTGCATCGTAGGTGCCGTGGGGAGAATACAGCGCCACGATCATCAGCGGTGCACTCGTCGACTTTTGCACGGTAACGCCGTACTGCGTTACGGGGGATGGCAGTTGGGATGCTGCCTGAGTCTCGCGTATCTGGGTCAGAATGAGGTCCGTATTAGGATCCGTCTGCACGCCGAAATCCACGATCATTGTCGTCTGGCCATTGGCCGTGGCGTTCACCGAATACATGTAGTTCATGTTGTCCACGCCGCTCATCTGTTCCTCGATGGGCGTGGCAACCGATTGTGCGAGGGTTTCCGCATCCGAACCGACGAACGTGGCTTGCAGCTTCGTTTCCGGGGGAACGATATTGGGAAATTGCGAGATGGGCAGCCCGAGAATCGTGATGGCGCCGACGATGACCGTCAAGATCGCAATTACCATGGCGACGATCGGGCGATGGATGAAAAACTTGGACATTTTTCAGTTACCGGCGGATGCAGTGGTACCGGCGGATGCAGTGGCGAACGGCGTGGGCGTGACGGTGCCGCCATCCTTGACTTTTTGAGTGCCTTCCGCGACGACCCGGTCGGCCGCCGTCAAGCCGCTTGTGATCACCCACATGGTGTCGACGCGCTCGCCGGTTTGCACGGAGCGGATGGTGACTTTGTTATCCGCCCCCACCACGGCGACTTGAGCAGATCCTTGCAGCTGCGATACGGCACGCTGCGGAATGAGCAATGCGCCCTTGAGGATCTGGGTTACGGCACGTACCTTCGCGTATTGGCCCGGGCGCAGAATGTTGCCGGGGTTCGCAAATGCCCCTGCAACTCTGATCGTTCCGGTCTGCGGATCGACCTGCCGGTCGGCGAACAGAATGCTGCCGCTGCGGGCGTAGGTGCTGCCGTTCGAGAGTATCAACTGCAGCGGGATCGGCCCGGCGCTGGACAGCAGATTCACAGTGTCAGGGTGAATCTTGTCGGCAATCCGCAGATAGTCCTCGCCGCTGATTGGAAAGTAGGTCTTGATGGGATCCACCTGCGATACGCCCGTGAGCACGGTTGCTGGGGTGACGAGATTGCCGACTTGGACCTGCGTGATGCCGGCAATTCCGCTGATGAGTGAGCGTACTTTCGTGAAACTTAGATTCAGAGCCGCCTGGTCCACCGAGGCACGGGCGGCGGCTACGCTCGCTTTCGCGGCCGATTGCGCTTGCGTGTCACCCTCGAGCTGGCTTTGCGCGATGGCATTCGCCTCGGCTTCCGGGATGTCGCGATTGACATTGAGGGTGGCATTGCCGAGCTGTGCCTGCGCCTGGGCGAGCTGCGCTTTCGCTTGGTCCAGCACGGCCTGAAAGGGACGGGGATCGATTTCAAAGAGCACGTCGTCCTTGTGAACGAAGGACCCCTCCTGATAATCCTGCTTGATCAGGTACCCGGTGACCTGCGGCTGGATTTGCGCATTGACGTATCCGTCGAGAGTCGCCACCCACTCGCTGTAGATGCTGACATCCTTTTGGACCACGCGCGCGACCTGCACCTGCGGCCCGCCGGCGGGGGGCGATTTCTTTTCGGCGCATCCGGCGCATAGAAGTGCAATAACGAGACCGAATGGGAGAGCACTTTGTATGCGCAATGAACTCCAGGAGCTTGTTTGCATGCGCGAAGATTAAAGTCTAATCGTCTACCTCGATAGACTATATATTTCGATATACATTATCGTTTCCGCAGATCAGGATTCGATGGCCTCGCGCCGCATCAAACCGCCGACGTTGGTTCGAGCTGCATTGGTTATTCGCTGCACGATCTGCATGGAGACCAGCCAGAGACGCTGTGCAAGCTTCACATCGTTCAACAACGGATTCCCCTCGGCAACTTGGCAGTCCGACCAGTACTCGCCGGTAATTCCGGCAACGCAAGGACTTGCCGCAAGCAACGCTGCTGTGGCCGCTCGGTGGCTCGCCGACCTCATGAAAAGTTGCACCGTGGATCGCATCACTCGCAAGGGAAGCAAGAGGTCCTGGCGCAGGGCCGTGCTCTTCGTAGCACCGGGATGCAGCGAATTGACCGCGATGCCACGTCGGCGCAATCGACGCGACAGCTCCTTCGCATACAGCGCCACCGCGAACTTGGATTGCCCGTAAAATGTCAGCGGATCGTAAAATCGATGGCCGTCGAGATTGTCGAACATGATCCCGTCTGGAGGAGCCTGCATGACGCTCGCGCTGCTGCTGACGAAAACAATGCGCCCGGTGCCGTTGCGCACCAGATCCAGCAGCTGGTTCACCAAGGAAAAATGGCCGATGTGATTGTTGAGAAACTGCAGTTCGACTCCGTATCTACGGTGCAGCGACGGTGGATTTGCCACCTCCGCATTGGCAATGATCGCATCCAGTGAAACTTGAAGGTCCCTTAGCATCTCGGCCGCAGCCGCAACCGAATCCAGATCGGCGAGATCGCACTCGACGGGCGTTGCGCGGGGACCGATCTGATCGCATGCGCTTTTCGCGCCGGCCAATGAGCTGGCGAGTCCAAAAACGTGGGCACCGTTTGCGGCCAACGCATTCATCGTCTCGAACCCGATTTCCTCGTCGCATCCGGTGACTAAAATCCATTTTCTGGTGAGATCAACGCCCGCAAGAACCTGATTTGCCGTTGAGCGCGCGCCGTGAGGGATTGAGCTAGCCATGACAAGTACTCCTCAACCAAGCGAGCCTCAAGGGCGCGCGTTGGTCATATGTAGATCGGCCACCGAAATCGCATGCACAGAGACTAGTGCCAGGGCTTCGCGCCTGGTAGCCCCTATAACTAGATACGATGTATCGCCGCCGCGGATGATCGGATTGGCATCGAATCCGACGATGGCTTGCCTAGGCGACCTGGGATCGGTCCGATGAGACGCCCTCGATCACGCTTGTCAAGCCACTGCGGCTCGGGCCGTCTTCAATGCGGCGGTCCACCACAGAAGATCCTTGATCATCGCGCCGGCGGGCGCCTCGAGCTCCGCCAGTCCCGCGTCAACATCGCCGCCTGTGTAGTGAGCCCACAACGTGGCGACAGGAATATGGACCGATGAGCGAATCGGGGCAAGCTGCACCTCGATCGCCGATTCGCGCAGCTGCTGGACCGCGCGCGCGCCCATGGCGGAGCCATAGCTCACGAAACCAGCCGCCTTGCGATTCCACTCCGGATAGACCCAGTCGATCGCGTTCTTGAGCACCGCAGAAGTGCCATAGTTGTATTCAGGGGTGACGAAGACGAAGCCGTCGGACTGCGCGATGGCGGCCGTCCATCGGTGTACGACCTCGTTCTTGTAGGGCGCGCGACCCGGCGTGGCCGGCGTTGCGGGTTGATCGAAGAACGGCATCGGAAAGTCGCGCAGATCAAGTAACCGCGCGTCAACATCCTCGCGTTTCTTGAGGTGCTGCAAAATCCAGCGCGCGGGTTTTTCCGAGAAACGGCCCTCGCGGGTGCTTCCAACGATGACGGAAATGATGGGCATGCCTCTGGTCCTTCTGTGTTAAACCGGTATAAAAATACGCCTTGGTCTAATATAGGTACTGGTGCTACTGTTCGCAAGAAGGCACAGATCTGATACCTGAGCACACCAATATGCCCGTCCCTGTCATCGATCACGCAAGCGAAGACTGTCGAAACTTAAGCTCCATACTGGCCCTCGTCGGGGACAAGTGGACCGTGCTGATCGTCGTCTTGCTCGGCGATGGTCCGATGCGCTTCAACGAGATCAAGCGCATGGTCGGCGGTATTTCGCAGCGGATGCTCACCTTCACACTGCGTGGATTGCAGCGCGACGGCCTGGTCACGCGGACCGTGTTCCCGACCACACCGCAGCGTGTGGATTACGAGTTGACCAGGCTCGGCAGCACTTTGTGGGAAGCCGTGGAACCGCTCAGCTCATGGGCACGCGCGCACCAGCGCGAGATCCTCAAATCTCGGAAGCAGTTCGACGAGGACGACGCGCATTAGGCGAATGCGTAATTGGATTTCCGTTGCGGCGCTCGCTCCTGCGTAAGGCGGTCGATGAACCAACGTCCCGCAGGCCCCGGCGGACTGTCGGTCCTATAAACGGCCCACATTTCTATCAGGCGCCCTCCGCAAGGCGCATCCTCGGTGATGATCTCAACGAGCGTGCCGCTCGCAAGGTCCGCCTCGACAAGATGCAGAGGCAAGATGCCGAAGCCAAAGCCCGCGCGCAGGAACGCAAGCTTGGCGCCGAGGTGAGAAAGACGCCAGACTCTCGGGATCTTGAGACGGAATCCGGAGTCAACCGAGATATCGGACGGATCGACGTGCATAAGCTGAACGTGTTCGGCGAGGACCGCCATCGGAATCCGCCCACGGTGAGTTGCAAGCGGGTGCTCTGGCGAAACGACCATGGGCAGCCTGATCGTCAGCAGCGCTTCATGAGTGAGTTGCGGTGGCGCCAGCGCCCACGATCCCACAACGCCGATGGCGCAGCGTCCATCGAGCACGGGATCGATCACAGCACTCGACTCGATGTCGAACCTGAGCAGCGTGGCCGGAAATTCCTTCTGAAACGCGGCCACCGCACCAGTGAACGTTGTGTTCGGGAACATCACGTCGACGGCGACGCTCAGTTCAGGTTCGAGGCCGCCGACCATACGCTTCGCCCGCGCCTTGAGGAGGTCCATGTCGCGCGCCACGGCGCGTGCGTTCGCGAGAAGCGCGCGGCCTTGATCCGTGAGCGCCGGAAGATGTCCGCGCCGTTCGAATAGTTTCACGCCGAGTTGGCCCTCAAGATTGGCCATGGTCTGGCTGATCACGGACTGGGCACGATGCAGGCGCCGGCCGGCCGCCGAGAAACTGCCCTCATCCGCGGCCGCGATGAAAGTGCGTAGCTGATCCAGTGAAACGCCGTCAAGCATATGTCCGCCCCGCCGTACTCATCGTTCGTCAAATGCATTCATTGGCGAATGATCGTGCGTCTTATCGCCGGTCCCGATCAAGCCCCGGATCACCTACAACAAATCGGCGAGCCCGATTGATCGTGCCCTGGTAATCAGCATCGCGTGGATGGCGTACGTTCGAGCCAATCGGGCAATCCGATCGGTAATGCTTGGGAACGGACTGTGGACTTGCGGCAAATTGATTGCGTCTTGAGGCGATCAAAATATGGCTGCGGTCAGCTTTATAAATATTGCATAACGCATGGATTATATTAATGTTTATTGCGTTCATAAAAGAGAATTCAACTAGGCGCGCCAAGCATCTGTAATTGCGATGTTTTTCTCCCCAGAGCAATTTGACGCGCCCTCAATGTCCCCTTGGCGTGCCATCAATATTCCGGCTTTTTTGCGTGACTGCGGATTCGATAACACTTCGCAGCGACTTATGTCATCCCACACGCCGCAGCGACGATTTATGATGCCCGAAGGTCAGTCAGCCAGTGCGCCGTCGGATACTGGGGATTCAATTCATGAACGATACGGTAAGAATCGAACGTCCCTTGCGCTGCCGGCGCAACGAGGATCTCGGCGGCCGCACCCAGCAGGATTCGCTGGGCAATAGCGTCAAGGTCAGAACTCGCGCGCAGGAGTCACAGGGTGATTTTGACGGTTCATTTCTCGAGCACACGGTGAATTTTGAAAAAGGCTCGGAGGACTGACGCGGCAAAGAGGGGGCGAGCAACCAAGCATATAGGCAATGTTTCGCACTGCGCGGTCAACATCGTAATTTGTCGTTTGCCAATTGCAGACACTCACTCGCATGGCGCGCCGTCCCCGCCAAGTCGTGCCACTAAAAAAATGCTTCGCCCCCCGCGTTAATCTTTGCGATCATCTCCTCGGTTCTACGATCGTGTGGATGTTAACCAATCGGCCGCTAGAGCCGCAGGCACGGAACCGCCAATCACCCACGCAAAAAAACGCCCGCTCGCAACTGCGTGTAGGCCGCCATCAACGTCGGCGACGAGTTCCCCGACAACCTGTTCCGCGGAAAGACCTTTTCGAGACAGTGGCTTAGCGATCTGCGCGCGCAGCGCAGCGGCGTCAGCCGGCGCACCTACTGAACCTTGATCCAATCTCGCAAGGTAGGATATTGCATACGCCGCGGCCGCCTGCAGTGGCTCATGGAAGATTGATTTACAATCCCGATCTCCAAGTGCGTCGCCCTTCTGTATGGCCATAGCGAAATCCAAGGTGTAGGTGATCTCTCGCGTGCTTCGAAAGCAAGGGGGCGAACACCGGATGGCCAAAGGCGCCATCCCGTGTAGCACTGCTTTGCCGACGCTCTAAGCGGCCTTGCCGGCGGCGAGTGCCTGAACGTCCGTGGTTCGCAGCACCTTGCCGCCAATCGCCCAGTCGCCGCTCTCGAATTCGTTGATGCGGACCCAGGTCACCGGGCGCATGTTCTCGCCTTCAACCTGGACCATCGCCTCCGTGACTTTGGCAATGAGTTCCTTCTTTTGATTCTGGGTGAAAACGTCCTTGATTACATCAATGGTAACTAGTGGCATATTGCTTCTCCTGTTCAGTTGGCTTCGCGGCCACGGGCCATTCCCGTAACCTGTGCGCACAGATTGGCACGCGCAATTCACCGAAGCTTGCAGATGCCCTGGAGAAATCCTGCAGATTCATTGGATATCGCATCGGCGTGCGCTAACCTGTGACCATGATCTACCAGTTCGGCCCCTTCGAGCTGGACTTGGCCACGGTTGAATTGCGGGAGGGCGACAAAACCCGCGCTATGGAACCGCAGGTCTTTGCGTTGCTCGCTCTGCTGGTGGAAAACCGGGAGCGTCTCGTCTCGAAGGAAGAAATCATCGACAAGGTGTGGGACGGCCGCATCGTTTCGGACGCCGCCGTGGCCAGCCGGGTCAAGTCCGCACGCCAGGCACTGGGTGACGATGGCAAGTCCCAGCGGTTCATTCGGACGATCCATGGGCAAGGGTACCGATTCATCGCGAACGCAAGCGCTTCGCGGAGCCCTGGAAACATCGATACGATGGACCTCGCTGGTGCGACGCTCGCCGAAGCCGCCTGCTCGACCGGCGCCGCAGCTCAGCATTTGGAAACAAGTTCCAGACCTTCGCTCGCGGTGCTGTCGTTCCGTTTGGTAGGCGACGGCGGGCGCTATGCAGCGCTCGCCATCGCGATCCCCGATGAACTTATCACCGAGCTGTCGCGCTTGCGCTGGCTGTTTATCATCGCTCGGGGATCCTCGTTCCGTATACAGACAGCCGGCAGCGATATCCGCGAGATAGGTGCGCTGCTGCAAGTGCGCTACTGCCTCAGCGGGACCGTGGAAGTATTGGATCGGAATATTGTCGTCGCTGTGGAGCTCGTCGACACCCAGGATGGCGGCATCGTATGGGCCGACCGCTTTTCGGGTCGGATCGACGACGTGCACGCGATGCGTGAGGACATCCGATCACGCGTGCTCATGGCGCTCGAAATTCAAATCCCGGTCCATGAAGCCCGCCTCGCCCGCCACCGCGCGTCCGACAACCTCGATGCCTGGTCCGCCTATCATCTGGGCCTGCAACACTTGTATCGATTCAATCGCCTCGATAACGCCGCCGCCGCCTGGCTGTTTCAGCGGGCGGTCGCGCAGGATCCCGGATTCGCACGCGCTTACGCGGGATTGTCGTTCATACACTTTCAAACTGCCTTCATGGGGCACTCGGATGACATCGCCACGGACATCGGCCAAGCGCGACGCTTCGCCGAGCGAGGCGTCGAACTCGATCCACTGGATCCATTCGTCAACTTCACGATGGGACGCACCTACTGGCTCGAAGGAGATTTGGAAACCAGCCTGGGCTGGCTCGAACGATCAACGGCGATCAGTCCGCATTACGCCCAGGGAATCTATGCGCGCGCCTGGACGGAAGCACTGGCAACCCGACCTCAAGAAGGCCGCGCACACGTGGATCTGGCCATGCGCTTAAGTCCCCTGGATCCGTTGCACTACGCGATGCGGGCGACGCGCGCATTCACCCACACAGCCATGGGCGAGGATGTGGAAGCGGCGGATTGGGCTGACCAGGCTGCACGTTCCCCCGGAGCGCATGTTCTAATTGCGATGATCGCCGCCGCTGCGCAGGCATTGAAGCTGGATGCTGCGCGCGCCGCATATTGGGCGGCGAATGTGCGTGAACGCAACAGCTCGCTCACTCGCGCCGATTTCTCGCGAGCGTTCCCAATGCAATCCGAAGCGATGCGTGTCCGCGTGCTGCAGGCGCTGGCGCAGCTGGGATTCTGATCCACGGTATAGGGATGTCAGGATGCCCATCGGAACGCGCTGGTATCCCCGCGCGCCGCTGTTCGCCGATGTTACTGAAGATGGCGGAGCAACCGCCAATGCAAACATTCGTTATTCATAGCCATCGCCATGCGCCTTAGTGACGCAGCCGTCATAGCGAGACTTGCCCAACTCATAAGAGACGAGACCGCGGCCTTCCAGGCTGCACGTCGTCGTCCCGCCATTTGCATTTCGCAGAGTCGTCTGCTCTACCGGGATGTGGGCGCAGGCGCAAAGCGTGGCCATCGAAGCAACCAAGATAAAACGCAACATTTCTAGCTCCTTATTTCATTCACAGTGTGTTGATCCATTACTCAGTCAGCCCGATATGCCGGGCATCTGCAGGGGCGTGGGGTCCAAATCCCTACACACCATTACCAGTGCCATTATATGAGCTTTACTCATATTTTTGGACTCGCTTTTCTGCAGCTGTCCTGGTCGTGACGGGAAACCGAGGTATTTCAGGCTATTGAAGGCCGCACTGTGCGGCATGGACGGCCGGAGCGGTCGAATGACTCTCAGGTTTTACGGCTCTGTCCGCGAGCTGGGTTCGCGGGCGCACCACGTTCACAAAGAGTAACGGGACTCTCAGCGCTTGGACGCTGCTCTTACATCACTCGCACTAATGAATCCCGCGACCAGCCGGTTAAGCGCTTCTTCGAGCGCCTGTCGCTGGGCCATCGGGTAAGCAGTTGCGACGACAGCTCTTAAAATACCCGCGATGGCATGCGTCAAGACGAACGCCTCCGCACTGGTCAACCGCGGGCCGGCGCGGCCTTCACGCGAAAGCTCCTGCGAAAGCGCCGCAAACAGCGGATTGAGGCGCGTGCCGCGGCGCTGCGTGAATGCATGCTCTAGGAGAACTCTGTGGACGCGACGCCGGCCTCCGTAAGTCTCGAACACGGCGCCGACCAGTAACTTCAACCGCTGCTCTGGCGACAGCGATACGCTCTGATCCATTGCCTCCATCACTTTGGATGACAATCCCTTAAGTTCGCGGCCCGATAACGCATCGAGAATCGCGTCTTTGTCATCGAAATACTGATACAGCGTGCCGATGCTGATGCCAGCCTTGGAAGCAATCGCATTGGTCGTTAAGGCCGAGATCTCGCCGCTGTCGAGCAGCCGCATCGTCGCCTCAAATATGAGACCGATCTTGTGACGCGCGCGATCCTGCTTAGGCGTACGGCGCGCAACCTCTTGACTGTCAATGGTTTTGCGCGGCGTGGGAGTGCTTTTTGAAATGCGAGTCCTTTAACATGAGTATCGCTCATATAATAGAACCTACTTCGTGATTCTGCAATGAACTTAAGGACCAAAGGCGATGACCAAAGATGACGGCCAGGCCGCGGCCGACCCCACCATCGCTTCGAGCGCCCCGCCCCGCCGACCCGACCAGCGCCTCGCTCGCAAGTACCGCTTCGACGATCCCAATATGGACCTTTTCTTCGTTGCCGCGCTTGGCTGGGGCAAAAGCGGGGGACTGGATATTGGAGAAGTCTTCGAGATCGCATCGCACATCACCGACGGCGATGCCGACACCTGGATCTGCGCATTCGAGCGGCAAGCGAAACTCCTCGAGACGCAGGCTAATGTGTGGGCCGCACGGGGCTGGATCCGTGCCGCCGGCGAAATGCGCCTCAAGGCATTTGCCGCCTATCGCTCGGCGTGGCAGTTCGCGGCCCCGGGCGAGACTTTCAACCGTCTCTACGCGCTGCATCGTGCTGCTTTCGCCGTCGCAACGCGCGAACTTGCGCTGCCGGCGACTTTTTTTGAAGCGCCCTACTCGGGAAAAACGCTGCCCGGACTATTTCTCGCAAATCCAAGTCCCAATGCACCCGTCGTGCTCGTCGTCGGCGGCGCCGACACCTGCTTCGAGGATCTATTCTTATCGATCGGCCGCAACCTCTTCGACCGCGGCTACTCGATTGCGATTGCTGATCTACCCGGACAAGGCGCGACCGCCAACACAG
>Ga0193726_1001818_pt1 | contig 15704 bp, 12 predicted proteins | sample H2c1metaG_FD_144928 | JGI IMG/M metagenome (GOLD analysis project Ga0193726, IMG submission 144928) | Soil microbial communities from a riparian zone of the East river system, Colorado, United States - H2c1 | ecosystem: Environmental > Terrestrial > Soil > Riparian zone | place: USA: East River... | reverse complement strand
CGTGTCATCGTCCTGCATCCCGTCGACGATGACGCCTTTTCTCGCGCCGGTGATCCGCGCCACTACCGACGCCGGGGCCTGCTCGAGCGCGCGGTTTCCCGCCTCGCCCGCGATCGTCGCCAGCGGCACGACGTACGCCTCCGCGCCGCCGTCGACGTACTCGATCGACACGATGGACATGAACGCCGGGCTGCTGCCGTTCCGGATCATCGTCCAGTCGGAGAAACGCGCCTGTCGCATCGGCCGCGATTTCGCCCCGAACCACCGCTGACGTTCGAGAAACGCCTTCAGCGCCTGGCGCTCGAGGACGCCGCGCGTGCCGCCGTCGAGCAGGCCGGACCAGTCCGCGCCGACCATGATGCCCGGCAGCGCAGGCACGGCCTCGGTGGGGTCGGGCGCCGCCGCGGGCCGCGACGTCTGCGTCATCTGGATCGGATCGCGCTGCAGCGCGAACCAGTACGACGCGTACGGCCCGAGCGTGAGGAAATACGGCTGATCGCCGATGCGCGGGAATTCCGTGACGCCGCCCATCTCGATCGGCAGCAGGCCCGCGAGCGCGTGCAGGTCGATCTCCGCCGGCTGCACGGTCCGCGACAGGTTGACGACGATGAGGATCGTTTCGCGCTCATCGCGGCGCAGGTACGCGAGGATCTTGCGGTTCGGGCACGCGATGAATTCCAGCGAGCCGCGTCCGAACACCGGATGCTGCTTGCGCATCGCGATGACGCGCTTCATGAAGTTCAGCATCGAAAATGGATAGCGTTCCTGCGCTTCGACGTTGATCGCCTGGTAGCCGTAGACCGGATCCATGATCGGCGGCGCGTAGAGGCGCGCCGGATCCGCGCGCGAGAAGCCGCCGTTGCGATCGCTGCTCCATTGCATCGGCGTCCGCACGCCGTTGCGATCGCCCAGGTAGATGTTGTCGCCCATGCCGATCTCGTCGCCGTAATAGATGATGGGCGTGCCCGGCATCGAGAAGAGCAGCGCGTTCAGCAGCTCGACGCGGCGGCGGCTGTTTTCCACGAGCGGCGCGAGCCGCCGGCGGATGCCGACGTTCAACCGCATCTGCGGGTCCGCGGCGTAGACCTGGTACATGTAGTCGCGCTCTTCGTCCGTCACCATCTCGAGCGTCAGCTCGTCGTGGTTGCGGAGGAACAAGCCCCACTGGCACGAGTCGGGGATGTCCGGCGTCTGCGCGAGAATCTCCGTGATCGCGTGGCGATCCTCCTGCAACAGCGCCATGAACATCCGCGGCATCAGCGGGAAGTGGAACGCCATGTGGCATTCGTCGCCCTCGCCGAAGTACTGGCGCACGTCGGACGGCCACTGGTTCGCCTCCGCCAGCAGCATGCGGTCCTTGTAGGCGGCGTCCATCGCCGCGCGCATCCGCTTCAGGACGGCGTGCGTCTCGGGCAGGTTCTCGTTCGTCGTGCCTTCCCGCACGCAGAGATACGGCACGGCGTCGAGCCGGAGCGCGTCGACGCCGAGATCGAGCCAGAACTTCATCAGGCCGATCACGGCCTCCACGACCGCCGGATTGTTGTGGTTCAGATCCGGCTGATGCGAGAAGAACCGGTGCCAGTAGTACTGCTTCGCGACCGGGTCGTACGTCCAGTTGGACTTCTCGGTGTCGGTGAAGATGATCCGCGTCTCGGGAAACTTCTTGTCCGTGTCGCTCCACACGTAGAAGGCGCGCTCGGGCGAGCCCGGAGGCGACGTCCGCGCCCGCTGGAACCACGGATGCTGATCCGACGTGTGGTTGACGACCAGCTCGATCATCACCCTGATGTTGCGCGCGTGCGCCGCGTTGACGAACGCGCGGAAATCGTCGAGCGTGCCGTACTGCGGATGGACGTTCAGGTAGTCCGCGATGTCGTACCCGTCGTCGCGCAGCGGCGAGGGGAAGAAGGGCAGGAGCCAGATGCACGTGATCCCGAGGCTCTGGAGGTAGTCGACCTTCTGCGTGAGCCCCTGAAAGTCGCCGATGCCGTCGTTGTTGCTGTCGTAGAACGATTTGACGTGCGCCTGGTAGATGATCGCGTCCTTGTACCAGAGCGGATTGCCTTCGCCGGCAGCCGCAGACTGAACCGCGGGTTCGCCGATCGTGATGGCGGTCTCAAACGGCACGGGGACCATCCATCCTGAAAATGTGGGCCTGCCGGACGCCGGGATCGAAGCGTACGTAGTTCCACGCGGTCCCCCAGGTGTACCGCGTGTCGTCGATCAAATCGTGCGCGATCCGCGCGGCCGGCGGCTCGGCGCCCTCCGCGGCCGGCGCTTCGACCCAGCCGTGCTGCATGTGATGCGGATCCAGATTGACGACGACGAAGATCGTGGAGGCCAAGTCCGGCGACCTCTTGCTGTACGCGATGATGCGCGGGTTGTCGCTGCCGTGAAACCGCAGCGAGTCGTTGAACTGCAGCGCTGGTTCATCGCGGCGGATGTGATTCACTTTCGTGACGAGCTCCCGGATGTCGCCGGCGTCGCCAACCCGCGGATCCCGCCGGTACTGATACTTCTCGGAGTCCGCGTACTCCTCGGTACCCGCCACCGCGCGGCTGTCGCATCGCTCGAACCCGCTGTAGACGCCGTAGCTCGCCCCGAGCGTCGCGGCCAGGATCAACCGTGCCTCGAACGCCGGGCGCCCGCCGGTCTGCAGGTACGCGTGGAGAATGTCCGGCGTGTTCGTGAAGAGATTCGGGCGCAGGTACTCACGCACCTCCGTCGTCGTCAGCTCGGTGAAGTACTCCGTCAGCTCGTCCCTGGTGTTGCGCCAGGTGAAGTAGGTGTACGACTGCGTGAAGCCTGCCTTGGCGAGCCGGCGCATCAGCGCCGGGCGCGTGAACGCCTCCGACAGGAACAGCACGTGCGGATCGCGCGCGTGCACGTGATCGATCAGCCACTCCCAGAACCCGAATGTCTTGGTGTGGGGATTGTCCACGCGAAAGATGCGGACGCCGCGGTCGATCCAGAAGCGCGTCACGTCCAGCAACTCGTGCCACAGCCCGCGCCAGTCCTCGCACTCGAAATCGAGCGGGTAGATGTCCTGATATTTCTTGGGCGGGTTCTCCGCGTACTTGATCGTCCCGTCGGGACGATGGCGGAACCAGTCCGGATGTTCGCGCACCCACGGATGATCCGGCGAGCATTGCCACGCGAGGTCGAGCGCGATCTCGAGGCCGACCCGAGACGCGGCGTGGCGGAACGCCTCGAAATCGGCGAAGGTGCCGAGACCGGGTTCGATCGCCGTGTGCCCGCCTTCCGCCGACCCAATCGCCCAGGGGCTGCCCGGATCGCCGGCCTCGCACGTCAGGCTGTTGTTCCGCCCTTTTCGAAAGCTCCGGCCGATCGGATGAATCGGCGGGAGGTAGACGACGTCGAAACCGAGATCGGCGATGTCGGGCAGGCGCGCGGACGCCTCGCGAAACGTCCCGCTCCGGCCTGGGGTCGACCCGGCCGATCGCGGAAACATCTCGTACCACGTGCTGAAGCGCGCGCGCTCGCGATCCACCCACACGCGCAACGGCTTCGTCGTCGTCGCGCGCGAGCGGTCCGCGTGCGCGCGCATCTGCGCGTCCAGAGCGTCGCCGAGCGCGATCGCGACGCGGGCCCCGGCGGGCGCCTCCCCGGTGAGCGCGTCGGCCTGTGTCAGCAGCCACCGAGCGTCGGCATCCGCGTTCGCGGCGTGGGCTCTCGCGGCCGCTTCGCGGATCAGCATCGATCCTTCGAGCAACTCGATGGAGACGTCCTGCGCCGCCGCGAACTTGATCTCGAGATCATGGCGCCAGGTCTGAAAGCGATCGGCCCAGGCGATGATGGCGTATTCGTGCCAGCCGACGGCGTCCACGGTGAATGGCGCCGTCCACTCGTCGGTGCCCGGTGCGACGAGCGACATCGGCGTTTCGCGCCAGGCGTCGGCGCTCGACGCGCCCCGGCCGTCGCGCAGCGTCGCGGCAATCAGATCGTGGCCGTCGGCGAAGATGCTCGCGACGACGACGACGGCGTCGCCGGGCGTGCGTTTGACCGGAAAGCGGCCGTCGTCGATCTGCGGCCGGACGTGCTCCACGATCACGCGTCGCGCGAGCGACTCGGGGATCGCGGCGGTTTCAACGGAGACGGCGTGCGCGGCCCGTCGCGAGACCGTCATGCCGCCGGCCCGGCGGGGACTGGTTCCGACCGGCCGGCCGCATCCTGGTGGTCGGCGGCATCGACCGGCCGGCGCCGCTCGCGCAGCGCCATCTTGAAGATCGCGAGCGATCGTCCCTGCAGCGGATAGCTCGCGCCACCCTTCAATGGCTGTTCGGGCGCGCGGGCGTCGTTCGTGTCGATGACCCGCGTCCACTGGTGAAGCTCGTCGTCCAGCCCCGGCAGCGTGAACGGCACGTGCTCGTCGTGGGCGTTCAGCAGCACGAGCAGCGTGTCGCCGGTGATCGTCTCGCCCCGCTCGTCGACTTCTTCGATGGCGTTGCCGGCGAGGAGCATCCCGAGGCTCTTGACGAAGTCCGCGTTCCACGCGTCGTCGTTCATCTCGTGGCCATCCGGCGCCAGCCAGGCGACGTCCTTGACGACGTGTCCAGGGCCGCCGCGGATGCTTCGTCCCTGGAAGTACCGCCGGCGCCGCAGCACCGGCTGCGAGAGGCGCAGGTGGATCACGCGCCGCGCGAAATCGAGCAGCGCGCGTTGATCGTCCGTGAGGTCCCAGTCGATCCACGTGAGCTCGTTGTCCTGGCAGTACGCGTTGTTGTTGCCGCGCTGCGTCCGTCCGATCTCGTCGCCGTGGCTGATCATCGGGACGCCCTGCGACAGCAGCAGCGTCGCGAGGAAATTGCGTTTCTGGCGCTCGCGCAGCGCGATGATCCCCGGATCGTCCGTCGGCCCCTCGGCGCCGCCGTTCCAGGACAGGTTGTTGTTCTCGCCGTCGCGGTTCTCTTCGAGGTTGCCCTCGTTGTGCTTCTCGTTGAAGCTGACGAGATCGTTCAGCGTGAAGCCGTCGTGCGCGGTGATGAAGTTGATGCTCGCGTACGGCTGCCGTCCGCCGTTGGCGTACAGGTCGTTGCTGCCGGCAAGCCGCGTCGCGAGCTCCGACACCGTGCCGCCGTCGCCGCGCCAGAAGCGGCGGACCGTGTCGCGGTACTTGCCGTTCCATTCGGTCCACAGCACCGGGAAGTTGCCGACCTGATACCCGCCCTCGCCGAGATCCCAGGGCTCCGCGATCAGCTTCACCTGCGACAGCACCGGATCCTGGTGGACGATGTCGAAGAAGGCGCCGAGCCGGTCGACTTCATACAGTTCGCGCGCGAGCGCGCTCGCGAGGTCGAAGCGGAAGCCGTCCACGTGCATCTCGAGCACCCAGTACCGCAGGCTGTCCATGATCAGCTGCAGCACCTGCGGGCTCCGCATGTTCAGCGTGTTGCCGCAGCCGGTGAAGTCCATGTAGAAGCGCGGATTGTCGGCGACGAGGCGGTAGTACGACGCGTTGTCGATTCCCTTGAGCGACAGCGTCGGCCCGAGCTGATTCCCTTCAGCCGTGTGGTTGTAGACGACGTCGAGGATGACTTCGAGGCCGGCGGCGTGGAGCGCGCGCACCATCCGCTTGAACTCGCGGACGGAGCCGGCGGGCGTCTTCGAGGCGGCGAGCGAGCGCTCCGGCGCGAAATACCCGAGGCTGTTGTAGCCCCAGTAGTTCGTGAGGCCGCGCTCTTCGAGGCTGCGTTCGTAGCCGTGGTAATGGACCGGCATCAGCTCGACGGCCGTCACGCCAAGGCCCTTCAGATGCAGGATCGCGAGCTCCGTCGTCAGCGCTTCGTACGTGCCGCGCAGCTTCTCGGGAAGATGCGGCAGCAGCTTCGAGAATCCTTTGACGTGCAGCTCGTAGATGACCGTGTTGTGCCACGGCGTGCGAAGCGGCTTGTCGTCGCCCCACGTGAACGCGCGATCGACGACGGCGGCGAGCGGCGCGGTGCCGGCGTTGTCGCGATCGTCGAAGGACAGATCCTCGGCTTCGTCGCCGACGCGATAGCCGAACATTTCGTCGCCGCCGTGAACCGTACGCGCCGTCGACATCGCGTATGGATCCAGAACAATCTTGTTCGGATTGAATCGGTGCCCCTGAGCTGGCTCGTAGGGTCCATGGATGCGGTAACCGTAGAGCTGGTTCGGCCGCGCGTCCGGCAGGAACGCGTGCCAGACCTGGTCGGTCTGCTCCGGCATGGTCATCCGCGCCGTTTCCTTGGTGTCGTCAGTCGAATCGAACAGGCAAAGCTCGACCTTCGTGGCGTGCGCGGAGAAGACGGCAAAGTTGACGCCGACTCCTGTCCAGTTAGCTCCGAGGGGATATGGATCGCCTGGCCAGACTCTCACGCTGGCCGAGCTTCATCTTTTGTGCCAGTAGCGAGCCTGCCGCGCCGAAGCTCTCGACGAGATTCAAGATCAGCAGCCGGCAGCTCGAAGCCGTCTGTCACACAACTCGAAGTGAACAGGATCTCGGATTCCACAACGTGCCTAGCCTTGCTCGCGCTCCTGCTCGTCGAGCACGTGAGCGTATCTGAAGAAATAAAGCGAAATCAGGCCGCCGACGGCGGCGATGATGATCGACTGGGTGATCGGCTCGTCGAGCGCATCCTGCCAGTCTTCCATGATGAGCCCGAAGTGGCCCATCATCTGTCCCATCTGGTGATGGAGGCTCCGTTCGTAGCCGGGCACGTTCGAGTCGTCGAGCGATGATGAGGGCGGCGCCCGGACGAAGTGCACGCACGCGACGAGAACACCGATCGCGAGGATGATCTTCCCATAGCGCCGCTGCCGCTCAGACTCCCTCACCCGCCTTCGCTCTGGCGAGCTTCGGCGCGGCAGGCCGAGCCACCAGCCCCTAGCCACCAGCCACTAGTCCGTAGCGTAGCGATCATTGAACCAGGGCTCCGCGCTGTTCGAGTAGCCGCGTTTTTCCCAGAAGCCCTTCTGATCTTCGGCGAGGAATTCGATCTTGCGGATCCACTTCGCGCCCTTCCAGGCGTACAGTTTCGGCGTGATCATGCGGACGGGCCCGCCGTGCTCGCGCGGCAGCGGTTTGCCCTCCCACGTATGTACGAGCAGCACGTCGTCATCGATCGCGCGCGCGAGCGGGACGTTGACGGTGTAGGGGATGTAGCTGCCCGGCATGCAGTCGTAGCCGGTGGCGAGTATGAAGCGCGCCGCGTCGGACGGCACCGCGAGCTCGGCGATCGTCTTGACGCGCACGCCGCGCCAGTGATTGTCGTACCGGCTCCACGTCGTCACGCAATGGAAATCGCTGACGTCGTCCACCTGCGGCAGCGCGAGAAACTGTTCCCAGTTGAGCGTGAACGGATTCGCGACGAGCCCGCCGACTTCGAGCTTCCACGACGCGAGCGGGACGTCCGGCTGTTCGCCGAGATCCAGTACGGGCCAGTTCTTCACCTCGTGCTGCCCGACCGGAAGCTTCGGCATTCCGTGGCGATTGGGCGGTCCCGTTCCTTCGGGAGGCTGGCCATGGAATTTCACGTCGACGGCAGCTTTGTCGAGCTCGATCTGGCGCTCGATGTACCTCCGGCGCCGTTCGACGAGGTCAGGTTGATCTGCCACGCCTGTATTGTACCGCGTCGAATCTCAGCGGAGTCGAAGGGCTAGGCGAGACGGCGCTGGACGCCGGCGCCGCCGCCGGCGGCGGCGGCGACTTCGGGCAGCGGCGCGTCGGGGAGCATGTCCGGCGTGATGAATTCGGCCGCCGGGCCGGGCCTCGACGTGGGGATCCGTCCGCGGCGATTGGCCTTGTCGCGATACATCCCGTGGTCGGCGTCGGCGAGCAGTGCTTCGTACGTCGCGCCGTCGTACGGGAACACCGCGACGCCGGCGCTCGCGCCGATCTTGACGAACTTGCCGGGCCGCACTTCGATCTCGATGCGGCTCACGAGCTGCTGCAGCTCCATCCGCTTCGCCTCGGCGAGTTCCCTCGGGCAGTCCGACAGCACGACGATGAACTCGTCGCCGGCGTAGCGGACGCAGAGGTCGTACGGCCGCAGCGCCTCGCGCAGCTTGAGCGCCATCTCGCGCAGCGCGCGGTCGCCGACGTGGTGCCCGTGCGTGTCGTTGATCGCCTTGAACTCGTCGATGTCCATGACGAGCAGCGCCACCTCGCGGCCCAGGCGCTCGGCGCGCGACAGCTCGCGCGTCAGGTGCACGAACAGGGACCGCCGGTTCGGCAGCCCGGTCAGCGGATCGGTGAGCGAGTCTTCCTGCGTCTGCTCGAACACGATCGAGTTGTGAATGACGGCGCCCGCCTGCTCCGCGATCCGCTCGAGCAGCCGGCGGTGATCCTCGGTGTACCGGTTCGCCTCGACGTGGTAGAGCGCGAGCGATCCGATGAACGTGTCGTTGAGGATCAGCGGACAGACGATCGCCGCCTTCAGGTCGATCGGCGCGAAGAGCCCGGCGGCGTCGAACGTCACGCGTGGCAGGCCGTTGACGATCGATCGCTTGTTGCGCGCAACCCAGCCGGCGAGTCCCTCGCCCATCTTCAGCGTCAGGCCGAGCAGCTTCGGCGCGTCGACGCCGGCGGCATAGCGGCACCTGACCGAGTCGGACTCCGCGTCGAACAGGAACAGCGCGCACGCCGACCACGGAACGATGTTGGTCAGCTTCGACGAAATCAGCGCCATCGTGTCCGCCACGCCGAGGCTCGTGCCCATCGTCTGGGCGATTTCGTAGAGCGCGTAGATTTCCCGGTGCGCCAGCGCGATGTTCTCGAAGGCGCTCTGCGTGGGCGGCTCGGGGGCCAGGCCCGCGGCGGCCGAGCCGACACCGGACGCTTCGACCGGTTCCTCCGGACGCTCCTTGCGATCGGCAGCGGCTTCGTCGAGCAGGCTGGGCAGCATATCGATGAACTTGGCGACGAGCTCCGGATCGAGCGCTTTGCCCGACTCGTGCTTCATGAGCCCGATCGCGCCGTCGTGGCTCAAGGCCTTGTGGTACGGACGCTCGGTGGTGACCGCGTCGAAGTAGTCGACGATCGTCAGGATCCGCGCGCCGCGCGGGATCTCGGTGCCCTTGAGCCCCTGGGGATAGCCCTTGCCGTCCCAGCGCTCGTGGTGGCTGAGGATCAGCGGCGCCACCGGATAGGGGAACGGCACGGCCGCGATGATCTCGGCGCCGACCTGCGGGTGGATCCGGATCTTCTGGAACTCTTCCTGCGTCAGCGGCCCGGGTTTCGAGAGGATGTGCTCCGGCACCGCGAGCTTGCCGATGTCGTGCAGCAGCGCCGCGGTCCGGATGCCCTGAATCTCGGCGTCCTCGCACGAGACCGCGCGCGCGAGGCCCGTCGCGTAAATCTGGACGCGGCGGATGTGCGTGTGCGCCGTCTGATCCTTCGCGTCGATCGCGCGCGCGAGCGCTTCAATCGTCGCGAGATGCAGGTCCGAGGTCTGCGCGACGTGGCGCTGCTCGTCCTCGATGCGCCCCATGTAGACCTTGTAGGTGCGATACGTCAGGTAGAGCGGCGCGAACGTCAGCGGCGCCAGCCAGTAGCCCGCGCGCTCGACGACGCCGGCGGCGAGGCCGGCCGCCAGGGCGCCGACGAAATAGCTCGGCGCACTCCAGAGGAAGTTCGCGTTCCAGACCGACGCGACGTTCTTGCGCGCCGTCAGCGCGATCGCCGTCGCGATGAAGCCGGTGTTCAGCGCGAAGTAGACCGTGGCCGCGAATACCAGCGGGCGCGCGATCGCGGCGACCGACGCCCACTGGCCGATCTGGCCGCCCATCGACGTGTACACGAGCCCCGTCGCCTGCACGGTGACGACCAGCGACGCCATGCTGAAGAGCGTGCGGTACACCGGATTGCGATTCTTGTTGTTCACATGGCACTGGCTGAACGCGCTCACGCTCGCGACGAGCATCGTCTCGTGCGGTCCCAGGAGGAGCAGTGAGGCGAAGTCCACGGCGTACGACACCGACATCGTCGATCCGCCGGTGGTGAGCGGCAGGTGGACTTTCAGCGCCGCCGTCACGGTCGAGAGCAGGATGACCGCGATGAAGAGAAACGGCTGATGGAACTCCGCGCGCGGCAGGCACGTGACGAGAAGGACCGCGCCGGCCGTGATAACGGCGACGACGAACAGCCGCGCGGCGAGCGGCAGCCGGCTCAACGTATCCGCCGGAGCGAATCGGGTCGTGGCGTCAGTGGACACGTGGTGTGGTGGAAACCCAGTGATCCGACCAGTCGTCCTTCAGGACCGACCAGAGCACCTGATCGAAATACTCGCCGCCGCGCCGCACCGAGCGGCGAAGCACGCCTTCCTGCACGGCGCCGATCTTCCGCAGCGCGCCGTTCGCCCGCCCGTTCTGGAGCAGCACGCGCGCCTCGATGCGGTGCGCGCCGACCGAGCGGAACGCGAATGATCCGACGAGCCGCGCCGCCTCGAGAAACAGGCCCGTGCCGCGCGACGAGGGCGCCAGCATCCCGTCCCACTCGCCGGCTTCGAACGACGGATCGAGCTGACGCACGTGCACGATGCCCACGAGCGATCGGCTCGCGCTGACGATCGCGACGTACGTGAACGACAGGCCGGCGGCACGCGCGCGGTGCGCGCGCTCGATGAAATCCAGGACGGCCACGTCGGTGACGGGGCCGTCGATGTCGAACCGCGAGGCATCGCCGATCGACAGCAGGTCCACGAGCGCACCGAGATCCTGCGCGATCGGCTCGCGCATCACCAGCGTGCGCGACGTGAGCGTCGGCAGTTCCTCGCGCCAGTTCGCGGCGGACGCGTTCCTTTCGGTGGTTGAATCGGAGCTCATTTTTTCTATGCGGCGATCGCGGGCCACACGTCGCCCCTCCAGATCGCATCAAGGTGCTGAGCAACTTCGACGCCAAGCTCGGCCATGAAGGTGATTCCGATCTAACTCGCCATAACAAAAGGATTTGTCCTGGACCAACCGCCCGATCATTAATCAATATCGTGTTCGTTTATATGACAGTAACGACGATTATGAGTGCTGTGAACCATTCTAGAGCATTGAAAATGAACGAGTTGCACGGGTTGTGCTCCGATCCGGAACAGCTGTCCCATTTCAGCCCAATCGGCACCTATGCCGAATCGCGTCGCCAAAGGCATTTCCGGGTATAAATGTAACTGGCCGTGGACGATCAACCGACGAAGCCGCTCGCTGACGATTCTGCCTTTCTCGACAGCCTGGGGGACCTCGATCAGGGACTCGACGACGGCGCCCCGAAACGACGGTCGGCGCCGCGGGCCACCGTTCGTCAGCTGACGCCGAAAGTCTCATCAGCCACGCCGCGCACGTCCGCGCCCACCACCGCGCCGCCTCCGGCCGCTCCGCCGGTCGTGCCGCGACAACCCGGTGGCCGCCGCGCGCTGCTCGATCTGTTTCCGCCAACGCCCGGCCCAAAACAATCCGCACCGCCCGCGTCGCCGCGTGCCGCCGCCGCACCCGCGCCTCGTCCGCCTGCGCAACGTCCGCCGGCGTCCCGGCGTCCGTCGCTGAGCGACGCGCTCACGCCGCCTGTCGCGGCCAAGCCGACGTACGAAACGTTCTACGGTCTGAGCGAGCCGCCGTTCGGCGCCGGATCCGATCCGAGATTCCTCTATCACAGCAACGCGCACGATCGCGTCGCGCAGGATTTCCTGAGTGCGATTCGCCGCCACGACGGCGTCGTCATCGTGACCGGCGACGTCGGCATGGGCAAGACGATGCTGTGCCGGGCCGTGCTCGACCAGCTCGATCGCCGCACGCTTACGTCGTTCGTCCTGGATCCATTCGCGTCGATCGAGGACATCCTCAAGACGATCCTCGTCGACTTCGGCGTGATCTCGCGCGCCGACCTGACCGGCGGGCGGCTCGCGAACGCGTCGCGGACCGAGTTGACCACCGCGCTCCGCGAATTCCTGGCGTCACTCGTCGCGCTGCAGGCCTTCGCCGTCGTCATCATCGACGACGCGCACAATCTGGCCGCGGACGTGCTCGATCAGATTCGGACGATCTCGGAGGCGGAGGCCGAGTCGCGCCTCCTGCAGATCGTGCTCGTCGGGCAGCCGCGACTGCTGCAGGTGCTGCGGCGCACCAACCTGCGCGCGTTCGCGCAGCGCGCGGCCGTGCGCAGCGTGCTCGATCCGCTCGACGACGAAGAAGTGATCGGGTACGTGCTGCACCGGCTGGCGGTCGCCGGCACCAACACGCGCGTGGAATTCGAGGACCCCGCGCTGGCGCGGCTCGCAGTGCTCTCGGGCGGCGTGCCGCGGATTCTCAATCTGCTGTGCGATCGCGCGCTGACACTGGGATACGAGGGGTCGGCGAGCGTCATCGATCGCGCGCTCATCGACCGGGGCGCGGAAGATCTGGACATTGCGCCGCCGGAATCGCAGATGCGGCGGCTCGCGCGCGCGACGATGACCATCGCCGTGCTCGTCGTGCTGATGCTGGCGGGCGCGGCGGCCGCGGCGCTGGTCTTTCACGATCGGCTGGAACAGACGTTGAGGCGATGGGAGGCGCAGCCGTCCGCGCCGCGGCCGCCGCTGCCGCGCCAGACGACGCCGTTTACGCCTCCCCCCACGCCGACGCCGGCGCCCGATCAGCCGGCATCACTGCGAAAATAGAACGGCGACTAACGCTGCGCGCGCCGCGTGTACGGATCGGCCTGCGCGTCGGACTGCCCAGGCGCCGGATCGCCTCGGCGTCCCGGGTGCGTGTCGCCCGCGCCGGTCGGCTCGCGCGGACCGAGGTCGACTTTGCCGCGCCGGATTTCCTTCACCAGATAGGGGACGAGCAGCGCGAGCGCCAGCACAACCGCGATCGCGATGCCGAGGCCGAGCTCAGGCATTCACCACCTCCACGGCAAGATCAACGCAATGCGTGTGCCTGGCAGGACCCTTGCGGCTTCCGTCCATCGGAGGCAAGCCCATGCGAGAGATTGCCCGCGCGTTGCTGTTGAGCATCGTGATCATCCTTGTGGTGTTCGTCGGATTTGCATACTGGAGCGGAAACTCGTACTGGCGATATCCGACGTCGCCGCGCACGAGCGGCGCCGTCGCCACCAGCGGCGTTCTTGAAACGGCCGCGGCGAAGGTCGGCGCGTCCGTTGACGAAGCAGCGCTCACGTCGAAGATCAAAGCGAAGATGGTGCTGGACGACAGCGTGAAGGCGCGCAAGATCGATGTCTCGACGGATGGCACCGCAGTGACGCTCTCCGGCGTGGTCCGCTCGCAGGCCGAGCACGATCGCGCCCTCGCGCTGGCGCGCGAGACCGACGGAGTCACTCAGGTGATCGACAAATTGCGGATTGGAGAGTTCTGATTGCGGATTGGGGTGGGCGACGGGATTCGAACCCGCGACCTCCGGTGCCACAGACCGGCGTTCTAACCAACTGAACTACGCCCACCATACCGGCGCGAACGGAGTAGTTTACCGTACCTGGGCCGGATCGTCGGTCGATGGGGTCGTGGACGTGCTTTCCTCGTCGCTGATGCGCACGAGTTCTCCCTCGTGGATCTGCATGCGCATCAGATAGATGTGGTTCGCGCGCTCGCCCTTCGCCTCGTACATCAGTTTGTCCGCCTGCTGAATGAGGTGGGACGAGAGCCGCCGCGCGATGAAGCGGCGCTCAGCGACGCGTCCGAGCCACAAACAGACGACGCCGACGTCCACCCGCACCGGCTGCGCGGCGAGCCGCTGATCCTCGGTGGACCAGTCGTACCGCTCGACCGCTTCGCGGAAGCGCTCGGCGACGGCGTACGCCTGATGGCAGTCCGAGAGATCGGGAATCAGGAAACAGAATTCGTCGCCGCCGAACCGCGCGTGCAGATCCTGGGATTGCGTGCCGCCGAGGCGCTCCTGCGCGATCAGGTCGTCGGACCGCGCCTGTTCACGCAGCAGATGCGCGACGCGCTCGATGATGCGATCGCCTGCCGCGTGGCCGAGCGCGTCGTTATACCACTTGAAACCGGTGATGTCGACGAGGCCGACCGCGCACCAGCGTCCGCGCTGTTCGAGCGCGAGCAGCGACTCGAGCTGCTCGGTAAACCGCGCAAAGTTCATCAGCTTCGTCTTCGGATCCCGCCGAGACTTGTCGGTGAGGTCCGCCACGAGCTGCTCGAAGTAGCGCGAGATGCTGCTGACGGTCGCGTCCCGCGCGGACAGCTCGTGCTTCACGCGCGCCATCTTGTCGGCGAACCCGACCGACAGCGCCTGAATCGCCTCCTGCTTCGACTCCTGCCAGAGCCGTTCGTGGCGCGTGAACACCGCATCGATCGCGGCGAGCAGCGAGTCTTCGTCGGCGAGGGACAGCCGTAGTTCGCGCCGGACCCAGGCCTGCAGGTCGGTTCTCGTCTCCGGGAGCGCGCCCGTCGCCGGCAGTTTCTCAGAAGGCATCATCGCAGGCAGCCCAACAGTCCGGGCAAACCTCTACAAATGGCGTGCCCGCGGACCCGGCGGCTTTTCCCCCATTTTCCCGTCAAACGGCCGGGCTCGTGCCAGATGTGAAGCCATCCGGCGTGTAAGCGAGGTGTTGTCTGTTCCACTTCTTGGCAGAAGCGGTCCGCACGGGCGGTCGTTCCGCCCGTGCAGATGATACGGACTACGAGCAGCTGGCCGCGACCATCTTGACCGATTTCACGTCAAGGCTGCGCGAGTTGGACGACGACGCTCCCGTCGTCCCGGACGTCCCCGTCGTCGCGCCCGGCTCGGGTGCGGCCGCGGGTTTTTCCTTGCCGGTCACCTGGATCTTGTGGCCGATGTGCTCTTCGAGATCCGAGGACGAGCCTTCGAGCTTCCACGTCGACGCGGACGAGGACGACGCCGAGGTGCCCATGCCCCGCGCATACCGTCGGCGAACAGGAAAAGGCAGAGGTGTTAGCATGCGCCGTGCGCGCGTTTCTGAAGAAGCTGGGCCCCGGTCTGGTCACCGGCGCCTCGGACGACGACCCGAGCGGAATCGCGACGTACGCCGTGGCGGGTGCATCGTTTGGCTACGGAACGCTCTGGACCGCCGTACTCACCCTGCCGCTGATGATCGCGGTTCAAGTCGTGTGCGCGCGCATCGGCATGGTCTGCGGCGTCGGCCTGACGGGCGCGCTGCGCCGCCATTATCCGCGCTGGCTGCTCTACGCGATCTGTCTGCTGCTGCTCGTCGCCAACATTTTCAACATCGGCGCCGACCTGAGCGGCATGGCGGACGCGGTCGCGATGCTGACCGGCCTCCCTCCGTTCGTTTCGGTGCCGGCGCTCGGCGCGGCGGTGGTTGTCTTCACGGTTTACGCGAGCTATGTCACGTTCGCGAAGTACGTGAAGTGGAGCACGCTCGTGCTGTTCAGCTATATCGTCTCGGCGCTGCTGTCCCATCCTGACTGGAGCGCCGGGCTGTATCGGACGTTCGTGCCGGAGTTCCAATTATCGTCGCGCTATCTGACGACGATCGTGGCGATTCTCGGCACGACGATCTCGCCGTATCTCTTTTTTTGGCAGGCATCGCACGAAGTCGAGGCGGAGAAAGCCCTGGGCCGCCGCAGCCGTCATGCACGCCGCGGCGCGACGGGCGAGGAACTGCGCGACGCGCGTACCGACGTGATCGTCGGCATGTCGTTCTCGAACCTCGTGCAGTTCTTCATCATCCTCGCGACCGCGGCGACGCTGTTCCGCGGCGGCCATCGCGATATCGAGACGACCCGCCGGGCGTCCGAGGC
>Ga0193726_1001817_pt1 | contig 15709 bp, 14 predicted proteins | sample H2c1metaG_FD_144928 | JGI IMG/M metagenome (GOLD analysis project Ga0193726, IMG submission 144928) | Soil microbial communities from a riparian zone of the East river system, Colorado, United States - H2c1 | ecosystem: Environmental > Terrestrial > Soil > Riparian zone | place: USA: East River... | reverse complement strand
GACCGCCGTATTCAGCACTGATTGTCAGCTCGTACAGTGAAAATCGGGAAGCTACGGCCAGTAGAAGCTCAGCGCAAGCTGAAAATGTTCGCAAGCCCGAAGACCTGCCGGCGATGCGCGCAGAGTTGCGTGTTGCCAGGACCTCCGAGGGGAGGCATCCGGTGGGTCGTTTTGCCTGACGATCTTCCCGTGCTTTTTTCTCCTTGATGTCCTGAGCCTTTCGCCGAGGAGAAGTCATGTCCGCACAGAGTTCAGACGCCGCACTTTCCGGAATTTCCCTGGTTCCACCCGCTACCGCTCCCGAGCCAGAAGTTCGGACGGCGATGCGCGTCCACAAGCGCAACGGCTCGTTCGAGCCGGTGGACGTAAACAAGATTGTGCGAGCGGTCGCTCGCTGCTGCGTCGGCCTGGCAGAAGTTGACGCCATGCGGGTGGCCACGAAAACGATCAGTGGATTGTATGACGGGGCAACGACGAAGGAGTTGGATCGGCTCTCCATTCAAACGGCGGCGCTGCTGACTGCGGAAGACCCCGAATATTCCAAGCTCGGCGCTCGCTTGCTGGCTACTTATATCGATAAAGAAGTGGCCAATCAGGAGATCCACTCTTTTTCGCAGTCGATTGCCACGGGTCAGCACAATGGATTGATCGACGAAAATGTGGCGGCTTTCGTGGCTGCAAATGCCCGCAAACTCAACTCGGCGATTGATCGCGGCCGCAACGATCTATTTGATTTTTTTGGATTGCGTACACTCTACGACCGCTATCTACTGCGCCATCCGGAATTGCGAGACGCCATTGAGACGCCCCAATATTTCTTTCTGCGCATCGCCTGCGGAATCTTCCAGCTTGTCCCGGAGGCACTGGACTTCTATCGGTTGATTTCGTCGCTCGACTATCTGCCCAGTTCGCCGACTCTGTTCAACGCAGGCACACGGCGGCCGCAGTTGTCTTCCTGTTTTCTGCTGGATTCTCCGCTTGACCAGCTCGATGCCATCTATTCCAAGTACACAGATGTGGCGTTGCTCTCGAAGTACGCCGGAGGAATCGGGATCGCTTATCATCGCGTCCGCTCCCGCGGATCGCTGATTCGAGCGACCAATGGCAAGTCCAGCGGCATCACCCCTTGGCTGAAGACGCTGGACTCTTCCGTCGTCGCGGTCAATCAGGGAGGGAAGCGCAAGGGTGCGTGCTGCGTGTATCTCGAGACCTGGCATGCCGATCTCGAGGAATTTCTCGAACTGCGCGACAACACTGGTGATGAGTCTCGGCGCACTCACAATTTGAACATTGCCAACTGGATTCCCGATCTGTTCATGCGCCGTGTGGAGGAAGACGGGATCTGGTCTCTATTCGATCCCAAAGTGGTTCCTCACTTCACCGACTTGCACGGCGAGGCCTTTGATACTGCGTATCTCGATGCCGAATCGAAGGAATTATTTGTGAAGCAAGTCAAAGCCCGGGAAACGTATGCCCGCATGATGAAGACTTTGGCCGAAACCGGCAACGGCTGGATGTGCTTCAAGGACGCGAGCAATCGCAAGTGCAACCAGACGGCGATGCCCGGGCGCACGGTCCACTTGTCCAATCTCTGCACTGAGATCATTGAAGTCACTTCCAAGGACGAAACCGCCGTCTGCAATTTAGGTTCGATTAATCTTGGCCGTCACCTGACCGACGGCAAGTTCGACTTTGAAAAGCTGGCTGCAACCACGGTGGCGGCGGTGCGTCAACTGGATCGTGTCATCGATATCAACTTCTATCCCATACCAACCGCTCGAGATTCGAACCTGCGCTGGCGTCCGGTAGGCCTCGGCATCATGGGCCTGCAGGACGTCTTCTTCCGCCTGAGACTTCCCTTCGACTCGCCGGAGGCGCGCGAGATGTCGCGTAAAATTCAAGAAGAAATCTACTTCTGGGCGCTCCATACTTCAGCGGATCTTGCAGAGCAGTTCGACCCTCACCCTGCGTTTTCTGAGACCCGTGCTGCGCAAGGAGACCTGCAGTTCGACCTGTGGAAAATTCAACCAGCCGATTCAGAGAGATGGGAGAAGCTTCGCGAACGCTTCAAGCGAACCGGTTTGCGCAATTCCCTGCTGATTGCGATCGCCCCCACGGCTACCATTGCGTCGATCGCGGCAGCGTTTGAATGCATCGAGCCGCAGGTTTCAAATCTGTTCAAGCGCGAAACGTTGTCAGGAGAGTTCTTGCAGGTGAATCGGTATCTGGTGAAAGAGCTTCAGGCCCTGGGCCTGTGGACGGAAGAGATTCGCAACAAGATCAAACTGGCGGAAGGCTCGATTCAAGCGATCACCGAAATTCCTGAAGAAATCCGCGCAATCTACCGTACCGTCTGGGAGATCCCCATGCGATCGCTGATCGACATGGCCGCGGCACGCGCGCCTTATGTGGACCAGAGCCAGTCGCTCAACCTATTTGTCGAAAGCCCATCGATCGGCAAACTGTCTTCCATGTATTTCCATGCCTGGAAGCAAGGGCTAAAGACTTCCTACTACTTGCGTTCTCGTCCAGCGACCAAGATCGCCAAAGCGCCCGTGAATCAATCCCCTAACAGCACGGCAAATGCAGTGGCGTGTTCTCTGGAGAGCCCGGAGACCTGCGACGCCTGCCAATAGCAAATAGCACCCCTTCGAAAACTAGGAGCCCTTATGATTCTCGATCCCGGATTCAATCTCACTCTCAGACCCATGGCGTATCCCGCCTTCTACGAGCAATATCGCAACGCCATCAAGAACACATGGACGGTCGAGGAAATCGACCTGGTCTCCGACATCGCCGACCTCAATCAGCGCCTCACTGCGGCGGAGCGCCATCTCATCAGTCGACTGGTAGCGTTCTTTGCCACCGGGGATTCCATCGTCTCCAACAATCTGGTGCTCAATCTCTACAAGCACATCAATTCGCCTGAAGCGCGAATGTACCTTTCGCGGCAGCTCTACGAAGAGGCGGTACACGTCCAGTTCTATCTGACCCTGCTCGACACCTATATCCCCGACCATGCCGAGCGGGCCGAGGCATTCTCCGCGGTGGAGAACATTCCGTCCATCAGGAAGAAAGCCCAGTTCTGTTTCCGTTGGATCGATTCCATCAACCAGCTGCAAGAAATTCGGACTCCGGAACAGCAGAAATCATTCCTGCTGAATCTGGCATGCTTCGCCGCCTGCATCGAAGGTCTCTTCTTTTTCGCGGCGTTCGCCTACGTTTATTTCCTGCGATCCAAAGGCCTGCTCAACGGTCTGGCGGCTGGCACGAACTGGGTATTCCGCGACGAGAGCATGCACATCCACTTCGCCTACGAAGTGATTCACACCGTGCGCTCGGAGAGTCCTGAGCTGTTCGATGCTGACCTCGAAAAGAAGATCGTGGCGATGATGGAAGAAGCCGTGGATTGCGAGACGGCTTTTGCCGAAGATCTGCTCGGTCAGGGCATTGCCGGACTCTCGCTCGCAGATATGCGGAGCTATCTCGAGTCCGTGGCTGATCAACGGTTGCAGTCTTTCGGAATGCCCAAGCGTTACGGCACGCGCAATCCCTTTTCCTTCATGGAGCTCCAGGATGTGCAGGAGCTGACCAACTTTTTCGAACGGCGGGTCTCGGCCTATCAGATTGCCGTCAGCGGCTCGGTGGCGCTGCACGAGGAGTTTTAGGGCCGTGCACCCGCACCGGCTGGCCTATAATCGCGGCACCCGCGGAAGGACCTGAAACTTTGGATGGATCAAGCCCAGCGCCGGGGCGCAAAATTTTCGGCCGCCTCTCGATCATGGCCGGAAATACCGTACAGGCTGCCGGGCTGGTCGCGGCCTGCCTGTCTCTGGCCGCCGCCCGATCCGCAAATTCGAGATTGGCTGCGGTGCTGGGCATGCTCATCGGCTGGGCCTTACTCTACTTCTGCTGCCATGCGATTGCCCACTGGACGATCGGAAGATTGCTTGGCATTCGTTTCGCGTTCTTTACGGTCGGAGGAACCGGGAATCCTGAAGGCTGGCCGGGTGCCTTGAAGTGGGTGTTCGAACATCTCCCCTTCTTGGGAGTGCAGACGGAGAAGGCTTCCATGCAGAGGGCCAGCCCCATGGCGAGAGCAATGATGTGGTCGGCGGGAGTGACATCCTCCGCGGTGGTCCCCATGTTGTCGGCGCTGTGGGCGTGGAGGTCAGGCATTCCCTACGGAAAGTTGTTTTTTCTGTTCGCGGCGGGATGGTCGGCGGCAACGTTGGCCAGCAACTGGACCAGCCGCACAGGAGATTATTCCAAAGCCCGGCGCGCGCTCGGCAGAGCCGGGTCCCAGGCATCGTGAAATAGTCCGGTCTTTGTTGTATGCAGGAGAAATGCCCTTTCGCTCCGATGGGGCTTCGTCCAGGCGCCTGTGCAGCCGCTCCGCGCCGAATCGCCAACTGCAGATCGAAGGCCAGTGGGTGAAAAAACCTGGGAAGCAGCTGTGGCTGGTCGTCAGTTGGCCTCCTGGGCGTGGTCGTAGGCCGGCGCAACACAAACGGTCTTGAGGGAACGGAGTTTAGCGGAGGGTGGCTTACAGGTCCTTGCTATCCATGACCGACATCGGGACCGCTCTGTCTGTGCTCGCTCTTGTCGTGACCTTTGGATACCCACGAATTGCCGGGGCATTGGGGCTCACGTCATCGCTGCTCTGTTTGCCTCTTTGCCTCTACTTTACAAGCGGAGGCTTCCACTGGGCCTTCGCTGCTTCGCAGTCACTAGCCCGGCGCAAATCCCGGAGCGAGGATAGCCGCTCTTTGAAATCGACTTTTGCCGCATCCTGCCAAACCAAGTCGAAACCTTCTCCTTCGGCGTTTCCTATCGACGCCCATGCCTCAGAGTCGCGGACCCGCAAGGTCTGAATCAAAATTCTTGATGCGGGCGACCGTCGGACCGTCTAGTCTCTGCAATAACAGGACCAGCAGATCCACCGTCCGGTCGAAATCGGCACGATCAATGATGCCGTTGTGGGTGTGGGTAGAGCGGGTCGGGACCAGCAAGGTCACCACCGGCACGCCGCCGCCGTTCAGTTTGATGGCGCCGGCGTCATCCCCGAAACCTTCCACGAAATCCAACTGCAAAGGAATGTGATTGTCCGCGGCTACTTGCTGCACAAAGTGAACCAGATTGCGGTTGGGCAATTCGCTAAAGGAATACATCATGATCCCGGGGCCGGCGCCCAGGGTTTCAAGCGCAGCTTCAGGCTTGTTGCCGGGAGTGTCATTGGTGATGCCAACCTCCAGTGCAATCCCAACGTCAGGATTTATGATGTGCGCCGAGGTGGTCGCACCACGCATCTCGATGCTCCCCTCTTCCTGAATCGTCGCAGTGAAGAAAATCTGATTTTCGTGCTTCTGTCCGTGAAGGCGGCGGATTGCTTCGACCATGGCGATGCATCCGACCCGATCATCCCAGGCTTTTGCCAGATAGCGTTGGTACGGCAAGATCGCGAACTCAGAGACCGGCACCATGGGGTCTCCCGGCGAAATACCTAGCGCCGTTACATCGGCCGCGTTGCGGGCTCCTACATCGAGAAAATATTCTGTGGGTGTGGTGGCACGTCCGCCGGCGACGTGCGCATCCAAGAGCTCGGTCACGGCGAGCACGGGCCCCTTGCTACCGATGATCACCCAGCGCTGGTCGCCAAGCGCCTGCTGCAGCCAGTAGCCAAGCATCTGGACAGAAATGTAGCCGTCGGGGCGAATGTGACGGATCATTCCTCCCAGCTCGTCCATGTGAGCGTCGACCATGATTTTCGGGCCGCTGCTTCCCTGCTGCACAATCACCGAGCCGAGCCCGTCATAAGAAATCTTGTCGGCGTAAGCTTTCGTTTTCTCGATAAACAGATTGCGGACGGGACCTTCTGCTCCGGGAGGACCGGGAGCCTCGGTGAACTGCTTCATCAGCTCAGTCACGCGGTCCTGGGCAAATACAGTTGCGCACCACAAGAAGAGAGCGAAAAGTGTCCGCAGCATGTTTACTCCTAACTGGCAATTCCCTGTCAAGCGAACCGAGTCTACACCCAGGCCGCAATCGCGTGGGCGAGCGACTGCTCCCGGCCGGGGTGCGACCGCGGGGCAGGCGAGGACGCCCGCCCCGCGTGGGCAGCAGAAAACAGAAATCTTGACCTCCCATTCCGAAAACGGTTTAGTCTGTGAGCACGATGCGCCTGCTTCGTCCTCACCTCGGGAACGCTCTCGCTACCGGCTCGATGTTGTTTTTTATCATGACTGCACCCCTGTCCTTGGCCAAAGAACAGGCTCCGCCGCCCACCATGACGTGGGCCGCGGACAAAGAGGGTTGCAGCTTCACCCGTGGAGACGACGGCAGGTATCGCTATTCCCTGAAATCGGGCGACCTGGAAATCATCCTCGCGGTCGATTCCCGCGAAGTGCAGGAGATCAGGCGCCGTCCGATACCGGTGTTGGGCGTATTCGCTACCTTCCGATATCGAGGCAAGGAGTCGGTCAAGGTCAGGCTGGACAAATTCACGCTGCAATTTCTGTCGCACGCAAAGGTGGTGGAGATCGCCCTGCCACCCAGCGTGGTTGCTGCTCGATTGCAAAAGGATTCCGACGCCCTGACCGATCAAACCGAACACGAGGTTCGCAAGCATCCAGAAAAGAAGCAGGCACTAGAGGCGGCGCTTCGAACTCAGTTGGACGAAATGGCGAAGATGACAGAGTTCGTGAATGCGCATACTCTTCGTTCCGAAGGGCCCGCACTTACTCCGGCGGAACCCGAAAGCCGCGGTTGGATATTTTTTGATACCACGAACCGATGGATCGGATCGTGGAAAAAACGGGAAGAATTCTTGCTGCGCGTCGGCGTCAAGGATCGAATCTTCGCATTCCCCTTCACGCTTCCGCCGACCGAGGGAGATCACATTCTGCGACGTCGTCCGGAATAGGCATTCCGCGAAGACGCAGATTGCTGCGTCTGCCGCAGCGAAAGAACACTCGGGGATTTCGCGGAATCGGCCCGCGCTAGCTCGCCGCGCGATCTCCGTCAGTTTCCTTCTGGGCAAGGTACTTGAGCAGGATGTCGCGCAACGAAACCACGCCCTTCAGTTCCTTGCCGTCTGCAATGAGCAGGTGGCGGAAGCCGAATTCGCGCATCAGAAACAGGCATTCTTCGACGGTCTCCTCGGCGCTGACAGTCTTGGGCTTGGGCGTCATCACTTCGGAGATACGGGTCATTCCAGGAGTGCGTCCCGCGGCCACGACCCGATTCATGATGTCGCGCTCAGACAAGATTCCCACCAGCTCTCCGTCTCGAAGCACTGGCAAAGCGCCAAATCCTCGCTCCTTCATGAAACGCGCCGCCTCAAGCACGGTGCTGTCGGCTTCAATGGAGTAAATCTTTCGGTCTTTTACCAGGTCGTAGACGAGCGCCATAGATGCTCCTTTCAAGCTGCCGAGAGGCGACCGGAAGACACTCTACCATGTATCCGACCAGCGGAAAACAGAACCTAAGATGCCGGGACGGACCGGATTGAGGTTTCAAAAGAATGAGCGAGACGATCGGAAGGAAGCGGGCCGGGGAAGGGCGAAGCAAGGGGGAAGGAGCGGAGCCTTGCGATGCGCTTTCGACGGCGGATTCGCGAGATTGGGACGGGGCATTGGTGACTTGGGGCTGCGCCCTTGCCGATTGGCGACCACGTGTCGACTGCCACCCTGCGTGCGCGTCCCATCATCCAGCCGCCGCCGGTCCCGGAAGGGTGGGCACGAAGATACTTCAGTCATGACGGTGCTGTTTCGGGTTGTCGGGGGGGCTTCGTTCTGCGTTGGTCCCCGACGTTTGGCGGCCGCATGCTCCCGCTGAACTGTCAGGACACACGAAACGAGCCGCGGAAGAAACGGCAGTCCGGTCAGACTGCCGTACTCTTCGCATCGCTCGAAGGCGCCTTAGAAGCGGAACTGCGGTCCTAAGGTAACTCGGAAATTGTTCCGTGCGCCGTCGTCGAAATAGATATTGTCTCCGGCTTCAAGACGCAGCCCGATGGGTCCCCAGAAGCCTTCCACTCCGGCACCAGGGTAAAACGCAAACTTCGTATCTCCTTCGGTAATGCCGCTTACCGCGCTGGTGAATCCAGAGGGAATGCTGCCGGTCGAGGTGCTGAAGTTAACCAAACCCACTTTGGTCGTCACAAAAAAGCGCACCGGCCCCGAGGTCTGGAACTTAGGTCCAAACAGGGCGGTCAAAGGGCGCGTTCTCGACGTCACGAAAGTGCTGGTCACTCCATCGGAGAAAACGTTGGTGAAATTACGCTTGAAGTCGTACGCCATTTCGGCTTCCAGCTGAACATGGGGCTGTACGTTGACCGCAACCCGTCCGCCCAGACCCACAAAGTTGATGTGCGGGCTGGTGCCGCTGAGGTTCATGTAGTCCACAAATCCGCCAATCTCCAGGTGATTCAGTTCCTGCGCCGTCAACCCCGACGGGACAGCGAAAAAGAAGCACATCGCAGCCAGTAAGATAAATCGTTTCATTGGTTTAGAACTCCTCTCAGCTCTTTTTCGTCCGCACACACTTTTCCCTTCTCTCGCAAGCAAGGGGTTACAACAGGCAAACATGAACTTAGATGACAGCGAGCGGCCGCAGGTTGGAGGCGCCGGACCTGCCGGATTTCGGGTCTCTGGACGGACCGAAGCCGGACCGAAGCCGGTTGACGCATTTGGCTTCCCCAATTAGGCTGCCAGCAGGTACTTAGGTCACCCGGACAATGGTCGCAGGCAGCTCCCGGTCTCCCACTGGTAACCTCTGCGCCGGAGGCGGCGGAACAATACCTCCCCAGACCGCAAGCAGTACAACGAAAAGATAGTTATGCCGCATCAGACTGAGTGCGGCCGAAAAGGCGACTTGACGGACGCAAGAAAACTAAAGAGCGACAAGCTTTCTGAAGCGGACGCAATCGAGCGCGCCAAGCTGGGCGACCCGCTAGCCTTTGAAGCGCTCTACGATCTGCACAAACGGCGTGTGTATTCTTTATGCCTTCGCATGACGGCCAACACTGCGGCAGCCGAAGACCTGACCCAGGAAGCGTTCCTGCAGTTGTTCCGCAAAATTGGAACGTTTCGCGGCGAGTCAGCTTTTTCGACCTGGCTGCACCGCATGGCGGTCAACGTCGTCCTGATGCAATTGCGGAAAAAGAACCTTCCGGTGGTTCCCATCGACGAGAGCCTGGAGACCGAGGAGGACGCCCCCAAGAAGGAACTCGGGGGACTGGATTTGAATCTGGCGGGCTCGATCGACCGCTTGCAGTTGCGACGCGTGATTGAAGCTTTGCCGCCGGGGTATCGAACGATTTTTGTGCTGCACGACGTGGAAGGCTACGAGCACAATGAAATTGCCGACATGGTGGGATGTTCGATCGGCAATAGCAAGTCCCAGTTGCACAAAGCACGCATGAAGTTACGTGAGCTCCTGAAAACGAGCAGAGCCGAAAAGGCCGCGAAGCCGTGAGGAGTTCAAGCACAGCGGTATCGGGGAGAGTGGCAGTATGACCTGCACGGAGTTTGAACAAGTTCTGCCGGACATCACCGGAGGCGACCGAGAATTTGAGCAAGAACAGCATCTGAGATCTTGTTCCGCCTGCAGGAGTCTGGTATCCGACCTGAAGGCCATTTCGCAACAAGCTCGTTCCTTGCAAGCTTGCGAGGAGCCGAGTCCGCGAGTCTGGAACTCGATTGAAATTGCTCTGAGGCAGGAAGGGCTGATTCGGCAGCCGTCTCGCGGCGAACCGGCGAAGGTCCACTCCTTCCCTTCCCGCTGGCGTTCGGCGTGGCTCTTGCCCGTGGCCGCGATCTTGCTGGTTACCGCCGGGATTGTGCAATACAAACACGCAGCGAATCAAAATGTTGTGCAGGTAGCTCCTGCTGCCGCCAGCCGGACTCAGTTGGCGTCTCTGCCTACGGAAGAGACCATGGCCGATCAACAGTTGCTTCAGTCGGTGGCGCAACGCGCGCCGGCCATGAGGGACGTTTACGAAGCGAATTTACGGGACGTGAACTCTTACATTCGGGATGCCCAAGAGTCGGTGAAAAACAATCCCAATGACGAGGAAGCGCAACAATCTTTGGCTTACGCGTACGAGCAAAGAGCCATGGTCTATGAAATGGCTGTGGATCGCTCTTTGGAATAGCATTGGGGCAGGTGGTGCCTGCGGGTTCCGTCATCCGCCGGCGTTTTTGGGAGAGTCAATATGCTAAGTAACCAGCGCGCCGCAAATCTGGTCTTCGTGATGGTCCTCGCCGGAGCTGTCTTGGCCAAGGCAGAGGACCGCAAGGAATATCGTTTCAAAGTCGGCAAAGGGGCCAGCATTTCCATCCTTAATCAGTACGGCCCAATTTCCGTGAAGGCAGGCGCGCGAAAAGAAATGATCGTCACCGCGATTCTTCATTCCGACAAGGTCGAAGTGGACCAGAGCCAGAGGGGCAAGCGCGTGACTCTGCTCTCTCACCTTCTCCCGGGCGCTGACGCGATCTCCGGGCAGGTCGAGTATCAGGTGCTGGTACCGGCGGACGCGAGCGTCACATTGCATTCGACGACCGGCCCATTGCATGTTGAAAAGCTTCGCGGGGACGTGATTCTCGAGAGCAACAATGCCACTGTGGATCTGAGAGACCTGGCCGATGACCACGTCCACGTAAAGACCCTGAACGGTCCGGTGACGCTCACCAACATCACCGACGGACACGTTGAAATCACTTCGTTGAGCGGTGATGTGGTGCTGAATTCGGTCACTGGGCCTTTGGTCGAAGTGAGTTCCAGCAGTGGCAGGATTAACTATGACGGCGATTTTGGCGGCGAGGGCGAGTATTCCTTGACCAGCCACACCGGCGACATTGAGGCCACGGCGCCCGGCGACGCTTCGATCGACGTCACTGCGCGCTCCGAGCAAGGGAAAGTGGTCAGCGATTTTTCACTCCAGCCTAAACACACATCCTTCCCCATCCGGGCGGGGAGTGCCTTCGCGGGTACGGTAGGCAAGGCCGCATCTTCGGTCCGGTTGTTTTCCTTCAGTGGTAAAATTCACCTCAAGAAACGCCAAACAAACTAGCCGGGCGTGGGATCGCCGACCCGGCAATCTGGGGCCATGAAAGCCGGACCTGATTCACTCCCGGGGGAAAATTCCTCCGTGAATGAGAGTCTTCCCGTCGTGCGGGGGGTGTGCCTGGTGGGCTTCATGGGCGCCGGCAAGAGTAGTGTGGGCGCGGCTTTAAGCCGGCAGTTAGGATGGCCATTCGTCGACCTGGACGAGCGAATCCAGTCACGAGAAGGACGTACCATCGAGGAAATATTCCGTCAATCGGGAGAAGCGGCGTTCCGCCGGGAGGAACAGGCTGCGCTGCGTGATTTGCTGCGAGATTTTGCTTCTTCTTCGGTGGTAATTGCCTTGGGTGGCGGGGCGTTCGTGCAAGCTGAAAATGCCGCGCTCCTGAAAAGATCTGGCATCCCCACGGTCTTTCTGGATGCTCCGGTGGAGGAACTGTTTCGACGCTGCCAGGAGCAGCAGCTGGACCGCCCGTTGCGTCGCGATCAGGAACAGTTTCGGCAACTGCACGAGGTGCGGAGGGCAGGGTACCTGGGGGCCGGAATGCGCATCGAAACCAGCGGCAAGGATGTCGACATGGTTGCCGCGGAAGTGGCAAGAAGTTTGAAGTCTAGAGGAGCGGTGAAGTGAAGGTTCAATCGACGTTGAGGATCCAGGCGGTTCTCCTGGTGCTGGCCGCGGTGGCGGCATCAGCCAAAGAGCCGAGCAAGGATGCAGGCACGGTTGTGGACGCGGGATCGTTTGGCGTTTTCACCAGTGATCCTTCAGGGAAAAGCACCCGTGTCGCCACCGAAACCTTCTCCATCCAACAGACGTCCACCGGAAGCGTGATCACCTCAGAGTTCAAAGCAGAGCAAGGCCAGGACCATGCAATGCAGTCCTCGGAACTGCAATTGGATGCCAAAGGCGACTTGCGCCGGTACGAATGGAAAGAAGTGAGCCCGGGCAAGACCCAAGCTGTCGTCACACCCAAAGACGATTTACTGATTGAAAGCGTGACCAATAACCCGGGCGACAAGGCGCAAGACCTGCCATTCATGATTCCCGCCTCGACCAGCATTCTGGACGATTATTTCTTCGTCCAGCGGGAAGTGCTGGCCTGGAAGTTCCTGGCCCTGGGATGCCGCCAGCAAAAGGGCGAAACACAATGCCCAAAAGATCAGAAGACGCACTTCGGGGCGCTTAATCCCCATGGCAGGTCGTCGCTGTCGGTTAGCTTGGAATTTTCCGCCAACGAAAAGATCACCCTTGGCGGAGCCGAGCGCGCGGTCAGCCGTTTTAGTTTGAAGAGTGACACCGGAGATTGGTCGCTGTGGCTGGATGACCACAACAAGCTGGTCCGCATTGTCGTTGCGGGAGCGAATACGGAAGTCATCAGAGACTAGGAACCCGCTTCGAGTGAGTACCTAAATGGCTCTCATCGACCCACGCACTGCGCGCGTTCTGATTACGGTGCTGCTGTTCGTGTTCGTGCTGGGATTCCTCTACATCGCGCACTACACGTTGGTCGCATTCCTGTTCGCTGTTTTTTTCGCCTATCTGGTGGACCCGGCGGTTTCCCGCGTGGAGAAATGGACCAAGAGCCGCGGTTGGGCGATTGCGGCCATCTATTTACTGCTCCTGGTCTTGCTGATCACTTTCTTCTTCTTCGTCGGACCGCAGATCGCCCGCCAGACCGAAACCCTGACCCAGTCGTTGCCCAAATTGCTGGAAAATGTGAGTTCGGGAAACATCGCCAAACAGATTGGACACGAACGAGGCTGGGACGAGGCGACCAGCACGAGAGTGCAGGAATTCCTGTACAACCATCGCAGCACATTGCTGAGCATAGCTCAAGCGGTTGGCATCCGCGTGGCACAAGTGGCACAGCAATCCTGGTTGATCATCGTCGTTCCGATCCTGGCGGCATTTTTTCTTAAGGACGGCCGCGGCTTCAGCGAGGTCCTTCTTTCCTTCCTGCATGCCAAGGCACAGCGCGAGTTCCTGCAAGGCGTGCTGGACGATCTGAATCAGATGCTGGCGCAGTTCATCCGGGCGCAATTAACGCTAGCGGCCTGCTCCTTCGTGGCCTACCTCGCTTTTCTGGGGCCGATGCAGGTGCAGTACTGGCTGGTCCTGAGCTCAGCCGGCGGCGCGATGGAATTCATCCCTGTGGTTGGTCCCTTGGTGGCGGCGGCGGTGATCATGGCGGTTGCGCTTCTGACCGGCCAGCACTGGCTGATGCTGCTAATTTTCCTGGCGGTGTGGCGCTTGATCCAGGACTACGTGGTTTCCCCCCGCATCATGGGACGAAGCCTGGAATTGCATCCCCTGGCCGCGATTTTTGGAGTGCTGGCGGGCGCCGAAATTGCCGGAGTACTCGGCGTCTATCTTTCCATCCCGATCATGGCCAGCCTGCGCATCGTGTGGCGGCGCTGGCGCCTGTACGCGGAGAAAAGGCGCTTCGGTCCGCTCAATGAGTACTCGTTTGGGACGGAAATCAGCCCCCGGCAGTAACCTTCGCGCCTTACAAGCCCTGTTGTAGAATTCTAAGAAATACCTATGCAAACCAAGATTCCGATCGGAATACTGGGCGCTACCGGCGTGGTCGGGCAGCGCTTTGTGCAGTTGCTAGAGAACCATCCCTGGTTTGAGGTGGAATGGCTGGCCGCCTCCGATCGCTCGCAAGGCAAGCTGTATGGCGAAGCGACACGCTGGCGGTTGAAGACGCCCATGCCCTCGAAGATCGCAGGGATGCGGGTTTCTCCCGCCACGCCCGGCGGCGCACCCAAGGTAATTTTCGCTGCGCTCGATACCGCGATTGCTCTCGAAATGGAGCCGGAATTTGCGCGGGCCGGTTGTGCGGTGGTCACCAACTCAAGCGCCCTGCGGATGCAGAAAGATGTGCCGCTGGTGATACCTGAAGTCAACCCCGACCACGTCAAATTGCTGGAATGCCAGGCCTGGCGCCGTCAATCCCGGGGGTTCGTGGTCACGAATCCCAATTGCTCGGCCATTGGACTGGTGATCGCGCTAAAACCATTGCACGAGCGGTTCGGCATCGACACCATTAACGTCGTTACCATGCAAGCTGTAAGTGGCGCGGGATATCCCGGCGTACCCTCGCTCGACATTCTGGGCAATGTGATTCCCTACATCCCCAAAGAAGAAGAAAAAATGGAAGAGGAAACACGCAAGCTCTTGGGAAGACTCGATGGCTCGGACATCGTGGCGGGCGATTTTGCCATGAGCGCACAATGCAATCGCGTCGCCGTGGAAGATGGGCATACCGAATCAGTCTTCCTGAAGTTGAAGGAAAAGGCGGCTGCCGAGGAGGTCATCGCGGCATGGAACGAATTTAGCAGTTTGCCGCAAGCGCTCAAGCTGCCCCACGCTCCGGAGAATGCCATCCAGTACTTAACTTCGGTGGACCGTCCACAGCCCCGTTTGGATGTGGAATCCGGTCGTGGCATGACGACTACGGTCGGCCGTTTACGTCCCTGCGGTGTCTTGGATTGGAAATTTACCGTGCTTTCCCACAACACCATTCGCGGAGCAGCTGGCGCTGCCTTGCTGAATGCTGAGCTTCTCAAGGTCCAGGGATATCTCGATTAACTCCGCTCGCGTTTTGCGAAATCATCCACGCTCCGGGGAACCGCGCCCATGATCGTCATGAAATTCGGCGGCACCTCGATCGGGGACGCGCGCGCAATGGAGCGGGTCGCCAGCATTGTCAAAGAACGCCTTCCTCAGAAGCCATTCGTCGTGGTCAGCGCCATGGCGAAGGTTACGGATCAATTGCTGGCCATGGCCAGTGCGGCGGGTGAGGGCGATGCTCGGACGGCACTCAGACTCTCCCGTGACCTGCGCGAGCGCCACTACAACACCGCCGGCGAGCTGTTGGGAACCGCACTCTTCACGCACTTCCACAGCGACCTGGGCGCAGATCTTGAGGCACTGGACGAACTCTTGCGCGGCCTCTCGGCCGTCGGGGAACTGACGCTGCGCACCACCGATCATGTCGCGGCCTACGGCGAAATGCTCTCCGCCAAGCTTGTCACCGCGTGCTTATCGGCCCACGGAATTCCGTCCGCCTTGGTCGATGCGCGAGAGGTCCTGCGAACTGACAACTCCCATACTCGCGCCATTCCTTTATTCGAAGAGACCAACCTGAACCTGCGCACCAGGGTACAGCCGCTGCTGGACAGTGGACGCGTTCCGGTGATGGGCGGTTTCGTCGGGGCCACGAAGGCGGGGGTCACGACCACCATAGGCCGGGGTGGTTCGGATTTCTCGGCAGCCATCGTGGGTGCCGGACTGGACGCGCAGAAAATCGAAATCTGGACTGACGTCGATGGCATGATGACTACCGATCCGAATATTTGCCCCGAGGCGCGGCGCATCAAGGTCATCAGCTTTGATGAAGCCGCCGAATTGGCTTACTTCGGAGCCAAAGTCCTGCACCCGGCGACGGTGCTGCCCGCGATCCAGAAAAATATTCCCGTATACATTCTGAATTCCACGAATCCAACCTGCGAGGGAACCCGCATTACCGCTCGCGGGGCGCACAGCCGGAATTTTTTCAAGGCCATTGCGGCCAAGAAACGCATCACCATTGTGGACGTGGCTGCTCCGCGCATGTTGCTGGCCCACGGATTCCTG